>Ga0213917_1000003_pt1 | contig 92246 bp, 122 predicted proteins | sample McNCre117MG_FD_161051 | JGI IMG/M metagenome (GOLD analysis project Ga0213917, IMG submission 161051) | Freshwater microbial communities from McNutts Creek, Athens, Georgia, United States - 1-17 MG | ecosystem: Environmental > Aquatic > Freshwater > Creek | place: USA: Georgia | collected... | reverse complement strand
TGGAGCAAAAGAAGATCGATCTGTATCAATCGTTATGGTTTTTCCCGACGCTCGAAAAAATAAGCCAGCATCTCAAGAATGAGCTTTTCCCAGCTAAAATGTGTCTCGACTGGCCCGTATGGGCGCAAGCATACTGCGAATTGCACGAACTTTGCCTGAAGACGAGACGTCCGTTTCTTGAGGTTGACGCGTTGGGGCAATCGTTTATGTTTCAAGGTTGCGCGATTAAACCCAAAGGGCAAGGCGCATGAATTTCGATTTTGGCAAAGCTCTCAAGGAGCTGCGCAAGGGCGGCAAAGTCGCTAGGTCTGGCTGGAACGGCAAGGGCATGTGGCTCAAGCTTCAATTGCCAGATCCCGCCAGCTACATGACATTGCCCTATGTGTACATGGAGTATCCCAAGGGGCATACGGCGCACCCGAACGGATGCCGTGTCCCATGGTTGGCGTCGCAGCATGATATTTTGGCCGAGGACTGGGCCACGGTCGAATAGGAGCGCGCAAATGCAAAGCGGAGAGAAGCCAGCGCAGGAAGAAGGCGACGAAAAAATCGTCCCTATCCGTCCTGGCATGACCAACCAGGTCTCTCCCAAGATGCCGCGCCAGACGCCCAAGGGAGCCCCAAGACAGGCGAAGCATCTCCCCAAGGGGAGAAGCCGCCCAGGCCCAAATCAGCCGCCAGAAGCCACCATTGCGAAGCTCAAGGATGCGGTGATCAAGGCAGGCGCCAGTCCAGTCGAGAAGATTAAGAAGGCTAGGCCGAAACGTGATCCCAACTCGCTGACTAGCAAGCAAGAAGCGTTCGCCGTGGCCTATGTGGCCGGCGCTAACGCCAGCGACGCATACCGCGCAGCGTACAACACCGCGAACTACAAGCCCTCAACAATCCACGAGCAAGGCTGTCGCATGTTGGCTAATCCCAAGCTGCATGCAAGAATACAAGCCCTAAGGGATGAGTTGGCCAAACGCACGTTTGTCACGATCGAAAGCCTCACAGACGAGCTGGAAGAAGCTATGACTATGGCGCGCGAAACAAAGCAAGCCGCCATCATGATTCAGGCGGTTCAGGCTAAGGCGAAGCTGCACGGGCTAATGGTTGAAAAGGTAGAGCAGAAAACGAATTACGTCGTGGAAGCGCCGCCCCAGGACGCGACAACAGAGGATTGGCTAGCCGCTGTCACGCCCAAGGCCGGTTAACGAAGGGGAGAAGGTGGGGCGGTCAACTATTCGGCATCGCTTACCACGACCAACCTCCCGCTGGCCTAACGTGCGCTGCCCCCATCATAGTGACACAAGACCCAAGAACGCATGGATTGATGGCCGAAAAAGCCACTTTATAGTTCCCTTTGCTCTCGGATCGATACATTATCTGATGCATCTCAAGAATGCATCTAGAGAATCTATGCACTGCTTAAGATGTAAAGCTGCCGCATCAATGTCCTCTTGTTGCTTTTTCGTAGGCTTAGGGCGTTCGCCATCCATGCCGTACAGAGGATCGTGAACCGTTTTCACATTCATCCGGGCTGCATCGCATGCCTTTCTGGCGCGGCGGACGTTTTCGCGCAGCTCATCTTCTTGCTGCGCATTAGCGTCATTCCGCGTTTTCTCGATAGCTTGTTTTGTATACATGTTATCCTTTCAACCTCTCTGGGGGGGATTACGACGTGCAATGCGAAATGAATAAAGGGTGCTCCAGAGACGAATTAATGTATTCGCGAAACGCGATGCGTTCATGCTCCGTCAACTCTCCCCATGCTGCGAGACCTCCGGCTTTCTCAATAGCTAACCTTTCAAGTTTGGCATATTGGCGATCAGTTTCAGCCTTTTCCCTGGCATTTTTACGCTCGCGCTGTTCCATCTTTCGTTTAGCGTATTGGCGATCAATCTTATCCTTTTTCTGGCGCTGCGCTTCAATTTCAGCCCATGCTTCCGGGGCGTTAAGCTTCTCCCTCTCGAATTCTTCGATAGCGCTCTCCCAAGCGGCGTTCTGCTCCGCGCCAAAGCCATAGTGGCCTCGGTGTGCACGGGCTTCCAGTTCCAAAATGCGTTTGTTAAGGGCGCTCATTTTACGATTTCCTCTGTAAAATCATGCAGTTGTTGGTTTTTGGAAAGTTTCTAATTATGGCGTTGTGATCTCGCCTGCGCGAGTCGTCATAAACGCGCAGACTCTTTCCACGAGCTCTTTCTCTTCTTCGGCGGAACCATCGAAAGCGTCCCCATCGTTCATGGCGGGGTCGAGCAAGTAAACATTGCAGGCATATTCCCAATAATCCAGCCTAATCAGCAACTATTCGGCGCGCTCTTGTAAGCGGCTGGTTTGGTCATTGATGGCTCCGAGCACCCTCCGTAAGGTCTTGTCTGAACTAACTGCCGCATCTTCTTCCGCACGTTGCTCTACGATCAGGTGATCCGCTTCTAAAATATGCGGCATGTGCTCAATGCGCATACCGTCGAGTAGTTCTTCTGCTGTCTGCTCACGATCACCAACAAAATGCATACCATTCTTGGTGTTGCTGTACCTGTATCTAATTATCTGCTCTGCGTTTTGAGCATTTAATGCAACAGTTCCATCGAATTGGTCGCCGTTGCGGGTGTAGGCGTAATAAACTGGCATTAGAAGCGCTCCATGATGAGTTGGGATATGGAAGGGGCGGCTTCCCGCCCCTCTCGCTGGCGTCAGGCGGCCTTCTCATCTGGAAGCAGCAGCTCTTCAGGGGGAACGCAGCCCGTTATCCCTGCCTCTGCATGCTGGCGAGACCAATGGCGGAGGAAGCAACGCCCGATCTTTTCGGCGTGAGCCATGTCTTTGACGTTGCGGACATATTGAAAGCGAATAGGAACGACGTCCTCTGAGCCGAGGCGGTCAAAGCGATAACTGGCGATGGGGGTTTTCGCGGAGTCTGGGTAATCGTGGAAATAAACGTCTATCTGGTAGGCGTCATTGTGGATCAAGAGATGATTTTTCCCAGATTTGGCCACAGTTGTTTCGGGTTGTGCAAGCATGGCGTTCGCATTCCTTTCTTTATTTGTCAACACATAACCATGGATAGAACGGAGAAGCGCCTTGCTGGCGCTTGGCCTTCTCCCTCGTCTTTTGTCAGCATTCAGGCTTGTTATCGAGAATTGGGTGGAACTTTACTTCAACGCATGAACCCGGCGTCCCACTGACTTCGCAGGTGAGGAAGTATTCCATAGCGTCATTGTCTGAGCTCCAATGGCCTTGTCGGCCGTTCCGGGATTCCTTCACCCAAGCGTCGAACTCTTCAATGGCGCGATCGCGCTCCCCTTCGTCGTTATAGTCGTAATCAAAGGATGAGTAATCTCCATTGATCAAGGCGGAGAGATAACAGCTAGAGATGTAATGCTTTTCAGGTTCAGCAAATATTGTCATGGAGTGCTCCTGTGGTTGTAAGTAAATGTAACGTATTTTCGTGACTATGTCAACACATAATATGGGTATTTACTTCATGCTAGTTTGATTATGGAACGTCGTGGCCTTCTAATTCGAGCCTGCCGCGAAGGACGCCAAGGGCTTTATAGGTTAGGGCGTATTCCTCGTGATCGATAGTGAGTCCACATATCCTGGAAAGGCCCATAACAATAATGCGGATAGCTGGATCTGCGTTTATCCGGTCTGTACCCCATCCAGCATCAAGCATAGCTTTGCCATGATCATATAGGGAGTGCGCAACGCCAACAGCGTTTACTGCGCCGTGGACAAGGTTAGCGCTACGGAAACGGATCAGGGTGTGTTTATTTTCTTGGCGCATGACGATTTTCCTGGAAAATGTTTAGCGTTTACTGTATGTTAACTAGGTTTACGTGAGATTCTCACCTGGAAAACCGAGGAAGGAAGTTCCCATCGATCCTTCCTGTATTCCTATTGAGATGCCGGAAAATACCTAAAACATCATGGATAAGGTTGAAGTCATCAGCGCTCAGAAGGTCTTCAAGCCGCAAAGGAGTTGAGACATGGCAGGCGGTAAGGTCCATTGCAATGTCCATCGTAGAGCGCATTACGCCTTGTTCAGAAAGAATTTTCGATGCTCGTTTAGCGATTTTCAAAATGATGGCGGCATTGGATGCGTATTCGTCGAACGGCAAAGGTTTTTTCATGGGGCGTATCCTTAGGTTTTACGCTCAATCATCTTGAGCGTTGCTATGATGTCGAGAAGATAATCGGCATGAAATTGCATGACGAATTCCCTGTCAGGCTCAATAGGTCCACCTAGCCATATGGTGACTATTTGGTCCTTGATTCTGAAGAAGAAGGGACCGCTCCCTTTTTGGGCGTCCTCGGCTGGTTTCCACTTCATATTGATCACCATTAGTTAATGTGTTGAATAAGTTGGGGGATTTCTCCCCCACGCGTCATTCGCCCCGGCGCCAAGCGGCGGGAACGTCATAACACTGGACGTCGCCATCAAGCGTATCCAGTATCCCTGCGTTGGGAACGCAGGGTGAGGCCCTGCGCGCATGCTCGGTGATCACAGGGGACTCACAGATGAAGAAGTTAAGGGCGCCGCCTAGCCATGACGAGGCGTAAGTGACGCCCTCGTGAACGCCCTCAACGTTAGGTTCATCAGGGCTGTAGCTCTCCCAGAACTCATAGGAGAGCTCGCCAGCGGCTTCTGTGGCTTGCTCAATGGTTTCGTACATCGCGTCAGTGTCAAGAAGCATGTCCACCTTCGTGGCGCGCCACTCCTTGTAGGCTTCCTCCGCGACACGATCGGACCCGTTTTGAAATAGGGCGTCGATTACGTCAGGATGAAGAGCGCCAGAGCTGATATAGCCAAAGGATATCCCAGTATCCTTATTGATATTTGCGGTGTAAATCATAAGATAACCCTTGTGTTTTGCTTTATTTATCGGTAAATTAGGTTGGTTTTTCTAGAGCCGAATATGGCCTTGGAAGATATGTTTTGCTTTCGCGGCGTATTCAGGTTCTTCGCTGAGGAAACCTAGGTAGATGTTCCAGAATGAACCGAGAGATTTCAGCGAGTCTCCCCCTCTATTCTCGTGGTAAGCTCGGTGGGCGTCCAGCCATGCGAGGTCCATGGCGGCAAATTGCAGAGTAATGGGTCTTTCATCTTGCTTAAGGATGGTTAGACCAGCTTCTAAGAGGGATTTGATGTGCGGAGCAAAGTCATTGTTAGGTTGGTTCATGGCTATCGTCCTGTCCGTTAGGGTTGATATGCAGATAACTGTACAGCAGCTTGGATATTATGTCAACACATAATTACGGGAACGAAGGGAAAGCTGCGCGTATCGCCTTAATGGCGGAAGGATAGGTTTTTATATCCCCAGCAAGAGCTTCGAGAGTTCTGGCAAAGCAATAGCAAGCGTTCGGGTTAATTTTTGCGTACCCGTGGGTAAAATCAGACGACTGCCATTCCAGATTTTTAGTGCTCCAATGCGCCCGCATCCACCTGCCATCTTTCAACTTATGAACATGTATAACCCCAGTAACAAACGAGAATTCGCCATCTTCATCAGTTCCTGAGCAGTATAAGGTGATTTCTACTCTATTATCTTCAGTATAGATTTTGTTATCTTCTTCTCCGTTGTCTTTCAGAGCTTTTTCTATGGCGGAAATTGAGCGTTTGTTCATGACGATTTTCCTTGAGTTTTTCTAATAATTGCAGTAGTTTAGATGAGTTTATCCGCCTCGTTTTGCGTCAAGCTCGATAAGGCCGCTAAAGCAAACCTGCCAGGCGCCATACTCCCAGGCTTGGGCCTTGGCGTTCCAGGTGAAGCCCCCATCCTCGGGCAACTTGGTCAAGTCTGCGATCATGTGGCCATTGTCCAGTAGGGCACAGAATAGGGCGTGTTTGGTTTTGCGGGCGCTGAATTGAAGCTGGATGGTCATGCGAGGCGTTCCGTTACGGACTACAATTTGCCAGCGAGTTGTCATGATAAGGTCTCCAGATAGGGGATAGGAAGGGCGAAAGACAATCTCCCGCCCCACGCTTGGCGTCAGTCGGAGCACAGTTCGTCCAGCTCCTTAATGCGTTCGGAAGCTTCTGTATCAGTCCAATAGGACGTCTCCATCTCGCCTTCATCGCGTTCGTGGATTTCAACCCAACAGTTTTCACAGTCAGCAAGGCCGAGAGAAACGAGGGTAGGGCCGTCAAGCTTAACGAGCATCCAGTAGCCTAGGCCAACATGAGACCAGTCACTAACGCCGCTCAAAGCTTGTTGCAGATGCAAGTCCCACAAGAGAATGGAGCTCCAATGTTCATTGCGCCACTTAGAGCCATCGATGACAGTCCCATGGCCGTTAAGAGTATGATTAGGATAAATGCTGCGTGTCCTGTATTCGTCGATGGAATTTTGATCAATCATGATGATTTTCCTAGCAAAAGGTGAGTATTTACAGTAAGTTATGAAGGTTTAGGGGGAGAATCAGAGAGTAATCCGCCCCCATATTGTTCATCAGCTTCCGATTGGTTGCGCCACATACCACTTAGCGTATTCCGCCGGATCTCCTGTCGTTCCGTAAAAGTCTGCATCATATTCGAAACGCTCTGTCAGTATCGCTAGTATGTCAGCACGTTGAAGTTCGTCGCCAGATGACTGGTAAATCCCGCGCAATTCGTTGTTCGTGCGGTAACAATCGTCAGGATCATCACTGTGTCTCATGTGCGTCTCCAAAGGTAAGCGCTATATACGAGAAAATATAGCTAGAGCAGTTAAGCCTTGCGCCGCTTCTCTTTTTCAATCCGCCACGTGTAGCGCTTGGCCTTATCAAGAGCCGGATCGAATTGCCCGCCATCACGAACGCCATCCAGAAAGCGTACAGGGCTGTAGATATGTGTCTTGGAATAAGCGGACTCAAAGCTGCAACGCTTCGCGCATCCTTCAAGAGTCAGGTAAGGTTTGGCTTTGATCATGTCAGTCTCCAGTGTGAATTCAGCTTTCCGCCCCCACGGCTATTCTTCAGTCAGGAACTCAGCAATTAGCGCATCAGGTATTTCCAGGGGAGCGCATTTCTCGTTAAGGGCAACTTCCATGCATTGCAGTAAGAATGCATCCTCCACATAAGCTTCTTCACTGGCGTAGCGTTCCATTCGGGATTCACAGGACAGCATCAACATCTCAAGCTGGTCAACCGTGACCTTGTCCGAGGAATAGTAGGAAACAAGCGTCTTGGCGCGATTGCAGCGGTCTTTTATGTGAGTTGCACTTTGCGGCGTGTTCATGAGTAAATCCTTGAAATTGTTGAATATTTTTCTCTTTTTCGATTTCTCTAAATCAAAAATAAGAGAAAAATAAGAATTTAGAATTATTCTAGTGTAGGATGTTACACTATGACATTTGTAGATTAGTAGGCTGGCTGGGAGGGGCTTCTAACTCCCCTCCCCCGATCCGTTTACGCCGCTTTGGCGTATTCAGGGTGCGCCTTCCCAGCTCTGCGCATCATTGCCTGAAGATACATATTTCCAATTTTGCATCGCGTCGTGGCACCGCCACGGTCAGGATGATTATCAAAGTTGAATTTGCGGTGTGCTGCCTTTATTTCTTCTAACGTAGAGTAATCGGTGAGCCCGTATACGTTAACTAACTCTCTCGCGACTTCTCTTGCAATCCTGTCTTCAAATTCCCTAGGGCTTTCTCTTGGCGTTTCCTGCTTGGGCTGAGGTTTTTCTTTCTTTTCTCTCGGCTTTCTCTTGGGCTTGGCGGATTTTTCTTCCTGTCTCTTCTGCTTCGCCGCCTCTTTCCTTCCCTTCTCCGCTTCTTTCTCGTCTTTAATGTCTTGTTTATTGCTAGCCGCTTGCTCTTTTAGGTTATCCGCCTCTGCTTTGAGACTATCCAGCTTGGATTTCAACTCATTAATCTTATCCTGTACTTTCTCACGGTCAGATTTGATCCGGTCTTTTTCTCCCTTGAGGATATTCATTCTCTCGCTCATCTTAGCCATTGTCCGTCTCCGCTTGGTGTTTCTCGCCTCGTTGAAATAAATCTAGCGGTTCTTCGTGGCTATGTCAACACATAAAAATGAGAGAGCTGTGGATAACTTTCCAATAGGGCAAGCCCTAGCGGAATGTACGCCCAGCGTTCCGCAGAAATAGGTCTTGACTTTTGGAACGCCATATTCCAATGTGTCTAAGACAACAGTGGAACGGAGGATAGCATGAAAGTGGGATATGCGCGCACATCAACGATTGAACAGGTTGCGGGGCTCGACGCCCAGCTTCGCGACCTAGCGCTTGCTGGCGCTGAGAAGGTTTTCAGTGAGCAATTGAGCTCTGTGGACGCCACGCGCGCCCAGCTTGACGCCGCGTTGGAGTTCGTGCGGGAGGGGGACGTGTTCATTGTAACTAAAATCGATAGGCTCGCCAGAAGCATACGCAATCTTATTGAGATAGCGGATAAGCTGGAACGCAAAACCGTGGCGCTGCGCATCCTCAGCCCATCGATGGACACGAGCACGCCAGCAGGGCGACTCACGCTGAACATTTTCGCCAGTGTGGCGCAGTTCGAACGTGAGATCATGCTAGAACGGCAAAGGGAGGGCATACAGGCCGCTAAAGCTGCTGGCAGGTACAAGGGTAGGGCGAAAACTGCACAGGCGCTGGCGGGCAACGTAGCGTCACTGAGAGCACAAGGGCTGAGCATGGCGGCTATAGCTAAGCAGCTAGGCATAGGTGCAGGTTCTGTGCATCGCATCTTGCACAGAAAGGATGAGTGATATCAATGAGTTATCTGTGGAGAGGGGCGTAAAACCCCCTCAAAACGCTGAAAAACATAAAAACCGCCAAAAACACGGAAAAAGAAAAATGGTCGCCTGCGGGTCCCATCGGGTCCGTTTTCAGGCACCCTCTCTCATCCCAATTTCCCAATTTCCCAAAAATCCCAAAAATCCAAAATATTCAAATTCTCGAATATCATCTAACCCCCTCTTCCCCACCCAAAATCTCCGTAGGACTTGCGTTTCTCTCGCGTTTTGCCGCTTGGAGACCCCGTATTCCCGCAGGACCTACGTTTTCAGCCCCCTTTCCCGGCCTCTTTTCTCGAATTTTTCTCCATTTTTTCAAAAATTTCCAATTTTCTCCCTTCACAATGCTGGTGTCCTACGCTACTATACATGAGACCTACGAAAAAACACGGGGAAACATATTTAAATGTGCGCCGTTATAGTCACCAGACACATCAATTCCACGAAGGTAAGAGACCTCATTGACTTCAGCCTCCGCCGCGATCACTGCGCTAGGTTCAAGTCTCGAATGGAGGCCATCCCCATTTCTGTGAGCGAGTTTGCGCGCCTCCTTGGCGTCTCGGCGGAGGCGATCTCGACATGGCGCGGTTCTACTCAACGCTGCATCCCGCCTCATCCCATGGCTTTGCGAATTCTTAGCCTTGTTGAGCGTGATCGGAACATTCTCAAAATTCTTTCGGAGATAACCCGCGAGGAATCTTACTGATGTTTGCTGAATGAGGTCTCGCATGAAAAAATATGAACACATGGCTGCCTCTCATGACCTACTACAACGAAATCGACCCTTTTTGCTGCGGCGTCCTCCGCCGGCGGGTCCAAGACGGAAGCTTGCCTCATGGACATATTGACGAGCGTCCAATCCAGTCTGTGCAGCCCTCAGACCTCTCTTCTTACCGCCAGCTACACCTGTTCGCTGGGATCGGCGGATTTGGCCTCGCCGCCAAGCTCGCCGGTCTCCCGGAAGACTTCTCGATCCTCACGGGCGGCTTCCCCTGTCAACCCTTCTCCCTTGCCGGGAAGCGTGGAAGCGATCGCGATGACCGTTTCCTCTGGCCAGACATGCTTCGCCTCATCCAAGGAGCCCGCCCCCTTTGGGTGCTTGGCGAAAATGTCCCTGGCCTTGATGACAAGAAACTGGTCCTCGACCGAATCCTTGCTGACCTGGAAGACAGCGGCTACGAAGGGCGGGCGTTTGAAATTCCGGCTTGCGGCGTCAACGCCCCGATCCTCCGGAGGCGCATCTGGATCGTGGCCCGCGCCGTCGGCTCGCGACTGGAGGTCGGGGAAGGCGTCCCCAGAGACGATGGCGCGGAACGCACGACCTCGTTCAGAGGTCGTGACCATGTGGGCGGCGCCCACATCGACGAACGCCAACGGGAATGGCTATCAGGTTTCAGCGTTTTGGGCGAGCCCCAAGGCGTCAGACGGGCCGAAGGGAGGGCCGAACCAGCGCTACGGCAATGGGGATATGCCTCTCCCCTCCCAGGTGCTCCATGCGGCGAATCTTCAGATGGGGGGCTCCTCCGCTGCGCCGACGGCAAAACTCGGCGCGTCCCGAAGCCTGAATCCGGAATTCAGCTTGTGGCTGCTGGGATACCCCAAAGGATGGCTAGACTAAAAGCTGCGGGCAACGCCATCTGCCCTCAAGTCGCCGCAGCCATCATGCAATCCATGCTTTCCTGGGAGGTCGTCTAACGGCAGGACCCTTGGTTTTGAGCCAAGAGATGGGGGTTCGAAACCCTTCCTCCCAGCCAGGAGACTCTTATGACTGAAGCCGATCTCATCGCCCTTCTCCGGACCGCCGCAGCCAACGCAGGCGGCCAGAAGGCGTGGGCGATAGCCCATGGCGTGTCGCCGCAATATGTCAATGACATCATCCTCGGCCGCCGCCAGCTTAGCGAAACCGTCGCCCATGCGCTTGGATATCGCGTTCAACGCATATTCACGCCCCTGGAGGAGGCTCCCGACCAATTCTCGTACAGCGTCGACGCCATCATGGAGGCCCTGGATTGCAGCATATCGGACATCGCAACCATGACGGGCGTCACCCGCCAGGCGGTCTATGACTGGAAATCCGGGAAAACTCTGTCAAGGGAAAACTTCTCAAGGCTCTGCGGCTTATCGCGCGCCGCTGAGGTATTCGCTTCGTCGAATATAAAGCCCGGCTCCCGGTCCCTCAACCGCGCGCTCTCGGGCGGCGGCAGCTTCATCAGCCTCATCGCCGCTGGGGGAGACGCCATAGCCGCGGCGCGTCGCCTCGTCGAAGTGCTTGCGCGTGAGGCTGAACAGCGCGAAAAGCTCTCCAAGCGCCTTGCTGGCAGAACCTACGACGCCTACGACGCGGGCGTTTCCATGCTCGACGATTGACAAAGTCGGCTTTCCCGACATCACCCTGGATAGATTTATGATAAATACAGATGATCTCGATATTCCTGACATTGAGAAAACCGATCCTGAAGAATTTATTAAGATGTGCATTACGGTAACGCACATAACTCTCCATAAACCTCCGCACCGATCAGACGCTAACGAGATCGTTTTAGCGATCGTTACTCGTCTCGCTAAATTAAGCGCCGAATACTACGTCAAATACGCGAATGAAGCCTTTTCCACCGCCTCGCAAAGGCGGCAAATTATTGAGCTCGGGGGGGAGATTGCGCGCCTCAAGGCTGTCATTGGATGGTCTTCATGAAAAAAATCCCCACGCTCTTCCAGCGCGACCCTTCCAACCGGAGCCGCGTCATCGACATCGTCAATCCTGTCTGCCAATGGGTTCTCTCCGGCGAAGGCTGGCCGACTCGCAAGCTCGATGGGACCTGCTGTATGATAGCCGATGGGATTTTGTGGAAACGTCGCGAGCTCAAGAAGGGGGTTTTCGCCCCTGAAGGGTTCCGCCTCTCGGATCATGACGAGAGGACCGGAAAGACCGTCGGCTGGCTCCCCGTCGGCGATGGCCCCGAAGACGCCTTGCATCGTGAAGCCTTCGCGGCTCTTCCTCTCCAGCGCCCCGGAACCTATGAGCTCATCGGCCCCAAGGTGCAGGGCAATCCCGAGGGCTGCGCCTCGCATACGCTGGTCGCGCACGATTCTTCCTGGCTGCTTTTCCTCAACCCAGAGGAGACGCCCCGGACCTTCTCCGGGCTCCAGACGTGGTTCGCGGCTGGTCCCGACATTGAAGGCGTCGTCTGGCGCTGCGATGACGGGCGGATGGCCAAAATCAAGCTCCGGGACTTCGGTTTCAAAAGGGGCCAAAATGGACAGGACTGAGATAAAGGCCCACGCCGCGGTCAAGCTCATCGCGCCCATTGATCAGGCCGAGCTCGCCGTGCGCATCGCTGAGGCCATTATCGGCGTGCAGCGCCCGCCAGGAACCCCGGCGAGGAAGGTCTTGGCCTGCCTTGACCCGGAGACGCGGGAGATGCTTAAGACCGCCTCCGCCGCCGCCATGGAGTACTTCAAGGAGTGCATTCTCGCAGCCCAGGAGCCCTCATGACGCTGCCTGGACTTCCGCGGGGGATGACCTGCAGGGTCGACTGCGGGGCCTGTCGCGCCTGCTGCCGGCGCATGGTGATCATTCTCGATGAAACCGCTGGCGACGATGTTTCCGAGACCCGCGGCGACTGGGAATGGCGCGACTATGGCGAACTCCGCGTCCGCCAGCTCAAGGTGAAGCGCAACGGCGACTGCGTCAACCTCACGAAAAAGGGCTGCGCCGTCTATGCGACGCGACCAGCCGTGTGCAAGGCGTTCGATTGCGCCGCCTTCGTTCTGAGCCGCCCCAGTCTCGGGGCGTGCGGCGATGATCCTGTGATCGCAGAGGGCAAGCGTCGCTTGGCTTTGACATATCCGTCCCTCTCTGCTAATGTCGGGAAAGCTGACATTAGCAGAGAGGTAGGAAAATGGCTCAAACGATGATCGTCACCGAGGCGGAGGCCGCTGAGAAGTGGTGTCCCGAGTCCATGACGGATAATGGAAGTTATTCAGTTAACCGGTATGCCGCCGCTAGTTTTTACAAGGAGTGTTGCTGCCTGGGCTCACACTGCATGTGGTGGATTTGGGTTGATGGCGAGCACATTACCGATGAGCAGCTCAATCGCATTGACCCTCGCCAGCGCCGCGGCTGCTGTGGCGCCATTGTGCGCTAAAGGAGGCTGTAAAATGAAAGCGACTTGTGAGAATTGCCGTTATTGGAAACCGGACCACGTAAACGACGGCTTTGAACACTATGGATTTTGTAAGAGACGATCCCCATCCCCGATCTTCGAAATCGTTGTGAGGAAAGCGAGGGCGGAGTTGAGCGCGCTCTACAGGAAAGATATCCAAACAGGACTTTCCCTTGTCGATATGGAGGCGTTCTGGCCGCTGACGCCTTTCGATAATTGGTGCGGAGACTTCGCGGAGAAGACTTCCTGATCACCGCGCTGACAAAGCTATCAGCTCGATGAGGGTGAACGCCAGAGTGAGCGTGACAACAAGGCTTATGCCCCGAACAGCCGACGATAACCTATATTCGCGATGGACTAAATAGGTTATCTGGCTCTCCATCTCTTGGAGCCGTTGCTCAATCGTCATCATTCGCCTCCATTCAAAACTGTCGCGAAACGGGAATCGCGACAGTTTTTTGTCGCGAAAGCGCGTAAACTTCGTTAAAGGATTTTTGTTGCGAAAGAAACTTTTAAAAAGCGGGAAGCATGACTGACCACCAAGCGATTGAGGCTGAGCACCATGAGCGCATGAACGAGCTCGGCCATCTCCTGAGCGCGGCGTTTGAGGGCTGCGGCTTCTGTCTCCTGGTGTTCCCCCTCAACGACGCGCCAGGCCGGATGAACTATATCTGCAACGCTGACCGCAAGGATATGCTTGTCGCCATGAAAGAATTCATCGCGAAAAACGAGGGGCGGTCGCCCAAAGCTCCCGCCATGAAGCAATGAAATTGAGTAAATTTGAAGAATTCCTCCAGACTGGGGCCATCCAGATGACTGGCGCTGGATTCTGCTTCGCCTTATTGGGAACAATCTACGGCCATGACGACTTCAGAATCATAGGTTTTATCTCTCTTGGGATTGGAGCCTTCGCGGGTCTTCTTCTGACCGCATGGGGCAAGCTGCGTGAATGGATGAATGGAGGGCCAGATGGCCAGTGAGGAAGATCGCGAGCGCACCCGCCTGAGCGCCATTGAGATGATGAGGGAGATCCTCGACGTTCCAGAGGAATGGTCCTTCAACATCGCATCCGCCGCCAGGGAGATGATCGTCGCCCTTGAAGCGAACCGGCCGCCCTCCGCGTCGGCTTTAAAGACCACGCCGGAGCAGGCGACGTGGCGTGGCGGCTTCATTCACCCGCACAAGCCCATTGTCGCCATAGATGTTGATGGCGTCCTCCACCGCTATGTGAAATGGAAAGCCGCTGACGTTCTTGATGGGTTGCCTGTGCATGGGGCCATGGAGGCGCTGAAGGGTTATATCGAAGCTGGCCTTGAGGTCTGGATCGTTTCTTCGCGCTTGTCCTGCGCCGAAGGCGACGCCGCGACGCGATCCTGGGTCTTGCTCTGGCTTTGCGACGCCTTCGGAATCGTGGAGGGAGGCAAGCTGTATGATTCCCTTGTCTTCTCAGTCGGGAAGCCTCCCGCCGTCCTCTTGATTGACGATAGAGCCTACTGCTTTTGTGGAAAGTTTCCCACGCCCGAAGAGATTAAGGCGTTTAAGCCGTTTCGGGATTACGACAGCGTCGAGGCTAAGTCATGAGCCGCAAAATCGTCTGCCCCCAGCGCATCTTCGACATGTTCGACACTGGCGACGAAGACAAGCTCAAGATAGCGCGGGGCGTGGCGATCGAATGGCTTTACGCCAACATCGCCGATCTTGAAATTGGGGGTGAGATCGTCATCCCCAACCCCATGACGGGAGCTCCTGAATCATGGACGAAGACCAAGGAAGGCGGCCTCAACCAGTAACCTTCGGAAAACGTTAACGTTACCCAAATGACACAGAAGTGTGGTCTTCACACTGATTTGGAACGATTATGATTGCGGCGCAACCATGGCGGGACGATAACCCTTTTTGGATGTCAAAAAGGGGATGGCTTCATGGGATACAAATACAAAGTTTCGGCATTGGCGCTTATGATCGGCGCGGGGGCAAGCGGGGCCTGGGCGGCGGATTACGATCCCGCCGTTGGCTTCGTCTCGGAGCAAAAAACCAGCTCGGCGAATCTTGTCGCTGTTGATTTCGCCAACAACAACGCGCCTGTCGACGTCAGTCAGATCAATCCAGATGGCTCCTTCAAATCCTGCGCCACGTGTGGGTGGATTGATCCCATAAACCTGACCCAGCCTCAGCTCGACGCCATCGCCGCCGACGCCAACGCCGCCAAGTTCGACGGGAAAACGGCTCGCCGGGCGCGGACTCTCACTGATACGACGACGGGGGACAGCGTAAGCACGACAACAACCAATGGCAATGTGCTCACGTCATCGACCATGACCAATGGCGCTGGCGCTTCGACGACAAGGACGGCCAACGGCGTAACATCGATTGATGCCTCTGGGGACAATAAAAGCGTTTTCTCCGCGAATGGCGTCACCGTTGTCAATACAAAAGCTGGCGCTAGCAGCTCAGTCACGGCGGGCGGCGCGTCCTTCACCGACGCGAAGGGCTCCACCACGATCGCAGGCGGCGACGTGACGTCGACCGGGACAGTCACGGCGGGCAAAGTTATAGCTGGCGGACGCGACGTCGGCGGCTCGCTGGACGCGTTCAACGGCACGGGCGGAACCATCGAGACCTGGGCTTCTGGCGTCGACAGTTGGCGTAATGACGTCAACACGACGCTTTCCCGCTATGGCGGCCGGCTGAGTTCGCTGGAAGGCTGGCGCGATGTCGCCGCGGCGCAGATCTCAAACCTGCAGGGTCGTATGGACAAGGTTGAAGGCGGCGTCGCCCTGGCGATGGCCTCCAAAGTCCCCAGCCTGGAGACCGGCAAGACCTTCGGCATTTCCGTCAACGTCGCGGATTTCGATGGGACGGGCGCGCTCGCTGGCGGTCTGGCGTTCCGGATTGATAAGAACTGGCAAGTCAACGCCTCTGGAGGAGCTGGCTTTAAAGGGGGCGCTTCTGGCGGAACGGTTGGACTTGTCGGCCAGTGGTAGGTTCTGACTCCGCGCGCTTCCCCCAAGCCCCACGCGGTTTTGGGGCGTCCTTTCGCATCCTCCAGGATGTCAAAAGGACGCCCCACACTTGCCCCGCTGTCTCGTGAGAGAGCTCTTGCATAGACGGTCTTGGGTCCGCCATAACAGGAATCATGAAACTGGCTTGGGCTCTCTCACGAGACAGCGGTAGAAAAACAGGGGGATATATGAGGATTGTTATCTTTTTGTCAGCTTTGGCCTTATGCCTTTCTTGGGCGTCGGCCAAGGAGCGCGCCGTCAGCTTTGACGAAATAATGCAGGGAAAACCGTCTTGCTCCGTAACCTTTTGCAAAAGGCTCGCCGCGCAGACGCAAAAACAACAAGGATGTTGCTCCCATCACGGAGGGGTCTGCGGATGCTCGGCCGGCCGCGATGTGTGCTGCGATGGCGCGTACAGCCCGACCTGTAGGTGCTAAATAGCGTGAGAGCGAGCCCCGAACCTCGCTCTCACGCTGACCTCACCACCCGATCTTGATCAGCTTGATCCCGCTCTCGCTTTCTTTCTCGGCGAGCTCAACCATGGTCATATCCCGACCAGGGAAGGCGATGACGGCCTTTCTCTCAGTGGGGATGATCTTGAGCAGTTTCACCATCACCCCATTTCTTATCGTCCCCGCGGTGGCTCCGTACCTCTTCCACCAGGCGGGGATGGGGATGACGAGAGCGCCATTAAGCCGCCCCCATTTGTCGGCGAGATCATCAACGCCGCCGCCTTCGGCGCCATGAATGATGATTTCAAGTCCATAGCGCTCATGTTCTTTATCAAGACATTCTTTCAAGACGGCGTAATCTTTAAAGTTTTTCCCTCCGCATAGGATCGCTGCCAATGACATGCTTGACTCTCCTCGGCTCATTTGATACTTAAGTACTGGTTTCTACTGCTGGGCGATCTGGCAAAGTTGGAGCCGTAGCTTAACCCCACCGGCGGCTACGGCTCCCGCTTCTATTCCCGCGACCATATCCATACATCAGATGAATTCGTAAATAAAACGTATACGTTTTATCTTTTCATTTACTATACTCCTCATAATGAATAGTGCGTTTTCTCTTGCGCTGGTTGCGTGCAAGGGCTATAGCTCTACTCGCCAAGCAGTCGGCGAGATGTTCCAGCCGACTTCCCAAAGCCCGCTTCTCTTCCTCACGAGAGGAGCGGGTTCCCCTCCCCTTCGATATGGGGGGATGTCGGGTTTCCTTGCATTTCCTCCACGGTGTCAGACATCTCCCTCGTTGTCAATCCCGAGGTCCAGATGTCCGTTCCAAAAGACTATCCCCTTATTCTCGCGCGCAGGCGCAGCATTCACAATTTGCACGTTCTCGAAATCTCGCACAAAGCCTATTGCTTCTCTTGTCTTGAGACTTTTTCCCCCAAAGAGATCACGAAGTGGACAGACAAAGGGCTAACGGCTCTTTGCCCTCATTGCGGGGAAAGCAGCGTTTTGCCTGCTGGCGCGGCTCAATCTCGGGAGTTTCTTCTGGAAATGAAGGAGTACTGGTTTGGGAAGCCTAAGGGAACATGATGTTCTTTAAATGTATCAACAAAATTTTTCATAAAAAATTAAAAATTCAGTATATTGGCTCTTGACATTATGATAAATCATGATCAATCGAATTTCATGGGGAGCCTCAGGGAGGTTTTTAGTTGTTTACGATTTCAATAGCCGAGATATCGGATTCGGCTGGAAACAACTCCGATGGCATTGTGCGCGGACAAACCGATCAGGTCCATTTTACTGACGCATATAGTAGTATTGAAGAAGCTGAAGATGTATACGCTTATAACGTGGACTTGGCGGGTTTGAACATTGAGTTCACGGATTACAGCAGCGCCGCCTCAGGTCATGATGGCCCGAATGCATTTATGCCTTGGGGAACCAATGCGACATTTTCCGCTGGCGATTCTGTTTATGTCGCATCCACGGAAGATGTCGCGCAGCTCCGGTTTACAATTGACACTCCAGGGGTTTGGACTGGCCCTGGCCTCCAGGTCTGGGATAGCACCAACGGCATAGAGGCGGACCGGCAGCTCACTGTCACGCTTGATCAGTCGGATGGTTTTCGTAACGGTCCTGGCACCTACATCGTTGAGTGGGCTACGCCTTCTTCAGATCGCGTCGCCTTTTCCCCCGTCCCCAGCTTCATCACATCCCGGAAATGGATTGTCGTAAAGCCGGAATCGCTGACCGCCCCTGGGACATCTCCCAAGATGTCGATCATGTACATGCTAGGGACCAACAGCGGCTATGACGACCAAACCCTGGTGTTTAACGCCGCGATGACGGACGGGAGCTTTGGAACCGTCCCCGATGTGGTTTACGATGTCGGCCAGGCTCAACTTTTTACATTCCCCTCCGCTGGTTTCGGCCTGGATCTGATGGTCCATCGCAAGTCCGCGAATGTGCGCGATATGGCGCTCCAATACTATGCGTCGGACCTGACCTGGAAAGCGCTTCCCAACTTGAGCGATCCGTCTACCTGGATGAAGAATGGGCCAGCTACGCTTTCGGACCCGCCTCAGCTCTTCCATATTCGATGGGCGATACCTTCGGATTGGACAAGCCAGTCCTTGGCGATCCCCCTCGAAGGAGGTGGGACGCGCGTCATTACTGGATGGCATATGCGCGCCGTCGTGACTTCATTCACGGGCGCCGGGCCGCAGACTCCGGCCCTGGCGCGAGGCCGCTGCCGGCCGTTGTCGGCTTCCGGGGGCGTTTACCACCTCGACGCCAAGACATACACGATGGCGACTTTTGAGGCTGGCGTCCCCTGCGTGACGCCCACAATCGTCGAGCTGGTCAATATCAACAGCGGTCAGTGCGCGACGATGACGATCCCGGCGCACACCTATTCGAGTTCGGAGCTCGGCGCGGAGCGGATCGTGCTGTCGAGTCCATTGACCATTGGCGCGGGCGAGGCTCTCCTTATCACCTGGGATAGCGGCGGAACCCTCCAAAATGTTGAACTTGTTCTACAATAGGGGGGAGCATCATGAACACGGGCTATTGCGTCACCCATCGCATGACTCAAGCTGATTTCGACGCCGGTCTCGCCATCGGCATGTCAGGCGGCTTCATCGAAATCGTGGACGGTAATGGCGTCGCGGCGGGGCCTATGTACATTACGGGGACTGCGGGAGCCGTCCCCATTGGCGTAGGGAACTCCCTGGTATGGTTCAGGACAGCCGCCGCTGGCCCCGGAATTGAGCATTTCAGGATCGTCTACGATATTGATGGAGTTACAGCCGATAAGGCTGACCCCACGGATATCAATAAGTGCCTGAAGGTATTGGGAATGACGGACGTTTTCACAGCCGCTGGCGACCAAATGCAGATAATCGTGAAAGGTGAAATCGCTACGCCTTCAGGTTTGGTCGCTGGGGAAATGTATCTCGGCGCGAACGGGACCATAACTCAAGTTGTTCCAACGTCAGGAGTATTCGTTAAACTTGGCTATGTCGCCAGTTCGACGAAAATGATCATCAATATCGAGCATCCTATCGTCTTATCATAAAGGGGTAAGTCATGGCTAAAACTTTTGTTGATCTTGTCGGCGGCGTTCTCACCGTCAGATCCGCCACCGCTTCTGGCGGCGCGGGGAATGCGAACCAAGTCGTAGCGCTCGACGGAACTGGAGCCATTGACGCCTCCATGCTGGGGGGGACCTTTGTAGCGTCCCTAGACGTCTCAGTTGTCGTTACGGCCTCCATAGGCGCGATGGTTTACATCAACTCGGCGGGCAAGATCGCCCTCGCCGTGGCTTCGAGCCTGGCGACCCAGGCTCAGGGGTTCATCAAAGACAACGTCTCCGTCGGCGAGACCGCCACGGTGTATTTCTCTGGCGAGAACACCAATCTGTCTGGGCTCACCATTGGCGCTCCGGTCTTTCTGGACGCAGCGGCCATAGGGAAAGTTACTTTGGCGGCCCCTGGCAACCCGAACATGGATCAGCCGCTAGGCTTCGCCGTAAGCGCGACGCAGCTCCATTTCCGTCCAGACACCATTGTGGTCCCGTAAGGCAAAAGGTAAGGAGGGACGGTTCGCATCCGTCCCTAACCTGTCGATCTAGGCTATTATTTTTCCAAGCGCTTCCTGAACGCTCGCGATTTTTTTCGCGAGCGTCGTCTTCATCTCCTTTACATCCGCGTTCTCAGCCTTCAACTGAGCATTTTCTGCGCGCAGAGCATCGGATTCGTCGGCCAACAGGACCAGCAGGCGCGCGGCCTCTCGCGCCTGGCTGGCGAGCGTTGGCGCGAGCGTTGGCGCGAGAGATGGCGTGGCGCTAGGCTGGGCGCTAAACATGGGCCATACGCTATCGGTCCACCATTGAACGAAAGCCTTCGATCTGTTTTTCCGACTGGGCGGCGCTCCCGCTGCGATACTTTCGATCCACTCTTCCGATATGGCTGGAAATGTCGTCCCATTTAGGGATATCAGACGCCGGGGAGAGGTTCGGGCGCCTCCTTGCCAATTTTTGAGAGGATGGTCGAGTAGCCTCTCAACATCGGAGATAGCCACCCAGAGATCTTCTTCCTCATCTTTAGCTACGCGGATCAGGTAACTGAACCCTTGAAAAAAGAAAGAAGCCTCCTTGCCCTCTATCTTCATAATGGCTGACGGAGGGGCTGAGTCGATGAATGCTGGAGAAACCTCCGCCGCCAGCCAATGCTCAAAATCCAGTCCCAAAATCTTGTTCTTCCCCTCCTGGCCTCCGACCAGCAGGGGAATGTTAGTCTCGCAGATGGCCGCCACGCTTTCTCCTTCGCAAAGGATCTGTCTTCTTGGAGCGTTCCTTGCAGCGAGCGGCCATCCCTGTACGACCCCAAAAACGTTATTCAAGGACGGTCTTGACACCCAGAGCCGCCCTTCGTCGTCCATAGCCGCATAAACATGCGTTACATGATGGGTAGCTGTGGAGAAGTCAAAGGAACGCGACTGCATGGGGGAGAGAGGGGCTTCCGCAGGAGGGGCGAGAGATTTGCTCGCAAGGGGCCAAGCGACTATCGCTGGCTGATCGCCTGCGTCCGCTTTCTTTTGCTGGGAGACTCCTTGCTTGGCTTCAGATTCTCCATTAACGGTCTCTTGCGCTCCATTTCCCCCCACGCTCAACGCGAAGAGCGCGCTATACGCCGCGACTAGGTCAGGGTTAGCGTTGCGGATCGCGGGGAGCGCCTTCATTTTATCCCAGCAGGGGCTGTCGATCAGGCGATGCGTCTGATCCTGGACGTCCCGATGCGCCCATAAGCGGTTCTGCACGGAATCGACGACATCAACGCCTAATATCTCGTTGATGTCATTGATATCAACGCCTAGGCGTTCTGGCCAAAAGACCGTCTCGCCATGCTTTACGGCTGGCAACCGCCACGCTTGGCGCGGCGCATCCTGCCTGCAGCGCAACACATAGGATATCTCGCCATTGGCGGAAGTGATTAGCGCGGCGGCGGGCGTCTCGGGGGGAGCGATTGGGATGGGGTCCGCTGCGGCAATGACGAGGAGGGGGCTTTGATTCCTTGCCTCTGGAGAGAGGAAGTTGTCCCTGAGCCACGTTTCAACGCCATGAGGCCCCCCTGGCAGTTCGTTGCACGCTTTGAGGGCTTGCTGAAGGGTTATTGCATATGTTGGTCGCGTGGACGGACACCATGAATTTTTATCAAAGAGAATCTTCTCTACGTCGCCGACTGATTTAAGATGTGAAATTAAAAATCCTTTTTCATATAAAGTGCATGCAGACCAAACATCACAAGCTCTGAAAAAATATGAGTCATTTTTTAGTACATAGTTAACGCGTCTTTTATTGCCTGCGTTATCAGTGAAAATAAATTGCGGTTCTTTCTGGTTTTTTTTTGGTTTTATGCGCGGAATTTCTACCTTATTCTTGTAACTTGCATTCGCACTCATCTTGATACCTATGCATATTTTGCCTGGAATATGGTTATTTCTTAATGCGCTACTCGCTATCGACAACCTTGAAAGCGTCTTTGCAGTCCTCGGATCTGATGACCCACCCCTCTCTTGTCCGCAGGGGAGTGACCCTCTTGCCATTAAGGGGTCCGCCGTGAGGAAATAAGCAGACAGCCTCTGAGCCTGTTCGCCTTATCGCTAAGAAAACGCATGATTTTTCTCTTTCATTACATGTTATTTCTCCGCACTCTATAACCACCGTGTATGCGCAGCGCATAAACTCCTCCACTTTGGTTGGATGACAAGTATGGTTGCATACCATATGTTCACACATTCATAAAATCACGGCAATGGCTAAAGGCAGGGAATAAATGGCGGTAATGCGTGGGGTTAAGATAAAGCTGAAGCCGACGCCCGAGCAGGCGAGGACCATGGATCGGTGGCGTCGAGGAGGCATAAACCTGTGGAATTTGCTGCTTGGGATGGAGCAGGCGGCCTACGACGGATCAAAATTCCGCCCAGAATTACGCTGGCGCGAGATTTGGGCGCAAGTCGTTAAGGAGGGATATGCGGATGCTCTCCATTCCTGGAAATATGGCAAGAAAACAAAGTATGGAATTGTTAAGAAAAAACCTGGAGAAGGGAAGGAGCCTGTAGAGCCGCCGCAAGACCATTACCAAAAAATTTCCGGTTCCTCTGTGGATGGAGAGCCTCCCAAACTTTTTATTTGGGAAAGCGATCTTCAGAAGATCATGGCTCGTCTCAAGGAGAATCCGACCATGAAATGGATTGAGGCGCTTCCCTCACACTCCTCTCAGCAGGTCTGTAAGGATGTCGTCAAAGCCATAAAAACCATGCTCCTTGAGCGGAAGAAGCGCAAAGACGGGGCTGGAGGAAGAGACACAGGGTTCCCCCGCTTCAAAAAGTCGCGCTATGCCGTAGGGAGCGTCTATATGGTCAACACTCAAACAATATTTGACCACAAAGCCCGAGAGGTGAAGCTGCCGAAGCTGAAACAAGCTATCACCTTCAGGCAAGAGGGCGTCCCTATTGACGGCAAGCTGCAGGGAGGGCGCATCTGGCGTCTGGGAGAGCAGTGGTGGCTGTCTTGTCAATTCGAAGTCCCTGACCCCAAACCCTATCCACACTTCGGGCGCGAATGCGGCGTCAAGATCTCCGCCAGCATTCTGGCGACCACATTCGACGGGGAAAAAATCCAGCAAACGCCGCCGATGAAAGAGGACAGGAAGCTGGCGCGGCGCATCAGGCTCGCTAACCGACGTTTGGCGCGCCGCCATAAGGGGACGAAGGATTATTACAAGACAGCCGACGAATTGGCGAATCTCCACGCCAAGGAGCGCAATCGACGCGACGATATGCTGCATAAGGTCTCTGACGCGATCGTTAAGCAGTTCGACACGATAACTGTGCATAAGATGGATGTTAAATCGCTCATGACGACAAAAAGGGTTAACAAACAGACGGGAGATGTTGAAAGAGTTCCTAAAATCCTGACAAAAGCGAACAAGCGCGCCGCCATGGCGCAGTTCCGGGGCTACCTTGGATACAAGGCTGTCGACCGCGGTCGCACGTACAACGAAACGCATACGCTCTTTCCCGAGGTGCAAAAATGCTCGCGGTGTGGGAAACTCCATTACATGCCTCTTGAAAAGCGCATGCTAATATGCGATTGCGGTAATTACGTTTCGCGGCAAGCCAACGCCGCGCAAAATGAATATGAGCAAGGCCAGATCGCCAAGGCGGCTAGCCAGCTCAAACGAGCTTGGGATTGATCCCCTACCCTCGCGTGCGGGGGAAAGTAACTGCCCGCCCTCTGAAGCTGAGGTTTCAGGGGGCTGCCGTGTAAGGCCAAGCGGGTGCGCAGCACAAACCCTCGGGGGAGTGAGCCGACAGCAAGGCAACGGCACTAGAGTGTAGCTTGGCGGCGGAACGTGTGTATTCGCGGTCTACGAGTCGGCGCACGAAGACGGGGGAATAAAGCGTTCCTGTGGTGGTGGGCGAAGCTATCCGTGCTCTTTGATATATGGATCATACGCTTACGCGGAAGGGTATCCTCCACGCGAGCGCGGATGCACGGGCCCTCACCGTCGCCGACGCCATCGAGCTTTAGTATCCTCCACGCGAGCGCGGATGCACGGGCCCGATCTGGCCCGAAATGGGATGCGGAGGTGTATCCTCCACGCGAGCGCGGATGCACGGGCGAATAACGGCCCGGATCAATGGGTGATCCCGTATCCTCCACGCGAGCGCGGATGCACGGCAGGGTATAACATCGCTGCAAGAAAATTAATAGTATCCTCCACGCGAGCGCGGATGCACGGGAATCCTATGGCATACCGCAACAAAGTTTATAGCATCCCCCACGCGAACGCGGATGCACGGGCGTGGGGCTTCGCCTACAAATCGAATATCGTGTATCCCCCACGCGAACGCGGATGCACGGCGGAGGTGATCAAATGTGATTGTCATAGATCGGTATCCTCCACGCGAGCACGGAGGCACGAGTAATAATTACAGGGGTATTAGCGAATAGCCTATATCTTCCACGCGAGCACGATCCACGACTACATGTTCGATCCGGCTAGGCCAGCAACTTCAATGCGGGCTGGGATGCACGCGCCTTCGCTGGCTCTCATGCTTGCACGAAGAGGCGCGCCGTGAAAAAGCACGAGCGATCCAATTGATTCCCAGCGCTTAAGCTCGATTTGCAAAGACGGCTAGTACGCTTAAGTGACGCCCGCTGCACGAAGCACGTCCATCTCGACATGGGCCAACACAAGCAAGATCGCACGGGATATTTACTGCATGAAGCGCACGTCGGATACGTCTACCTTATGCGTATGCACGAAGTGAACTGATGGGACCATTTGCGTACGAGACGACTTGCCCAGGCATATTCCGGCACGAATCAACGCTCCCATGAAAAATGCAACCCGAGCCGCTGGTGATGGCTCAGCGGCTCGGGTTATTTTTCAGAGATGCTCGGCGTGGGCCTCAAGGGCGCTTACGCTTGAAATCAGATGCCCGATGATGTCCTTGGCGATTGCACGATCTTCAGGCGTCTTCTTCGCCAGATGCGTCATCGCATGATTTCCGGCCTCCACGACATACGTAAGCTGGTGATGCGCGGAGTTGTGATGATGATCCTTGTGATCGGCGAGATGGTCGTGATGAGTGCTAGTCATTCTCTCATGTCCCTTTGGAAATTTAGAATATACTCGCTCGTAACATGAGCGGTGTTACCACATATATCAAGAAACGTTTACTGTTTTTGTTGATTTTTATCTACTTTTTGTCGTAACCAAGTTCCTATTAATCAGCTCACGAACTAATTTCCCCAGACAAGTCATTAAAATAGATTGACTTTTAAGATTCCATGACGGAAAGCTCCTGGATTGGACCCCCTCCTCCAATACGAAGTATTTTAGCGCGCCTTGCGCTGGCATTGGAGTACACGCATGCGGAACTTGAATGACCTGAACCAATTTAGGGACAGGTCTCGTGATGTCATTGCAATATACGGCGGATATGGGGATGATTCCTGCGGGCGATTCTTCCTCATGTCGCCCATTGATAAAGCGTTTATGTGCGTCATCGCTTCTTCTGGAGAAGGTTGGGACCATGTGTCCGTGAGCCGCAAGAACCGGGTTCCCAATTGGATCGAAATGGAATTCATCAAAAGGGCGTTTTTCCTGCCCCATGAGGTAGCGGTTCAATTCCATGTCGCCGAATCCGACCATATCAACAACCACGTCAACTGCCTCCATCTCTGGCGCCCCCTCCATTATGATTTTGTCCTCCCCCCGGCGTGGATGGTCGGGATTCCCGAGCAAAAGGAGGCTGGCGCATGAACAGCGTTCTCATTACTGGCGGAACCGGCACTTTTGGCCAAGCGATCGTGGATAGGCTGCTCCTTGACCGGAACATCGCCAAAATCGCCATCTATTCGCGCGACGAACAGAAGCAAGAGGCTATGGCGTTGGCGCGGCCGGAGTCCCTCGCCGATGATCGGCTCCGGTTTTATATTGGCGATGTTCGTGATGAGAATCGTCTCAAAATGGCGTTCAAGGGCGTGGACGTCGTGATCCACGCCGCGGCGATGAAGATCGTCCCAGCATGCGAAAAAGACCCCATTGAAGCGATTAAAACCAACATTGGAGGCGCGTCCAATGTCATAAGCGCCGCCCTGGCCTGCGGCGTAGCTAAAGTCATAGCTCTGTCCACGGATAAGGCTGTTTCTCCAGCGAATCTTTACGGAGCCACGAAACTCTCAGCCGAGAAGCTGTTTGTCGCCGCCAACAATCTCACCAGCGCGGGAGGCCCCGCCTTTTCGGTCGTTCGCTACGGCAACGTTTCGGGCTCGCGCGGGTCCGTTATCCCCCGGTGGCGCTTCCTGTCCGCCCTGGGCAGGCCGTTGCCCGTCACTCACCTCGACATGACCCGCTTTTGGATTACAATTCAAGACGCCGTGGAGTTTGTCCTGAATGGTCTGGGCGTAATGCAAGGCGGCGAGGTCTTCATCCCGCGGATGCCCAGCTTTCGCATCTCGGATCTGGCCGCCGCAATCTATGGCCAGGATGATTACCCGTGCGAAATCATTGGCGTTCGACCAGGAGAAAAGCTCCACGAGGATATTATCACTGTCCACGAGGGGCGGACGGCGACGCAGAACGAATACGCCTTCGTCGTCTGCCCGCCTTGGCTCTTGCCCAGCGAGCCCATGGAAGAGGGTTTCTCGCTGAGTTCGGAGCGCAATGATAAGTGGCTGTCGACGGATGACCTGAAGATGCTGCTTGGGTCCGTTTAAGATGACGCGCAACCCACATCAGGTAACGAAAGATTTCGAAGAAGCGCTATGCGAATATACTGGCGCTCCTTACGCCGTTGCTGTGAATTCGTGCACAATGGCTCTATTCTTATGCTGTAAATATAAATGCGTAGGCGAAGTTATTATCCCAAAACGTACATATGTCAGTGTCCCCATGAGCATTATCCATGCTGGAGGAACGGTTAAATTTGAGGATAGACCATGGAGGGGCGCTTACCGGCTGTGGCCGCACAGAATTTACGATGCTGCTAGGCGCTTTACGTGGAGGATGTTCGCAACCACGGGGCGCGAGGAGGACTACAAGTATGTTTGCGTCTCTTTCCACGCTTCCAAGATCCTGGGGCTAGAGCAGGGCGGCGCTATCCTTCATGATGATCCCGAGGCTGACGCTTGGTTCCGCCGCGCGCGATTTGATGGCCGGACTGAGGGCGTAGCCCCGAAAAACGACGCTTTTCCTATGCTGGGATGGCATTGCTATATGAATCCATCAACATCTGCCCAGGGGCTGTTGAAGCTCCATTCCCTGCCTCGATGCAATCCTGATCTGCATAACGATCAATATCCAGATTTGTCGATGTTGGAGATCTTCAAATGAATATCCTTGGGTACGACTTCGGGCTCAACCGCCCGCCCCTTACCATTGCGGAGATCGGAAGCGGTCACTGTGGCGACCTGGAGCAGGCCCAAGAGCTTGTCGTTGACGCAGCGCGCGCCGGCGCTGGGGCGATCAAGATCCAGACCTACACTCCCGATAGCCTGACGATCAAGTGCAATGGCCCGGACTTCGAGATCAAGGGCGGCGCCTGGAAAGGGCGGAACCTCTATGACCTGTACAGCGAGGCGATGACGCCTCGCGAGTGGCACAGGCCGCTTTTTGATGCTGCGGAAGGCTTGGGCGTTCCGATTTTCTCCAGCCCGTTCTCGGTTGAGGATGTTGATTTTCTAGAGGAAATCGACTGCCCCGCCTATAAAATCGCATCGGCCGAGATCAACCATTTTCAGCTTTTGGAGCGCGTTCGCGAGACGCAGAAGCCCGTCATTATCTCCACGGGCATGGCAAGCCTCTATGACATCAATGCGGCTCTGGACGCCCTCTATGGGCGCGACGTCGTCATTCTGCACTGTGTGTCGGGCTACCCCACACCAGTTCGGGAGGCCAATCTGTGGTCTATCAGGAATCTGCAGAGCCGCTTTTCTCGCCATGAGATTGGTTTCAGCGACCATACCATCAACAACATCACGGCGATCGCCGCCGTTGCGTGCGGGGTGCGCGTCATTGAAAAGCACATTGGAGAGCGCGGGAGCGCTGACGAGGACTTTGCCTGCCGCCCGGAGCGCTTCCGCGACTTCGTCAGCTCCGTCGAAATGGCATGGGCCGCCATGCAATGCGAGGCTCCAAGAAGCGAAGAAACCAGCATGCAAATGAAAAGGTCAATCTACGTCGTCGAAGACATAAAAAAAGGAGAATGTTTCACGTGTGACAATGTTAAAGTAATACGTCCAGGATATGGGTTGGACCCTAGCAAATATTCTGGAGTTCTGGGAAAAAAATCTAGAAGAGACCTCGATAAGGGAACAGCATTGTCAGAGGGAATGTTCGAATAAGGGGTAAATTTTATGAGATACTGCATACGCTGCGTTTACCCCGAACTGAAACCAGACCTTCGCTTTGATGAAGATGGCCTGTGTTCCGCCTGCCAGAATTATGACCGCCGCCAAGCCGTCGACTGGGCCGCCAGGGCCGTGGAATTCGCGAAGACGGTGGAGCTGAGCTGGCGGCATAAGGGGGAGCCCCTCGTGATTGTCCCCGTCAGCGGCGGAAAGGATAGCACGGCGCAGGTTGTGAAATGCAAGGATCTTGGTTTCCGGGTCCTCGCCGTCAACGCGCGGACTGACATGTTGACGCCAATCGGGCGACGCAATCTGGACAATATCGGCCGGATGTGCGATCTCGTCGAATTTCACCCCAATGATGAGGTCCGCCATCGGATCATGCGCTTGGCTCTGACTGAGGTGGGCGACTGGTCGTGGCCGGAGCATGTGCTAATCCACACCATTCCCTTCCAGGCAGCCGTGAAGTGGAATATCCCAACAATCGTCTTTGGCGAGCTATCTCAGGACGAATACGGAGCAGGCCCCGCTGGCTCCGAAGATACGCCACGCATGACGCGTCGCTATATTGAGGAATTTGCTGGGCTTTTGGGTCTGCGCGTTGATGATGTTCAGGAAATTTTAGGGCTGTCATGCGATGACATGGCTATGTATAGGTTCCCGTCTAGCGACATTCTTTCGGAAAAAGGCATACAATCCGTATGGCTTGGGAGATATTTCCCATGGGATGGGTATGAGAACTTTGTTATAGCAGAGCAAAGCGGATTTGAATACATTGACGGTCACATCGAAGGCAGCCTTTATGGTTATGAGAATCTTGATAATTATTGCACTGGCGGCCGTGATTATCTACGGTGGGTGAAATACGGTTACGGCCGCGCCACCGACATAGCCTGCAACCATATCCGCCGCGGGAGACTCGCACGCAGTGAAGCCGTCGCCTTGGTCAGGGAGCGTGACGGGGCGTTCCCTTGGACCTACTTGGGAAAGCCGCTCCATGAAATCGTCGGCCCCCTCGGCCTGAATCTCAATGATTTTGTGAATGTGGCCGATCGATTCACGAACAAGCAGATCTTCAGTTTGTCCCTGAGCGCGCCGCGTCCTACGCCGCTTTTTGAGGTCGCGTGATGATCAAGAGGCGGGTTATCACCACGCTTTTGTGGGATGGCAAATCCTTGGTGAAGGGAAAGCAGTTCCACAACCGGCGCCATGTTGGCTCCCTTATGCAGGCTATCCGGGTGTGTGACCGGCGTCAGATCGATGAGCTGGTCATTCTCGATGTCGCGGCGACGCCAGAGGCCCGCGAGCCGCGCTTCGCCGAGCTGAGGGAGTTCACTGCTGAATGCTTCATGCCCGTAGCGATCGGAGGCGGGGTTTCGACGTTGGAGCATATCCGCGAGCTCCTTCGCGCCGGCGCGGATAAGGTTGTGCTCGGTTCCGCATTATTTGATCGTGTTTTGATCCGCGCGGCGTCTGAGCGCTTTGGCGCCCAGGCCATAGTCGCCGCGATCGATGTCGCCCATGATCGCGTTATTACGGAATGTGGCAATAAAATCAATAATATACGTCCAGAATGTATGGCGCGCGCCGCTGTTGAAGATGGCGTTGGAGAGATCATTTTAACCAGCATTCCCCATGATGGCGGCGAGGCGGGATTTGATCGTGATTTGATCCAAAAGGTTTCGACCGCCGTCAGCGTTCCCGTTATCGCGGCTGGCGGCGCTGGGAATTACGCTCATCTCCTTGAGGCGTTCGAAGTTGGCGCCGACGCGGTGGCCGTTGGCGCGGGGTTTCTTTTTGCCGAGATGACGCCGCAGGGGGCGCGGCGCTATCTCCATGACCATGGGATTAACACAAGGCTGGCAGGATGACCGGAATTGTAAGCGCGTGCATTATACAAGCGAGGATGACTTCAAGAAGATTTCCAGGAAAAACCATGGCGCTTCTCGACGGGAAGCCTGTTCTGGAGCATGTCCTAACGAGGGCCAAACTTATTTCTGGGATTGATAAAGTGGTGTGCGCGTTCCCAGAGGATGAGGCGTCCTTGCCCATCCTGAACCTATGCCGAGAGATGCGCGTTCTTGCTTTCGCTGGAGATGAGGATGACGTCCTCGGCCGCTATCAAGAGGCGGCCAAGGATGTCAAAGCCGATATCATCATGCGCTTGACAGCGGACTGTCCGTTCATTGATCCTGCGTTATGCGAACTCGTGCTTGAGATGCTTAAAAAAGAGGATCTTGACTACGCATCGAACGTGCATCCCACCAGGACATTTCCAAAAGGGTTCGATTGCGAATGCTTTACCATGGGTTGCCTGGAGGCGGCAAGCGGAGAGGCATCTGATCCGTACGATAGGGAGCACGTAACTCCCTGGATGCAAAATAATAAACGCCTTGACATAGGGACACTGGCGGCTAAGGTCAATGTTTCCGACATTAACTACTGTGTAGACTTCCCCGAAGACATAAAGAGACTTGAAGATATATTGAGGTCGTCGAATGGATGATAATCTTAAGCTGTGGGAAGGTCAGTTTGGCGATGACTATACCGAGAGGAACTGCTCTTCGTTCGAAAATATTGAGGCTCGCCGCCGACTCCTTCTCAAAATCGTTGGAGCGATGAAAGAAAAGATCAGATCGGCGGTTGAGATTGGCGCGGGATGTGGAGCCAACCTGAAAGCGCTCAGATATATGGTTGGCCCCACCGTGGCGTTGACCGCCATCGAGCCCAACCAGCGCGCTAGGGAGTACATGAAAACCAATATCGGGGCGGAGGTCCTGAGCGGCTGCGCTGGCCAAATTCCGCTTCAGGACGCCTCGAATGATTTTGTCTTCACTTCAGGAGTCCTGATTCATATCCCCCCTGCGAAGCTTGGGGCGGCCATGGACGAGATTCACCGGGTTTCCAGTCACTGGATCGCCGCCATCGAATATTTCAGCCCGGAGGTGACGGCGGTCGAATATCGAGGGCGCGCTGGCGCGCTATGGAAGGCCGACTACGGCTCGCTCTATCTGGAGCGATTCCCGGACCTCAGATGCATCGCCTATGGCTTTGAGTGGAAGCCCGCCACTGGGCTCGATAACGTGACTTGGCATCTTCTGGAGAAGCAGCCGTGATCGAATTGGTGAGCATCTACCCGCAAGAGGGGGAGCCCCCCTCAGAGACGCTTGATTTTCTCTACGATCTGCTCGCTGAGAGAGACGAGACCACCAATATCAGCCACATTTCAATGCCAGGCCGTCCCACACACGTTGATTTTGTTTTGGGACGCCCATACAAGGACTGGTGGTTGCTCGTTGACGACGGCGTGCGCGTCGGAGCCATGTACCTTTCCAAGGCGAATGAAGTTGGGCTCTTCCTGCTTCGGCGATATCGTGGAAAGGGGCGCGGGCCACGAGCCGTCGTCAGGCTCCAGCAGAGGTCGAACGCGCCTCTCTTCGCCAACATCAACCCGCGAAACTACCCATCGATTGGCATGTTCGAGATGCTTAATTTCACGCACATTCAGAACACATACAAGTGGACGCCTCCATCAAATTGAGGCGTTGGCGTCGGCGTGAAGATAAATGAGGTGGTCAGCCGCGGCTGCAGTCGCCGCGCTGTAGAGCATAATCCCCATAGTGCTGCCGCTGTTGGTCACATCGACAACAGTGACGAGACTGACGCCTCCCGTGAGGTCATACCAGTTCGCCGTGGCCCCGCCTGGCGAATAGGTGGTGATAGCCCACGGCGCAGCGCGCATCTCGTCCGCAAATTTCCAGAACAGGCCGACTTTTGATGTCGCGGAGATCAGACTCAACGCGCCCTGGGTTCCCGCGTTTTGCGCCGGAGCAGTGGCGTAGGGGAACGTTTTCTGATAGTGCCTTTTGCACATATCAAGACTGGTCTGGAATGGTATATCAGTGAAGCTTTGGATAAGAGATCCAGTAACCAAGCAACACTCATCTATTGAGATGCTGTCGTCAGCGCCAGCGGTGCCTGATGGAGTCCACGTAAACTGAACTTCTCCCTGACCAGAATTTACAGGAACTATTACAGTGCTTGTTCCTGATATGACTGTTCTAGGGCTGCTTACCGCGAGGTTGGTCGGTATCGTGAGGACAACGGTTTCAGCAGTAAAGCCGTTCACCCGCTTTCCCACGCTCCCGGTTCCGAATGCTACCGTGACGGTTAGCGTCCCGGAGGCTGGAGACCAGTTGGCGCCAGATTTTACCGCGCAGCTAAACGACAGCAGGCTCCCTCTCATCCTATAAATCTCATCAGTGTCAAATGGATAGCCAAACGACACCACCGCCGTTCCGGTCTGCCCGGAGTTGCGCGTAACCTTGGCGGCGCAGTTTGGCGTCGCTCCTGCGGAAAGATCTGCAACAGCGGCGACAATGCTGGCCTCGGTGGCCCCCGTCGCCAGATACCATCGATCGGCCGTATAGGCTATCGTTGACGCTGGGACGGCGATCGATAGCCCTCGCTGCCAGATCAGGAAGCTGCCATTCGGAGCCATGACGTTTTGGAATCCTGGCGCATTTGTATTCGCCTGCGTCATCAAAGTGGTAAGGGCGGTAGCCAGATCGCCATGGATGGCGTTCCAAATCGCGCTCTGGACAACCTGTCCGGCTGTGGCGTTGGTTGACCCGGCTGGGCCTGTATACGTATTGCCAGTAAACGGCATCAGTCGCCCTCGGAGCTGTTTTTCGTTTCAAGCAGTCGCGGAGCGCCCCTCATGGGGAGCGCGGTCATCACCGCCACGCCACGCGCCGCGCTCATAGCCTCCTCGTGGGCTTTGCCCATCTCGCCGCGGAGGCTTCCAATCTCGGCGCTCACCCCGTGCGCCTTCTGCGCGATCTCAAGGAGTAGGACAGGAATCCACGAGTCCGCGCATTTCCAGTCATCAATGATTTCCCCAGTATTGGGGTTGCGGCCTTGCAGATGCGTCCAGGAATCGCATGTATGGCATACTTCCGACATCGGAAGCTTATGATAGCGGCAGATAAGGTTTTCGTCGCCGCGCGGTATTTTTCTTGTCATTGATCAATTCTTCTGGCAAAGGATGATATCCAGATAAAGCACGTCGAATGATATCCACGCTCCACCGCCAGCGGCCGCGAGAGATATTCCCGTCGCCGTCGCCCCTGTGGACGCCGTATAGACGCTATACCAATCAGTGCCGCCCGAACCGCCGCTTGTCCCGATATTGCCATGGTCGTAAGTGTGGGTATGACCGGGATCGGTAAGGGTGTGATTGTGAGACGCTAGGTTTGTGATCGATACGTTGAAAATCGATGAGAACCCTTTCGTGCCGTGCGTCCCCCCTCCTGCTCCGGATATGAGCCGCAGGGCGTAATCGTTGTAGGCGACAATTTGCGTCCACGTAGCCGGAGCCGCCGCTTGGGCGAAGAAGGTCCTCGTTCCAGACGCAAACGCCGTCACGGTCGCGCCTCCGGTCGTTATGCTTCCAGTGACGATGACGTTTGAGCTAAAAGTGACGTTCCCAGCGAAACCAACGGTCCCATCCGAATTGAACCAGCCAGCCTGCACCCCCGAGGCCGCCCAGCCGATCTGATTGGCCCCCGCGAGGTAAAATCCTGTGGTTGGAGACGAGCTGAATGTGATCGATGGCGCGGTAACGACGCCCGATGCGGCCTTGAATGGCCCAGTCATTAGAGAAACGCCAGTCGTCGCCAGGGATTGAGTGAGCGCCGTGGCGATGTCGCTGTAATTGCTATTATGATCCGTCGCCTTGATCAGGCCCCCAGGCGAAAACGCCCCAATCGGCAGACTGTAAGCCCCTGTGGAATTGCGTGGCATTACCTTAGCCCCCTCAAGGCGTTAATCTGGTATTGGCGATCATTGCTGGACGCAGGCTGTTCCGTTGCGATCTTTGGGGCGGCGCCGATCAGGGCGGAGCGAACGCGACGGCGAGTTGCCTCTTCCGCTGCTGTCCGGGCTGGTATCTGCGCGATGGTCCGGGCTGCATTGCGAGCGACGGCGGGATCAATGCTGGTAAGCTGGCGCACCAGCTCTTGCGACCTCTGCGCGCCGTAATTTTTGGTGGCGAGGTCTCCAATAGCTTTTATCGTTCCGGGGATATCAAGGGATGCGAGCTTGCCAGCGATCCTTGGGGCCAATTCCCGGTATTCGGTCTGGTACAACATTGGAGCTGTACGCGATCCGCTAAAAACGCCTTCAAATGTCCGCGTTCCAATATTTTCGCGCTGGATTTCCCCCCAAAGCCTATCTGCTTGGTTTTGGGGGAATACGCGTCGAATAAAATTCTCAGTCGCTTCGGTGTTAAACTGCTTCGCTGGCATGGTTGACTGATACCGTTGCGAGGTGACCATGTCGTCAAACTTCTGCATGACGCCAATGCGATACGCCTCTTGCTGCGGAGGCGTCATTCTGCCGAACTGGGTCAGAGCTCTGCGTTGCTCCTCTCCAGCCTTCATCACCGCGCCAGCGCCAAGGGCCATCACATCCTGAGCGCTCCTGGCGCCAGAAAAGATGGCGTCCGCCGCCGCAAGCTGCGGATTAGCCGACATTACGGGGCCATTCGGCGCGTTCATCGATGAACGCAGGTCCATCAGCAGCCGTGTCTCTGGAGTGGCTCTGCCGTTGGCGCCCATGGATTTGGCTATCATGTCGTCTAGAGACCGCCTTACGGCCATGTATTCAGGGACGGTCCTGATGGGCCGAACCCGGCCCATGGCGTCTGGCCGCTCCAGAAACATTCTGATGGCTTGGCGTGCGGAAGCGCCAAGACCGGAGTTTGTCTTGAGAATCTCGCCATTGCCCGCGAGAAATTGCCCCATTTCCGCCGTAATGTCGAAATCGCGCGCGTTCGCGTATGCTTGCTGATACCGTGTCCCAGCATTCTGATTGATTTCCGCATCAAGCCGCGTCATCTCGCTTTCGAGATCGCGTCCTCCTGTTACGCGAGAGAAAAGATCCTGCAGACGCGCGGGCTGGTCTACTAAGCGCGTTTCGAGGGCCTCTCTGGCCATCGCCTCTGCAGGGCCGCCAGTCCCTGCGGCGTTTCGCGCCGCATTGATAAGTCCGACGTCAGCGCCAGGCCGACCAGCTTCACGAGCGGTTTGGGTCGCTGCGTCAATCACATTGAATGGAACAGCCGAGCCAGTACGCCCCTGACGCATATTCGCAGCTATCTCAGCCGGGTCGAGGCCGCTTTGCTGGATCATATGGGCTATATCTTCGGCCGCAGAGCGCTCCGCGGTGGCGGTCGGGCTAAGAATCGTCCCAGCAGCGCGGCCGAGAGCCCCCGCCCCAGCGCCAATAGCCGCGCCGACGACAGGAGCCGCCGCGCCTACCGCGCCTCCAATCGCGCCGCCCTCAACCGCACCGGCGACGCGGGGCAAAACGCCCCCCTCAGCAGCGCCAAAGCCATACGCAGCGCCTTGGCCCATTCCGGTGAGGGCGCCAGCCTTGGCCGCAGTCCCAAGAGTTGCGCCGGCGCGCATTGCGCCTCCGGCCGCCCCCATGGGGAGGACCATGCCCGCGCCGATCTCGGCCCCGTATGCTGAATAAGGGTTCGATATTCTGAACTGAGCGAGTTTGCTCCGCTCATCAGCCAGCGCCTGGTCGTAGTCCTCGCCGGTGATGTAGTGGCGGGCATTGGCGTTAATCTCATCGCCGAAGCCAAAGGTTAGCCCTTGCTCCGCCGACCTGCCAACGCCCTTGGCGTATTCGCCCCATGTTTTTGGTTTTCCCGTCTCTGGGGAGACGGCGGGGCCAAATTGGTCCCATTCGCTGGCGGGCGCCTGAGCGACGGCGGGGCCAAACTTGTCCCATTCGCTGGCGGGAGCTTTCCCGCCAGCCTTCGCCCATTCAGAGAAAGCAGTGGCTCCCGGAGCAGCGGGAGCGCCGAATTGTGCTTGCTCTCCCGCCATTAGGGGCTTCCCATCAGGTCAAGGGGCGGAGAAGCTGGGGCCTGAGGAGCGGCAGGGCCTGCGGGTTTGGGAATGACCTGAACAGGACCCGCAGGTCCTGGGAGGGGAGCCTGCGGCGGCGCCGGGCGGGCAGGAAGACGCTTCAACATCTCCATTGCCGTCCCAGGATGAAGACCGAAATGTCTTTCAAATTCTGACATGCGCTCAGGAGTGGGATTGGCCCCAAGCTGGGCTATGGCAGCGGGAGGAACGTTCGCGGCGTTGGCGTTCGCCACAGCCGCTTGGCCGCCCTCTGGGGGCTTTCTATTCGTTAGGATGTGGTCGTATCTATCAATTTCAGCTTTCGAAAACAGTGGGTTAGCTTCGTAGTAATCACGCTTGATCTGATCGAAGCCACGATCAAGAACGCCGCCATGTTTATTGGCGTATTGATTGGCGAGATTCGCTGTTTCGAGCTGCCGCTGGGCAATCCTCATCCGGATATCAACAATGGCGGCGTTAGCCGCAGGAGTGTTTTCGATATCGAAATTTGATTTTTCGATCATATGCATTTCTGGGATACGGACCGCCCCGGACTCGCCCATTTCTCGAATGTTTTCCAAGCTGGCGGCCGACCCAAGTTTCTTCGCATACTGCATGAGGCTGGCGGTGTCTCCTGAGTAACCAACCATCCGGAGGGCAGAGCTCATCGCCTCCACGTTTCCCGCCTTCCATCCAGAATAGAAGGCAGGATCATGAATCACTTTCTGTAGCGTCTGGAGCTGGGGAAGCTCGTCCTGGGCGTCAGCCGCCCGCTTCTCGATAATCCCTTGCTTTGTGGCGTAGGTCTCTCCAGTCTTCCTAGCGTAGCCTTCCTGCTCGGCAAGTCGGGTCTTTTGGCGGTTAGCCCATTCCACCATTTCCCCGACGCTTCCGCCCGTGGGGAACTCATCAGTGGCTCCGGGCGCGCTTGGCGCAGCTCCGGGCATAGCAGGATGCGTCATTGTCTGGACGGGGTTCAGAACAGGTTGCCCTTGAGCCCCTGTTCCCCAAGTATAAGGCTGTTGGATTTTCACTCCTCCAGCTTCTATTGGGAGCATTTGGGTTTGCGGGAGACCTCTCATGGGAGACCTATGGAATCCAGTGTATTGGTTCCCAAACCATACTGTTCCATCCCGTGGATCGACGTATTGCGTTGGAGCCAACGCCTTTAGTCGATATTCCTGGTTAGCCTTCGCTATCTCTACGTATTGCGGAATATTACTGCGGAGCCCGGCCTGGATTTCCGCTGGCGTTGGGAGCGGGGGGAGTCCGGGCGTCGGAGGCATGAAATCTGGAGTGGCTTGCGGCGTCGCAGCGCGGGGGGAGCCCCCCGCAATCGCGCTCGTCATCGCCGTCTGCCCCGGTCCTCCGGCTAGAGCAGGCCCCCCGCCCCCTGCGATTGCATTGACAGCCGCCTGCTGCGGCGCCAGAGCCCCTGTCGGCGAGAGGGCGGGGCTTGGGACGCCGCCCATATATTTTATCATTCCGCCAATTGATTGCGGGGCATTGCCTCCAGGAGCCGCTCCCTGAGCCAAAGAATTCGCCGGGAGAGTTATTGATGCGCCAGTTGGCCCGGTCAGCCCCCCAGGAGCCCCTGGGGCTCCTGGGGCCATGGGAAAGGTAGTGGTGGCGCCAGAAGGCCCGGCAAGGGCGTTGACAATGGGGCCGATCGCTTGGGGGGATGGCGCGGCGGGAGGAGCTCCAAACGCAATCATTCGCGCTTCATCAGCGCGCCGACGCGTGAGATCTACCTTAACTTTTCCGCCAGCATGATTGTAATGCTGCATTTTTGCTGCGACGGAAGGCCAATCTCCCTTATTGATATCGGGGATCAAATCGCTTAGGCCGCCATCCCCAGTCCCAACATTGTATGCAAAGCTGGTAAGCGCCGTCCGCTGACCTGGAGAGAGAGGAACTTTGACATTCTCGCCAATAAATTTTGAGATCGGCTGGACAGAATCGACAAGCGCGGCGTGAGCGGTTTCCGGCGTAAATGTTTGGCCTTTCTCTGCGCGGCTTCCATATCCGCCGCTGTATTGCTTATAATCCCACTTGGCGGTAGAGTCAAACCCCTCCCACTTCTTGATAAAACCAAGGGTGTCATTCGCCTCCATAGGCGTAGGCGCGCGCGCTGAAGACGCTACTCCTCCTTCTGGCGTTGCCGCCGTTTGGTCGGCGCTTGGAGCCGTAGCGGGAGGGGCAGAGGCCGCAGGGGCTGTTGGCGTGGGGGCTGTTCCCGCGCCTGCCGACGAGCTGGCGTCAAACGTCGGGATTGACTTCGCGCCCTCTTCCAGGCCGCCCTTTTGTAACTCTCCAGCTCGGCGCCACATTGCCGCGCCGAGCAGTTTGCTCGATATCGTGTCAAGCGCATTCGCCCAGGTGTACGGACCCTGATGGGGCTGCCCCTTCATCATGGCCGTGGCGTACTCGCGCATGCTCTGGATCTGCTCTGGCGTGGCCGACGTTATGGGAGTCGGCAAGAGATTGCTCAGATCAAAGTCAGCCATGGCTCCCCCTACGCCGCGATCCGCGCGGCGGCCTCGGTCGCCTTGCTATAGTCAACGAATTTGACGCCACTGACCTCGAAGACCGCTCCTGGATTGGTTTTCTCGATATCCTGCGCCATGACGCCGATTTGGACTGGGCCGCCAGTTTTATAGCGGAAGCGATAGATGGGCGTTCCGTCGAACAGTTCGCCAACGGGCTCAATATCGGTCTTGGCGCGCCTGTCGGACATCAGCATTGCGCCGCCAATGCTGCCTGCCATCCCCGCCAAGCCCTGAATCATGGCCGACTGCTGCGCCATCTGCGCCTGATAGGTTTGCTGCGCCATTTGATCCGCAGATGCTACGGCGCCCGTGTAATTGGCCGGCTGGTAGTTCGTCGTTGGCGTATTCGTCAAACTCAGCCCCATGGGCGCGCCGAGCCCCGCGAGCTTGGCGGCGGTGTCGGCTGGCAGGTTGTACGCCGCTATCGCCTCCTGGAACGCCTGCGGTTGGAATTGCGCAATCGCTCCAGAAACCGTCTGCCCCTGGCTCTGCCGCATTGAGTTCATCGCATTGTCGTAGGCCGGCGTCCCCGGCATAAGCCCCTGGTTGCGGAGCTGGTTGTCAAGCGCGTTTGTCTGCTGGCTGAAGAAAGGCTGCAAATAGCCCATCTCCCCCGCCATCATCTGATTCGTCGCGCTGTTGGCCGTTCCAAGGATATTCGGCGCGCCCGTGTAGGCTCCCTGGAGGACATTCGTCGCCCCTTGGCCAGCGACATTTTTTGTCCCGTAGAGGCTGTCCAAAAGCGCTTGATTCTTCGGGTCAAGCGTCTGTGTCGCGGTGTAACGGGTTATCCCGTCGGCTCCCGTGACCGGCGTATATTGCAGGGAGCCAAACGGAGTTGACTGATTGATCGCGTTGGCCGCCTGCGTCGCGTTGCCAGTCGCGATATTGTATCCCTGCTGAATCTGCGCCGTCTGCTTGGGATCAGTGGGTGTTGGAGCGCTGGTCGAGCCACACATGGGTTAGTACCCCCCGCCTCTTATAGCTTGGATATAGGGAGAATATCCGCCGCCAGGAGCTTGGCCGCCAGGAGCTTGGCCGTAAGGCGATTGGCCAAAGCTGGGATTTGGCGGCGACCACGTAGCTGGAGGCGCTTCCTGGTTCCAGGCGCGAAATCTCGCGGCCATATCGGGAGTCATCCATGAAGACGTCGGCGCTGGAGTCGGCGCGCTGCCTCCTGTTGGCGCTGGAGCAGGAGCAGGCGCGGGAGCGGGAGCGCCCATCGGGGAAGCCGAATACGGCATCACTCCGGCCGCTCCGCTTGGCGGCGGGCTTGTCCTAAAGGTAGCGCCTGCCGGAACATCCATTCTGCGCCATTGCGACAGGCCCCCGCCCTGATAGCCGCCAGCAGCTATGTCTGTGGGCGTCGGCGCGCCTTGAGCTGGAAATGTGCCTCCTCCTGGCATTGGCGTTGGCGACGGAGGGGTTCCGGAAGGCGGAGCGCCAGATGGCGCGCCCGGAAATGCGCCAGGGGGAGCCGAAGGAAGCGACCCTGGAGGAACGGGAGGCGGAGTCCCTCCAGGAAGAGAAACCGTGGGCATGTTCGTCACGGGCTGGCGAGCGCTAAACCCGACGCCCTGGGGCTGCCCGGCTGGCGACCAGCGCAAGTCTGATCCTGCTGTGTTTGGCGACGAGCCGCACATGTGCTCACATCCTCTCTAAACCGGCGATCTGCGCCATGCGCTCTCGAAAAAACGCCCATTGTTCAGCTTTGTCGCTGTCGCCATCGGTCGGCCCGTAGACCCTCCGCATAGTTCCCTCATAAACGGCTCCCAGCTTTTTGACGCCGCGAGACATGGATTCTTTTCGGGTCCTGACTGTTAGTCGGTTAACATTAAACACTTTCAATGCAAAAATAAAGATTTCTTTCAATATCCTTCTTTTTAGCGTCCCTGGCCCATAGTAATGCACTTCCATATCCGATCCATTGTACCCCGTGAACATGAAAGCTCCGCAGATATTATCATCATCATCAGCAATTCCGACAGCCATGTTATACAACATTGGTTTTGAGTTTGTTATCTCAAAAGCCCAATTAGCAACAACCAAATCATTACCAACAATAATCTTTGTCATTCAGCAACTTCTCCGAGAATTCCCTTTATGCGAGCTTCTCGTCTGGATTTATAAGCCTTTCCATACTTATCAACAAGGTCGGGGAATCTCTCCTTAACCCGGTTTAATACATCTTGATCGCCATACGTATTCTTCCCCTCGCCGAGCGCCCACCAGCCATGGGTTCCCCAATCCTCGACGTCTTTCTTTGGAAATTCGCTGGCGTAAAGGCCCTTTATCCCCTTCTCCAGCTCGCCTTGGATGTCCTCAAGGGATTGCCCCGACTCCGCCTTGACTGACGGCTTGGCGTACCCTCCGCTCATGAATTTGTGAAGAAGGTCAGCGATCGGCCGCATCTCACTGCCCGCGAAATGGCCATGATGGAAAAGCTCCATCATATGGGCGACTGGCTCTTCTTCCTCAATGAGTCCGCACGCCTCGTTGGCTGACAGATCCCTGTAGGCGTTCTCATAGATGACTCTCAGCGGAACGTCAGCGCCAGCATTGATTTTTTCTCCAATGCTGGTAAGATATTGGCCTATAGGCATATCCATCAAATTAAGGGAAGCGGCATGCTGCGCAAGCCTGGACCAGTCGTCAGCCGGGATAAGCCCGCGCCGATAGAGGGAGTGAACCCCCTCGTGAAAAAAGACTCCCATATGGGGGTCATCAGCCCCAATCTCACGGGCGCCGGCTGGGAAAGCCTCATGCGCTCGCTGGCCGGACCCGAAGTTCGCGATGACGATCTTGGCTCCGTCCTCGGCGCTAAGGCCGCGCAGATTCGAAAGGTCCGAGAAGGCGTCGGCGACTAATTGAAAAGGCTTACCATCCCGATCTGTGAATGTCGCGAGAAGTGTCCCATCTTTTTGCGGCTCAATCCGCGACAGCACATGGACGCCAGTGTCATCCGGAACCACATGGCGCATTGGCGCAATCGCCTCGTGGACTTGATTTATCGCCGACGTGGAGACATTAACTGGCTTCCCAGCGTTAAGAGACGTCTCCATCATCTTCGCCACGCGCTCTGGGGTCAGCGCCATGGCTTGGCCTTTGCCAAGGATCTTTTCAAACATCTCCTGGGTAATGCGAACGATCTTATTCGTTTTTGGTTTGCCCCTCTCTTCAGCATCTTTCAAGATGCGATCCCTTACCCGTTCAGAGAGACTGCCAAGAGTGTCTTCAAGAGTATTTCCGCTGAAGTATCTTATGGCGGAGACGATTTCTCTTACCTCAGATAGAGACAGGTCACGAGGGTTACGCCTGAGGTCATCGAGAACGTCTCCCACCAACTCCTTATCTGTCTTGTATTCTGTTAAGTTACTCAAATATTTTGACGGTACGTCTTCTACTTTTCCGCCAAGATTTTTTACGTATTTTTCAACGAATCTTGGGAGATTTTCGTCATAGAATTTCTTCAAAGACCCCGGCTCCGCAAGGACACGAGGCTCAATCTGGTCCGCTCTTGGCAGCGCGAAAGCGTCATATCCATCAGCGACAGCCCTTTGGATGAGATATTTTATCCCAAGCTCTGACCACCAGTTTCCCTTAAAAGGAGCCTCCGGAGGCATATGCTCCACCTCCTCCAGAACCGTGTCTCGGTCAGGTCGGCGCGGTTCGGCGTCAGACTCATGGCGTATCTCTTTATTGACCAAATCCTGATAAGAATAAATCTCTTCTGGAGTTAAAAGAGATTTTACCACATCATAATATGGCAAAAATGCGCCTGGAAGAGTATCACCTCGTTGTAAAACCCACTTCACATCTTCAGTTGAAGATGGATCAAGTTGACCTATTGTGCTAGTTATTTCTCTGCTTTGATTTGACAGATCAATCCATCTTCCATCGTAGTACAGCTTGCCAGAAACCAAATCAATAGCCTTGGTTAGTTTGCGCTCCAGCGGCTTCCACTCTGATTGACGCGCCTCCCATTCCGCCATAGCCTTCTCGTACTCATCGGTTTTATCGGACATGATCTTATCAATGTCTTGTCTATAACCGTGCTTTCGCCCTGCTTGATGAAGGTCGCTTTGCAGCTCATGCAGGAAAAGGACCAAGTCTCCATTTGGCATGGTGCGGTCATCGGCTCGCAGATGGATGACGTCCTGCCCTTCGAAATGGGGAGACGTCCACCCCTGACGCTTAAGTTCAGGGACTTCGATAAGCATCTCTCTATAGTTAACTCCCCCAGGGATGGAGGCATTACGGAACGCATCACTAACTTCCTGGAGCTTTTCCCTGAGGTCTTGCTCCTGTGAAACAAGTTCATTCCGCCTTTGAGAAGTTGGAGACTGAGCTTTCTCCATTTTTATTCTGTTCAACTTCTCAACTATATCCTTGTACTCCTCTCCGCCTTCGCCGAGTTGCCGTTCAGTGACGTGAACATCATTCATACGCATGAAAGTCAAAACATCGTCGCGAGAGATTGAGCCCTTTTGCTGGTTCGCCCAGTCATTAAATCCGATCAGGTCAAGCCAGCGCTTAGCCCCTGGCGTCTTCGTCAGGCCCGCCACCCACTGACCCGCCGTCGCTCTGTCCTGTGGGAAATTCCTCGCCGCAGCAAGATCAGGCCGATAGAAGCCGCGCAGGGCGTACATCTCTTCGCCGCCATGAGCCGCCGTGACAGTTCCAGGCTCAACGGCAAGCATCTCATAGGGTTTGCCATTTTGCTTAACGATAACCGAGTCATAGCCAGCGGACTTCAACGCTTGAGTGAATTTCTCGGCAAGAACTGCGGGCGGATGCGCTTTCCTCCGCGCCTCAAACGCCTTTTGGCTAAGGTCGTCGACCTTTTGCTTAGCCTCCGCGATATCTTCCGGGGGCGTCCCATGTCTCGGATCTAGCGCCCACATCTGGTCTATGGCTGCGTCGCGGGCTTGCTCTGCCTCCCGCGCGTCCCTACGGGCCGCATCGGGAATGGCGGCGCGGGCGCTCTCCAGGGCCTTTGGGTCTCGCCAGGCCATCACGGGGGGCATCTCGTGCTCCCATCCGTGCGGCTTGAGCGACCCCCAGTCAGCCTTCGCCGAATGGACATCGCCCAATTCATCTAAGGCGTGATCAATGACAAACGGCTTCTTGGCGTCGAGTGACAGCAGATAATGCTTAGCGCCAGGCCCAGGCGCGGCTTCTCCATAGTAAGTTCCCGCCTCTCCAGCCTTTCCCAACTCTTGCGCATGCTCCAGCGGCGTCATGTAGACGCCATTCCCCCAAAAGTTGAGATTGAAGCGCGAGCCCGACTTCTCTGGATCGAAGCGATCGAAATCAGCTTCTGTCGCATGGACGCCGCGCAGGGCAAATTGCCCCGCTAGCGCCTCTGGCGTCCGCGCATGCTCTGGAACGCGCTCAAACGCCGCTGTCAGGCGTTTGTTTTCTTTCTGCAGGTCGGAGATGTATTCCCAATCCCTGATGGGATCGGCGGCGGTCATATCCTCCTGATTTTTGTCGATGCGGCGTTTGATCGTCGCAGGGCTAAGATGCTCTCCATCTACTTCCTGATGGTGTTGCACGGCTTCAGGATCGCGCTTGCTCCAGAGGCGGTATCCATCAGGCCAGAACGTGCCAGGGGCTTTGAGCTTCTGCCCAAGGCGATCTTCAATGGCGTTGAGCATGTTGCCGGTGAGGTGGCGGCCTCCTTGGTCGGGATGTGTCTCCATCATCCCGACTTCCCACGAACCGTCGGGGTGTTGGTTCAAGGTGACTTTGGCAAGGGGCTCGCCAAGCTTGCGCGCCGGACTTTCGTTGCGCTGTATGGTCGTCCCTTCTGGGTAAGCACGAAAAACCAGTCGGCCCCTATAGTCCGTTGCTGGTTTTTCATTATTGATCGCGCCTACGACTGGGGAGCCGTCTTTGTCGCGGTAGCCAAACGTCTCCGTTCCAACCACTGGGCGCGGGCCAAGTGCCTTTCCGCCTTCGCTCGGTAGTACTGCTCTGTCTCGTGGTGGCCCAACTTCCTCGCTTGCTCCGATATTTTGAGCGCTCTCTCCGCGACCTGCTGGTGGTCTGTCCCCATGGGCTTCCTCCCTCCAATTCGTTGCATCGCGAAGCGCATATGGCCCTGCCTCGCCAAGTTTTACAGGTTCTGGCGCAGCCGAAGTTTCGACCTCCCGTGGAGCTTCTTCGGCCGGAGCCACATTAGGCGCGTTTGGCGCAACTGGCGCGGGGATCGGCGTAGGCGGAGCGGCTCCTGGAGCTCCCGCGTTTGGCGCGGGAAGAAGAAGCGTGTCGTCAGCCCATCGGCGCATATTCTGCCAGTAGGCGGCCTTCGCTGGGTCTGTGTCATGCCGCCGAGCCGCATCAATAAACGCCTGGATTTCCTCTGGCGTCGACAGCCGTTTTGGTCCAGTAGCGGCGGCTAGCCCATGAGCAACTCCGCCAGCAAGCGCCCCAAGCGCAACGTCTTCATTCATCCCCTGTGCGAGAGACCGTTCTGGGTCATAAATCTCTCGCGCTATCGCGTTGTTCAACACATTGAACGCCGCCATCTGGCCTGCATTGACGCCAGATCCTTCCAGCGCCTTCGCCATGACCGCGCCGATCTCGCGCTCGCCAGCGGTGGCTGTCGCCGACGCCATGGGAATGAGGCTAGTGAGCCCGACACCCGCGCCGAGCAGCGTCGCCAACGCCCGGTCCCGCTCGCTTACCGGCAGGCCCTGCGGCGTGATCGTGACCCCAGGCATCGGATGCCGCCCCTCGCCAGCCTCCATCGCCGCCGTGGCCGCCTCAAACTGGCCCATGCCGCCAGTCCCCACGGCAAGCGCCGCCTGAGACCCCTTTGTGACTGCGGTCCCGATCTTGGCCGCCAGCTCGGGGCCGCCCTCGGTCATCGCCTTCACGCCCCCAGCTCCGTAGAGAGTCGCGAGGAATCCGGTCAGGTGTGCGGCCTTGGTCCCGAATTCGTCAGCTCTTTCCGGGTCTCCAGGAAAAGCCGCCTTGGACCATTTGTCGGCCGCGTCGCCCAAGTGGAAGACAGCGTTGTCCGTAGGGGGGACCTCGGAGCCAGCTTCGTTGGCGAGCCATCCCCCAATGTATCCGGCGAATTTTGGAACAGCGGCGTAGCTTGCCCCAGCAGCCTGGAAAGCATTCTCCGCCGCATTCCGGAGCGGCGTCGTCGTCGGCAAGGCGGCTTCTCCAGCGAGCTGCGCCTCAGCGTGGGCCTTCTTCGCCTGCGCCGCCGCAAGCTCCCGTTCTGCGGCGTCCTTGGCTTCCTGGGCGCTGATCAGGGGCATGCCCATATACGAGAGCGCGGGAGCCTCGGCGGGCCGAGCCCGAGCCTCTTTCGCCTCCACTTCGCGGGCGACTGCGGTTCTGGCGTATCCGGGCAACGCCCCAGCGACTTCAACGCGCCCCTGCTCTGGCGTGAGCATGCCCCACGGCCGACGCGCCAGCGGCGCTTGCGTCGGCTCCGTATCCCCATATCCCGACATCGCGTCAAGAGTCGACCATCCGCCCGTGTCTCGCCCTGGTTGCGGGAGCTGCCCGGAGATCGCGCTCATCAGCGCTTGCGTCTGAGGATTTTGGCCACTGAACATCGGCTGAGACCCGTTCAACGCGTTGACAATGTCCGCGTTATTTGGGTCGAATTCGCCAAATTGAGATGAGAGCGGGGCGCCATTATACATTGGCTCCAAACTCCACTAAAGCGTTGAAGGCGTTAAGCTGAAGAGTCACGTCAGATGAACTAAGCCCATCGAAGATTAAAGCATCGAACACGCCAGTATCAAATATAGACTGGTTTGAAACTATGAGAGGAAGAAGATTTACTTTCATTCGAAGCGCAAGAGCGCGTCCCTGTGCTTCAGTCGAGAGCCAGCTCACAAGAGAAACGTTTCCAGCAGCGTAAATCCCGGTGTCATAAACAGATGCGTCGTAAGCAGACCCTTGAGGAACAATGTTATTGATCGGAGCGCTGGGGCTTGTGTCCGAAAAATCCACATCAACAGCCAGGGTAGGCGTAATTGCTCCGCTCGTCACCATGAGCGGCTCCGCCATGCTCATGCGCTTGAGTCGGCTTGGGTCTCCAAAATAGTTAAACGCGCACTTCAGGTCCGCATTGATGGGTGTTATGAGGTCTGTAGATCCGCTATAGGCAAGATTTACATTACCGGTATTGTCTCCAAAGTACAGTTTATCATTGAATATTTCAAACGTATTCGCATTCCACCCGGTAAACCGACACCATGCCCCAGTAAGAAGATTTGTTACATACTGTTGCTGGCTGACATTCTCCAGAATAGGCACATTCAACAGGGCCAAAGCTTCGTTTGGATAGCTGATGAGTTGCCAGCCAAAGAGATATTGCCCAGCCGCGCCAGATTGGAGCATTGCGTTTTGGATACGACTCGTGATCGCGGCCGAGCGCGAGCCGGCCGGGTCGAAGGGGAGACCTTGCGACACGGGGATGACGCCCTGAGTTGTGATCATCCACAGATCTGACCCCATCCGATAAAAACACCTATAACCCAACGCCGGAGGAAAATCGAAAACGCCCACAAGAGACCAGGCGGTGGCGCTGGACGGATCGGTTCCCTTATAAATGATGAGCTCGCCGCGGCTTGAGGCGAAGACGGCGTAATCGTCAGGCCCCAGGCCGCCGTCAATCGTCCACGTGCCAACGCCGACAAGATAGCCGCCCTTGCTCATCAGCGCGCCAAGGTCGAGCTGCGTCGCCGCTCCCTGGATCGCGTCGGTCCCCAAATACCAAACGCTCGTGGCTTGGTTTTGAACAAACCAGATCCGGCGCTTGTGCACATAAATGCCCCGCAGCGTCGCCGCCGTCACCCCGGTGATAACCGGGTTGGTCCAGATTGCGCCATTCCACAAGAGAGGGGTATCTATGCCATTGACGGCATAGAGGTAATTTGCGCCGCCAGCAGGCGTGAAATTGATATATTGCCATCTGTTGGAGCTCAGTCCCGTCACGACGCGCACGGGGCTCCCTTGCCCAGAAACATTCCAGATTGCGCCATTGCACGCCGCGAACATGGCCTCTGGAGCGCCTTCTGGCCGATAGGTCATGAGGGTTTCCACAGGCGTTGTGGCCAAACCCTGACACCACGTCTGGTATCCCTTGCGCAACTCTATATAGGCGGTCCTTGGCACCCAGTTGTCGAGAGTAACCGCATACCGCGGGTCCATCTTCGCCAGCGGGCTGATCGCATCCCAGCCGCCCACGGGCGCATCCACCGAAACTGCCTGCACTTCAGGAGCCAAATGCGCAAATTTTGCCAGTGTTTTTGGGACTCTCATGACGCATTATGGAGGTGAAACCGGGCCTGGGAAGAACCCATCCTGCACAGCAGAAGGAGATATAAACAAAGGATGCTGGCGTTTTACCAAACTTATGCTTCCAGAACCTCCATCACGGCCCACAAGTCTATCAACCCAGTCAACATACTCTTGTTGCATAGGGAGATAATTGAAGCCTTTCTGCCCCCAAAACCTGTATTTGAGCGATAAGATAAGAGCTCGGTCATCAAGGACCGGCGTGTCCGTATCTGATGTAAATGCGGCTGAGAATTGCTGCCCGAGGCCGCCAACATTGACCCACGAGTCGCTAAGATATTCATAAACGAGCTGGAGAGGGGTGGAGATCTCCGACGGCTGAGGCCAGATCCGATATTGCGCCCCGACTTTTCCCAGTTGCCGCCAATGCCGTCTGGGGCCAGTCACGACAATTCCAGATCGGTGCCACTGATCCATTTGCGGGCTGTCAGGGCCGAGCAACTCCCAACGATTCGTCCTGTCCCACCATGTTCGGTTGATGTAGGACTTAAAATCGGCTGGCAGCGAATATGTGTCGTTGGAGAAGACAAGCGAGACCCCTGGCGCAGTCCCAGTTACATTCATCGTCAGCGTCACCTGCGTGGCGCTGTCCACGCTCTTGATGCGCGCGGCTGTTGGAATATTCGGCCCCGAGCACATCCAGGAGCCAGCGGCCAATCCCGTGGTGCTCGGAATATTCACAATGACGGCCGAGTTCACCGTTGTGTCCCCAGTCGTTGTTATCGGGACGGTGACAACCAGATTGAACTCGGTGCGCATCTGCGTCCAACCGCCCTCAGGGTGATCGCGCAACTCCTCTCCCGCCGCATTGAGCAAGGCAAGCATTTGAATAGTCGTAAAATCCGTATTGCCTATAACGGCAGAGGACTGAGGCAGCCCAAGCTCTTGCTGAGCTGTGTTTACAATTTGCAGCAGAGTCTTGGGCGCAGCCATTGATTATCCTCCCTTCACCCCGATCCACTGGGTCGCGGTGACGGGATAAAACGAGGAGGCGGTATGCAGCTCAATGGGAACAGCGGTTCCTGTGGAATAACTTCCCGCGCCGATGGAAATCGTGCAGCCAGGGCCTGGGTAAAGGCTTGCCGTTGCGTACAGCGCGTTGATAGTGAAATCGTCGCCCAGCAAACACCCGTTCTGGCCGCCAATCGAGGGCAACTGAAACCCGCCGCCAGCATTCGAGCCAATCATCACAACAAGATACTGATCCCCATTGATCGGCGTAGCGCTGGCGCGGGTGACGCCTGCGGCCGTAACTAAGCTGGGCTCCGTCGCCATCCTCTGAGCCAGGAACACGGGCATACCGAGGCCCATCAAGTCACTCTTCTTCGGCATTTTTCTTTTCCTTTGCGTATTTTACGAGATCGAACAACGGTCCGCCGCCGTGTACGGTCAGATCCATTCGGCCCCCAAATTTTCCGATGAGCCTGTCAAAATCAAAGAGTTGCCCAAGCATGTAGCCAGCCATTCGATAGGCTGGGCCATCAGGAGCGCCGAGCCGCACGTCAACCATCTCGCCCACATCAAATGGATCATCTGCGGCGAAATCGTAGGCGTGGTGACGTTCATCGCTCACGCAGCCGTCAAAGCCGAAAAAGTGGATGGTCGAAAAGCCGAAGCAGATCGCGAGCATGAAGGCGCGCGTCCCAACGGTGCAGCCGCCGCCGACGATGATTTTCCGGCCGTCTCCCCAGACCTCTGACGACAAGTTGGACCCGCCCGAATGCCACCGCACCACATGATGCCCCTTCAGGGCGTCGAACACTGCCCCGGAACACGCCGACGCTATGAGATAGGTGCATGATTTTACTGGTTTCCTGTAATACGCCGCCGCAGCCGGGTCCGGATCACAACAGACCGCCCATCGGGGCTCAACGCCTTGGCTGGCGACGTAGTCATGCGCCGAACCGCACGCCATGATCAGGTTGTAGCGCTTCAGCTCATCCAGATGTCCTGCAAGCGACGGACCGCCGCCGACCAGCGCGATGGGCATGCGCTCCCGCCACTCTGGAAGCTCATGAATATCGGGCAATTCGCGGCGGCAATTCGCCGCGATATTCGCCGAGAAAACCTCGGGAGAGGCGGCGGCGACAACGTTCACGCCGTCAAGCCGCTTCACTGCGCCGCCTCGCTCTCGGAAGGCCCTGTTGACGTTTTTCCTCGCCCCTTTCGCTTGCCGAAGCCGGGGGGCGTCATGAAATCGTGCTGAGCCGTGCCAGGTGGAGCGGCGACGGCCCCAGCGATCTCTGCAGGAATCATCCTGAGCGCCACAGGATTGACGCTGGCGCTTTGGATCGAGCTCAACAATTGGTCGAGCTGTCCCTTGAGCGAGCCCACTTGCGAATGGAGGATTCTGATCTGAGAGTCGCGCTCCTCCAGCTCCCGATGCAGCTTGTGCAGCCCCACGCCCTTCTCCGCGTTCTCCAAATACTCAGTGGCCCGATTGACATATTCCTGAGCGCCCATCCCAATAACATCCATGGCGTGTCCGCTGAGCTTGGCGCACTGCTCAATCGTATGGACGCCGACGCCGCGAAGATTGGCCCCCACGTTGGGATGCGCAGGGAACAGCAAATCAATCGGGGTTCCATCGGGGATTTGCTCTCTATTCCCAATATAATCAGACCACTGACGGGGAAAGCGGGCGCGGTCAGCCGCTGTCACTGGCCGGTCAATGATATTGAGGCGCTCGCCAGGCTGGTGAATGCGCACATAATCCACGTCGTCATGGATCGGCGTCCCCGCATGCTCCGATTTGATCGGGTTGTGTACGGATCGATTGTAAAACAGCGCAATCGTGCGCGAGTCGTCCCCATATTGGGCCAAGCCGACGTGGCCTTTCCAATCGATCGCAGTATGGGTGGGAAGAGCCTCTCCATAACTCATTGTAATTCCTCATGAACTTCAGTTGCCGTCATTGCCTCGGCTTTGGCCTTTATGTCGCTCCACAATGCGGGGAGCAGCCCTGTTCCGTGGAATGTCGGCGTGAATATCTTGCCGTACATCTCCACAAATTTTTTGAAGTGATCAGCTTGCGCAAGCTGATATCCAGCGCATCTGAACATGTTAGAGTCTTCATCTGGACCACTCATGGAAGATCCAATCTTAACGCAGAATATATCCCCCAGAGATTCACTTTCATCAGTAAAGCTATACGCGTGATGGCTTCCATCTTCGCCAAGACAGCTATCAAATCCAAAAAAGTGAATATTTGTATAACCAAGCACGATAGAAATTGAGATTGCCCTCAAACCCACCGTGCATCCTCCGCCAACCATGTGCCAACCAGGATCAACTTCATCCATAAACTCTTTGTCCACTGGGGCGCAATGCCACAAAACTATCTGCATTCCAGCCAACGCGTCGAACACGGATGCGTCTGAACTGCTAGCCACAAGATATTTTGTCTCTGTCTGTGGTTTTCTCAAATAGTTAGCCATGATCGGATCTGGATCACATATAGCGCAATACTCCGGAACAATCCCACTTTCCACCAGATAATCATGTGAAGATCCGCACGCTATGACGTGCCTGAAACTCCTTACTTCGTCAATAGTGTCCTTAATGGATGGACCGCCGCCAACAAGGGCGATCGGTACATTTTCACCTTTTACTTTTTGAAACTCCGGCAACATATGAAGACGCGTATGGCCTCTCGCTATGTTGACCGGAATATTTTGCTTCGAAATATCGGCTGGAGTCGCCGCAACAGTGTTGACTCCAGCCAGTAGAACGAACGGCAATTCTTTTGCTTCGCTCACGATAACGCCTTATGCTGATGCCGTAACGTAGATTTCTCTCAAGACGACAACGTCAACCGTAGCAGTTGTCACCGTCATCGGGCTGACTGCATAAAGTCCCAGAATGAAATACCCGGTAGCCGTTGTGGTGATCTTCCCGGCTTGCCCCGGATACAGATAGAGCTGAGCGCCAGCGACGCACGAGGACACGCAGTTGATCGCAGCCCCCGAGCGGGCCTCCAGAAGCGCCCAGAACGCCTCCCCCGTAGCCGCCGCCGCGACTGACATCTGGGAAATCCCGAACGAGTAGATTCCGGAGGCGACATGCGCGGATGTAAGGCTCTCCGCATGAAACTCCGTCGCGCCAGCCGGACTGATCGCAATAAGGTTGTTCGCGCTCACGGTGGCCGACGCGACGACATACATCCACCGCGATCCGCCAACGCCCTGAACCTGCTCGCCCAGGGCGATCCTGTTGGCGGGGAACTCGGGATACGTTGTAACCGCGATCGCCGCCTCTGTATTGTTAAGGTCTACACCGAGTTTGTTGTCCTCGGTGTACCATCTCGTACGGACGGACATAGTATTTTCCTTTGCACCAAAGTATTGTACATAATACACACCGAGTAGTATTATGTAGTTATGAGACCTTGCAGGAACGCGTTACTTAGCGTCATGTTACCTGCCCAGCCGATAAGCTTTACCATAGCATCCTGGTTCACAGAAAACCTATCTGGATCAAGTGGAACCATGTTTCTCTGAGCAGAAGGTCTATAGTGCAGGTAGTTTGTATTAAGGAAGTACATGGTGTTAGCCGGAGAACCGCCAACTGCACTGGTGTCTGTGGACATTTTATATGGGAGTGGATCAGTAGCTTGGCCCTGATATCCACCATCCAACACCACGTCAGCAGACATGTACTTTAGAGTCTGGAAGCCAGCCTCGGCCAGCTCGGGAGCAGAGCCCTCAGTTGTGATGCGCTGAATAGACTGAAGCGCCTGGAGGTAGTATTTGTACATATTGTTGTCGGCGACGATCAGATCCGGGGCGTCGCGACCACGAATCAACTGCACCCACAAGCTATCCATGTACGAGAGGATATTCGCCGCGCTCGCCGCCGCGCCGCCATTCGTCAGCGCCGAGAACGAGATATTACGGAAAAATGGCCATTGGGAGCGGTCAATGCCGCCGACGGTCCCCGTCGCTGGAGAGGCTGCGACAAGAAGCTGCAGCCCGCCAATTGAGTTGGCGGTCGAGCCGTCTCCGTAAATGCCCATGCTCAGCCCGTTCAGGAACGTGCGTTCGCCGTTCTCGATACGGGATTCAAGCAGATCAATAATAGCCTCTTCGCCGCTGTTCTGTATCTCCTCAAGGCCAGAGATGGAGATAGCAAGAGCAGCTTGACGAATCGGGAATTCAGCAGCCGTGAATACTTGGCTTGGGTTAATGTTTAGCGTCTGATACCCACTATACCAGACGAAGGTCTGATTGTTGGCGTAATCAAGCTCTTGAACAATAGTTCTACCGCCTGAAAACGTCTTCACTCGACCTTTTTTGTTGAGACGAGCCAGTAACGCATTATTCCTACTGACGTTGTCCTGCAACACCCCGGTGCGGTTTCGCAGCGTGGTTGTCACGATTTCTGAAAGGCCAGGTACGGCCATGTTCTTTTCCCGTTCCGATACGCCGGGTTACATGCCGCTCAAAGCCCTCTTGATGCTGTCGCGAACCGTTTCTCGCGTGGCGATAGTTCCGGGCGCCGCACCGTTAACCCCCGAAATTGGGGCGCTCGGGCGCAGACTTACAGCCGCCCTCCTTGCCTTTTCAGCGTCGGCTTTCGCTTTTTCCGCCAGCAATCTGGCGTCGGCGTCGGCTTTCGCTTTTTCTGCGGCGGTTTTCACCGCGGCCTCATGCTCCTCCCGCTGCTCTTTCAGAAGATCGGCGCGCACTTCAGGGTCGGCCCATACTGCTGCTTCATACGCCGCATCCATGTCGATTTGTCCGTTCCTTAGGAATCGGACGCCGCCCATCTTAGCGTCGTTGTCCACCAGTTGAGCCATCAGTACACGTACTCGTTCGAAGTGCGTCTTGTCCTTCGCCCAGTTATGAACGACCTGTTCGGCGGCTGCCTGCCGTTGTGCGGCAGTGGCCTGTTCGAACTGTTCAAGACGTTGCGCTACGCTTCGGATAGCAGGCTCCCAGGAACGGTCAACAACTGGAGCCTGAACGGGGGGAGGCGAGTCGGTTTGCGATGCATCTAAGGCGCTATGCGCAGCAGCTACACCGGAGAGTTGAGACATATCAACGCCAAACGATCTCGCTAGCGCCTGGAACGCCTGAAGCTTATGCGGCCCAACAAGAGCCATATTCCAATCAAGCAGGTCCTTGACAACTTGGCCTTTTGTCCGTCCTGATTGTTGGATGGCGTCTTCGTACGGGCGTATAGCTTCCTCAACATCGGAATGTCTGGTTTTCCAGGAACTGATCTCGTCTTGCTGTTTCTTCCTTAATTCCTCAACGCCTCGTGCGGTGTCTTCCTCCCGCTTCAGAATCGTTTTTTGTATTGATTCTGGGAGAGTGTCCCATTCGGCGCGACTACTTTTCGACCAGGACGCTGGAGGTTTAAGAGTGGATTTCTCCTGTCCCTTAGCCCCTTCTTCCTTTTCGTCTGAAACTTTTGACTTGAGCTCATCGCCCTTTGGCTTGTCGGCCTCATCGGCTGGAGCTGGCGTTTCAGCTTTTTTGACTTCTTTCTCGGGCGGATCAGCCTCAGACTTCTCCGATTTTTCGGGTTCCTTGGCTTTCTCGGCTTGCTGCTCCGATTTGCTCTCGGCTTCCTTCTTGGCCGCAAGGATCGTCTCGCGCAAAGTCTCGCGCAAACTTTGGGGTTTGCCCTGAGAAATGTCGGCTTTTTGAGAGGAGCCCTGTGGGGGAGCCTTCTCTTCTGCCGGAACGATAGCGTCAATTTGCTGTTTTTCGTCAGTCATTCTTGGAAAATATGCTTATTCTATTTTGAACGCAAGTAATTTATTGCTTGTTGTATGTGATGTCTTCGTTCTTCTCTACTTGGCGTAAGGGGCGCTCTCGGCTTGAGCATGCATCCAGTATCGTTTCCGACCTCAATGCAGCCGCTGTTCCGAGTATCTTTCCTGAATTCTGACTTGCTTGTATGGTATTTACCCGTGGCCATGTGCCGTGTTAAATCCATAATATCGGATATTACGTAGGCAGACTCTCCGTATGGAGCATATCCTTCTAAAATGTCTTTGCGAACCATGCCCCGCTCGCTCGCCTGTGGATGATCAGGGCGATAAACCCATGTCGTCATTGCTATTTCCGCCTCCCTGACTTTTTCACATGTCCCACGATTTTTCCCCATTCATGCGCCCAGAGAGCGCCTCTCAACGTCCACGGTTGAAAAGTTTCCCGTTTCGGAGCATTCAGCGCCATGTGAACAATTGAGGAAAATGCGCTGTCGGCGTGCTGGTTCACCCGCTGGGGCGGCAACTGGAAAATTGGCTCTACTTTTGGCTGATAAACGGCGTGCGCCCACGATTTTGCGAGAAGATTAAGATGCTCTGCTGGCAAAAGCGCCGCCACATTGACCGGCTGTGAGTGGAGCGTTTCGCTTGGAGGCGGTTCTGGGGCCTCAGCGAGTTCGGGGCCGCTGAGAGACTCAATCTCAGGCCACCCCTCTCCGATCTCTCCATCAGCAAGCGCTTCGGGTTGTTTCCGTGGTCCTGGATTGTTGTAAATGGAATAGTCCGGCCTAATCTTGGGGCGTGAGGGCTTCCGGACTATGTTTGCGTCATCATCATCCAAAAGAGCCGCGGGAATGTCATAGATAAGGATTGCGCTTCCCGCGCCGTCAGTAAGTCTATGACCGAGTTCGGTCATAATGAAATAGTCAGGGCTCAGTAAATAATTAACCACGTCGGTCCCCAATCAGCTTCGAAGCATTTATCATGAAATATTCCCTATAATCATAGGCCCGAATGTGTTAGCGCTATTTGATGAAGGGCCAATATTAGCGATAACGCTTTTCCATTTGTATACAGCAGCTCCGCCAATATTGGGTTCATGGCGATCAAGCAATACCTGAGTCCCAATAGCCCCAACGGCGCATACCGATCTTTTATATTTTTCAGCATGAGTTTTTGCCGCCGCGAATATCGCCTTGTGGCCCATTAGTCCCTTCTCGTGCTCCGTCATAGTGGGGACAAGCACGAGGTCTATTCCGATAAACGCCGCGCGCTTCGCGAGCTCAACTGATTGCACGTCATGGCAAATCATGATTGCGATGCGAACTCCTCGCCAAGTGATAACGTTGAAGTCCTCTCCAGGCTCAATCATCCAGCCATCGTGATCACGCTCCGTCGGAATGGGATGGAGCTTGTCCTGAATCAGGCTCCGGCCATCGGGAAGCATCAGACAGGCCCGGTTGACCCACCCCTCATGGCGGCCAGGAGCAGGCCACGTCCCAGGCAAAACTGCGATGCGCCGAGCCGCCGCCATGTCCTTGATTTCTCCCATGACCTTGGGAGCCTGCTCGCCCATCCATGCGATTTCATGCGACGCGTCGCAGTCGCGCGGTTTGTGGTCGAGCCAAGCCATGCACGCATATTCGGGCATGATCAGAATTTCCGCGCCGACCCGTACAGCTTCGTCAACGCGAGATCTGACTATTTCGAGCCACGCCGCCAAGCTTGGGACGGCCGGCGCGAGGTTGACGGCCCAAAGAGCAACCCGCATCACGCCACCGTTTGTTTAGCCGCTCGGCGGTCGGCGGCGGCTTTCTCGCGCAACACCGCGCGCTGGTGGTCAAGGTGATCGATCTTGAACATGTGATCTTCATGCGCGCTCAACCTCTCATGGTGCAAATGAGTGAGCTTGGCCTGGTGCTCCGCCAGCTTGAGCTCACGCGCCATCTGCATTTCCTGGAGACGGTTCTCGTGCTCGGCTTGAGCGCGTTCGCGGTCAAGATGATGTGTTTTCTCAGCCGTCTGCGCTTCGAGCTGCGCCTTGGCAATTTCTGCCTGCGCCTTGGCCGCCGTCGAATGCGCTTTGATCACCTCAATGTTTTGCGATGTGGGATCGGCCGCGCGCTGAATGTCTTGATGATGAGCAATTTCCTTGGCGATCTTTGCGGCCTGAATCTCCTGAAGGCGCATCTGATGCTCCTCGCGCTTTTGCTCCATTTCCATCTTCATCTGTTGGAGTCGCGCCTGATGCTCCATCGCCATCCTCTCGCGATCGCGCTGGTCGTTCGCGGCGGCGGCTTGGGCCTCCAACTGACTCTTGGCGATTTCAGCCTGATGCCTTGCCACGTCGGCCTGCATTTTCAGCTCTTCAGGGCTAGGGCCTTTTGCCTGTGGGTTGGCGGCCAACGCCTTAGCTTTTTTCTCAGCCTGATCGCAGAAATCATCGATGGCGCTCTCCAGGTCGCGCCCCGTGCGGAACTTGCGAACCCCGAACTGGAGCATTTTCCCAAGAAGCGGGATCATGGCCGGCTGTTGCGCGCCGATCATGCCGGCGGTCTCGATAAATTTGGTGACGGAACCAAGGAACTCCACGGAGTCGGCGCGCTCCTCCTGCGCGTCTCCAGAGATCGTGGAGTCGATTTCGATGTCGATGCGGTAGCCGCGCGGAATGTCTCTCCGGAGCAGGGAAAGAGCCTTTCCCAACCTGGATAGCAACGCCTCAATGGGGTGCTGCAGCTCCATGATCGCGGCGAGCGGAGACGGCGGAGCGGGTTGCTGGGGCGCTTGGGGCGGAGCGGCCGGAGCCCCTGGCCCCGTGAGCGCTCCGGCCATCATTAGGCTTGATGGCGGAGCGGCGCCCGGCGCAGGGGGCGCGATGGGAGCGCCCCCTGGAGGCGGCAATGCCGACTGGGGGGGCTGCCCCCCCACCATCCCGTCTCCAGGGCCGCCCTGTGACGCCATTTCGGATATAAGCTCTTGTATTTTCTGGATTGGAGAGAACTCTTCTTCATAGAGAACCCCGGAGATCTCAATAATGCTCTTCGCCGAAAAGTGTTTTCCGATGACCTCGGCGATCAGCCGGACGATGTCGCGGGCGAACCTGGCGACTTCATTGCGCCGCTCATCAATGCGCGTGCCTGCGTTGTTTGTTTTAAGGCGCGTTCCGCCCATAGTCTCGCGGCCGTCGGTGGTCCCGCGTAGCACGTCAGAAATGCCCGTCACCCGGTCAAGATCCTGGAGCATCTTCTCCTTTACGCTCATCAGGACATCGATCGTCTCCATGACCTCCTTTAAGGGCAAAAAGGAAATTGCGCCGGCGACGCCGCCTTTATCCCCATAGCGCACCCAGTCATCAACGGGGATCAGCTCATTCTCTACGCTCTCATCGAGCAGTCGCTTCAAGGGCCGATTCGCGGCGTCATAAACGCCTGCGACCTTGCACGCCTTCGTTAACAAGGCGATGCGTTGTGTAAGCTCATCAATTTGGAGCGCTTGATCCTGATACTCGATGTAGTCAGGGACAGGGATAAGACTGTCATTCGTCAGAGTTGCGCTTAATGGCTCAGGACATGGAAAGAACGCCCTTAATTCAAGAGGATCGTCAACAAGATCACATAGGTAATCATAACCAGTAGAAACCCAGTAAACACGCCGATCAGCCTTGTTCCAAATCTCATGAACGATCCTCTTGCGCTCATTCTGGTCATGCAATGTAGTAATTGAAAGGTTTTCTTGGCGTTCAGCAACAGAAATTGAAGCATCAGGCTTAATATCTTTGCCTACACTTTCTCCAAATCTTTCAATACACTCTGTCTTTGATAGATATACCTTCTTTGCGATAGCTGTTACTTCAGACCATGTCCTGGCTCGGGCAGGAAACATGTAGAAGTCTTTCCACTGGACATAATCTACAGGGCAACTTTCCGATAAGATCTGCTCTCCGGTCTCTTCGAGCTTTTCGGTTTTTTCATCTTCCTCGCCTTCGCCTTCGTCCTCGGCGATCACTCCTTGAGCGTCGCGCATGTCGAGAGGAGAGGACGGCGTCAGAGACAAGCCAGGGCCGATCTCAGGCTCATAGCGAATCCAGCATTGGCCCCGCCCTGGGAGCAGGTAATCCTGAACGGAGCGTTTCATCGCTGCGTGGTAGCCGTTCTCTTCTATCTCATTTCTGAGGGCTCGCTCCATCATCTGGGCGCTCAGGCGGCCAACCGGGTCCGGGTCCAGAAACCGGCGTTCGGCGATGGGCTGTGGCCGACGTCCATAGATGGCTGGCTGGAGTATCTGCACATTGGACCACAGCATGTTGAGGCGGCGATTGCCTTCCTCTGCGGCTTGGTCGCGTTCGTCTTTATAGCGCTTGATGATCTTGTCGCCGCGCTTGTGCCAGCGCGAATTGGCTTCGTCGACAGACTGGATCTGAGACTTCCAGTAGGCCGCGAGCCTGCGCGAAACATCAAAATCATCAAGTATCTCTTCACAGGTCATGACCATCAGCGTATTCTTTCATATGATTTTGGCGTCCTGTGGTCATACTGTTCAAGTATATCATTAAGAGTTACTTTGCTTTCCGGACCAATTGTAAAGTATTTGTCTTTTTTCTCTTTATCAGCAGTCGCGACATATGGCCTGCTCATGCACGCATAGCGCAGGTCGTCAATCGCGTGATCTTCGCAATCGTCAATATCTTCCATATTGTCTGGATCATGCTGCGCCACCGGCAGACACCGGATGAGGTCAATGCAATTGTCGAAGATGTAGAGCATGGGGACGCCATCCTCGCCCTTGAGCCTAGCTCGAACAGCGTCCCATCCCCCCATTGCTCCGCGTCGGCCGACGCGGGCGTTGTCGGCCGGACGCCAGAAAATACGATGCGGCGCCCAGCTCATGCGTTCAGCAATGGAAGGCCCCCCTTTTTCGCGGCAGGCGTCGGGGTCTATGACGCGGTAGGCGATTCGTGCTGCGCCGCCGTGATTGCGCGGCTCATCGCGCTCGCGCTCGACAATTCCGGCCGCAACCTGTTCGGCGTAAAGCTTCAGGCCAACATTGTTGTGATTTGGCGAGCCATACCACTCCCGATAACGGACGATCGCGCCGCGCGGAAGCCCTCCTGCATATGCGGCTTGGCCGTCATCATGAGCCCTGGGGCCGAAGATGTCCTCGTAGTCGTCCGAAACAACCGCCCACCAGCCGATTGAGAATGGCGCGGCCGAGCCCCAGTCCGCCGAGACGAAACGCGTCCAGTTGGTGGGGATCGCGAATGGCTTGATGATGTGCTTGGAATCGTCCCACTCGGAGAAGAAGGCCCCCTCAATCAAGTCCCAGTCGCCATGCAGCCACGCCTGCAAGAGCTTCGTCCCAGCGGCAAGCTGGAGGCGCGCAATGTAATCGGTATTGTTGCAGAAACGATTATCCGTTACTTTAGAAGGGATATAAACTCTCTCGATACCCTTCTCTTCCTTGGTGAAGGGGTTGATAAACTTGTCGGTCAGGATTTTGAGACCGCGGGGCGCTGGATCAATATAGCGCGCGCGAATCCACAGATGACCTGGCCCGCCTGGATTCGCGGTTGCGCGGAAACCGACTCTGACGTCGGGATTCCCAGAACGAAGCGTGGCCATGAGTTTGAATATAGGCTCAGGACGAGGAAAGTTTCCCATTTCCTCTACGTAGACACGAGTTGTATTCCACCCTTGGTATGCTTCAGCATCTGCGTCGTTTTCAAGATAAGCGAAAGTTAAACGTGCGCCATCTGGAAATCTCCACTGTTTATCTTGGCTTGAATATTTTGCTCCTATTGGTCCATATATTTGTCGCGACCTCTCTATCATCTCCTTTAACTGGGTGCGTTCGCGTCTAACACACAGCCCTATCGCATCTTCTCCGTATTGCCCGGCGTGCTTCACAAAGTCCCCGAGCATTGCGTCGGTGTTGTGAGTGACGATGAAATTATCTATGATATACAAAGAGTTAGGGTGAGAAACAGCAATGCAAACCGTCTCCTCTTCACCGGCTGGTTCAATGCTTTCGAGCCAGATCGCCATGCTTTGCGGGATTTTTCCGCAGCAGCGATCGGCCTTACGAGGGAGGCTAAACATGCGCTCAGGATCGCGCATCTTGATGCGGATCGTTTGCGCCGGACGCCCTTCGCGACGCCCGCCCTTATAGGTGTAGTGGGGTGTCTTTCCCCTGAGGGTGACAATAGCGCCCATTGATCTGGCGAGATGGCGCGCATCCTCTATGAGCTGCTCAGATGTCGAGCAATAGTAGCAATCTCCGTCATCCTCGACCCATCCATCAGTGTCCATGAGGCCGCGAAGAAGCTCCCAACGGTCTTCTTCCGGAGCGAACAGGTAAATACGGGGAATGAACTTTTCATAGGAGTAGAGCCCCATGAGGCCCAGGTCCTCAAGGTGAGGAATCATTATTTTTGAGGGGATGAACCACACTGGAGTATGGGTCAGGTCCCTACTCTCCCTCAACACAGCCGACTCGCCAAATGCTTTGAAGATCTGATCTTGTACTTTTTCGGCGATTTCCCTGTCAGGTTTGCAGAACGAAACGCTCTTTCCTGTTATACAACCGTCGCCAAGAAGGACGCCAAGCGCATACGGAGGTATGACTCTCGATATGTGTTTCCCTGGGCCTTGAGCTTCACCTTGAACTGTAAAGACAACTGGCTTCTTGATAATGGGAATGCCAATCCGCCGCCTAGTCTTCTGCGTCTTCTCGTAATGGGCAGCGATCTGCTTTGTTGTCCATTTTTTGGCGGACTCTTCTCCGCTCAAGCGAGACCCCACAGCTTTTCTGGACTGATTGCTCAGCCAAGCGAGCCAGATATGGTTCTCATCGCAGATTGTCTCCGAACCATCGCTCCATACTAGTTTGTATACAGGGCGTTTCCCTTGTGGATAAACCCCAATTACCTTTTGGACTGTTCCTTCTGTCGAACATATGCTTGACCCCACTTCCAGACCATGGAAGTCCTTCCATCCAAATGGCGTTAAAATCCGTTCTTTATATAGAACGGCTTTGCCCCCACCACGAGCGCCACCATACAAAACTTCAAATACTGGGCATCTCAGAAGCGTCGTCTGAGGCCCAGGCTGGGGAGACCATACAGTTTTGGTTTTGACCGAAGTCATGCGTCAGCACTTGCCTTTCGGCGTCTTCGGCGGAGACTTCGGGGCCTTTGGCGCGATCTTGACGCCCTTGTCGGTAGAGCCCTTTTTCTGAACAGCCTTGAACTCTGGGTCTTTTTTCGCCATCACCGCCCCCTGCCCTTGCGTTTCGGCGTCGTCGCGCTGGCCTTCTTCTCGGCGGCCTTGTTGGCCTTTACGGCTTTCGTTGTCCCTTGCTTCATGCCTGGTTTCCCGTGGACATTCTCTTCACCCGCAATGGGCGAGTAGCCGCCTGGATAGGCGTGCGTCTTGTCATGGCTTTTCATTTCTTGCCTTTCGCAGCTTTGCGCCCCTCGCTGAGCGCGATTGCGATCGCCTGTTCCCTGCTCGTGACCTTTGGCCCCTGCTTTGACCCGCTATGGAGCCCGCCATGCTTGTATTCGTGCATGACCTTTGCGACCTTCGCGGCCTTTTTTGTCTGCTTAGTCATTGTGTTCCCTACAAAATCTTAGACATGCCCATCCTTACGCCCAGCGTTCCGCTCATGCTGGCGGTGGTCGTGATTGTGAGACTCGCCTGGACTTGAAAAGTAGCGGGGAGGACGCCATTCGCGGCGTTGGCGTTAGCTGGGAGGCCGGCCGTTCCAATCCCTGGATAGATGATGCCGGTGTACAGCCCAGAGGCGACGACGCCATCGATGGAGACGCGCCCCACGGGGAAATACGCGCCCGACACCGCATCCTTGCCGTTCACGTTAATCCCGAGTGTGGCGCTGTTAACTGTCAGGGAAGTCACGGTTACATAGAAAACAGCGCCCTTCTGGACGGTGTTCGTCTGATCTGAGCTTGTAAGTGACGTCGCAGCCGTAGCCGTTGCGGAGAGGATATTCGCTGAAGAATCCTGGTGTTGAACGTACATTTCAACACGATCCGCTAAACAGACTGGGTTTCTTGCCATACGCTCGCTCTCCATTGCATGAACAGAATCCGCTTAGGAAACATTACAAGACGTATGCGGTTTTTTTGAAAATTATCATTGACAAATTATAAACTCAAGCATTTTGACCTTTACCGACCTTTATTATAAAGATAAAGTTCGGAAAACTGTTCGTTTGGGAAAGAAATGAGCTTTGAAATAAGTTTACAGCATCTTCTGGAGTGGGAAGGAGGCTTTGGGGATAATCCTCATGACGCGGGAGGCGCAACAAACCTCGGCGTGATTCAAGATGAATACGACCGATTCCGCGACAGAAAAGGGCTCCCACGCCAATCCGTGCGTAATATTTCACACGATGAGGCCACGGAAATATACAAGATAGAGTATTGGGACGCCACAAGATGCGGAGATCTGGATCAAGGCGTCGCCAATTGCTTATTTGACGGAGATGTTAACTCTGGAGATCGCCGCGGGGTCCGCTGGCTGCAAGAGGCGATCAACCAATTAAGCGGGAATGAGGCTATCTCTGTCGATGGGGCGTGCGGTCCAAAAACCATAGCCGCCGCCAAAGGGGCGTCTCCATCCCCCCTGATCGATGAGATGTTGAATTTTCGCTTGGCCTTCCTGCATGTCGCCAGGAACTCCAAGACGGGGGAGGCTCTATGGCCGACGTTCGGCCATGGCTGGCAAAAGCGTTTAGACGGCGTTCGCGCTCAATCTCATGCGCTTTGCGGCGTTGTCGTTCCCCCGCACCCCCTTACTCCAGCGCTTGCTCATATCGAAAAAGGGAAATCCATGTCCGACCTGTCTCCGCTTCTTGGGCTCGCCAGAGTTGTTGCGCCGCTCCTTGTCCCCGCCCTTGAATCGAGCAACCCGCTCTTCGGAATCGCCGTCGGCGCGCTGGCCACCGCACTTCAAACGTCATCGCAAGCGCTTCCGGAGACCGCCTCTTCGATCGCCTCAACGGACCCAGGCAAGCTCGCCGTCGCCCTGCAGACCGCTGAAGTCGAGCTGAAGGCTCACCTCAAAGCGGTTTCCGCCATGGTTCCCTCCGCGCCGACGCCGGATCAAGCCCCAGCCACTCAAGCTTCGCCCGTTCCAGCCGGAGGCGTCATGGCGGGAGACCCAGCGAGCGCCAACATTTTCGTCGACAACGCCGCCGCCATTGGCAAATACGTGTTGGGGATGATCGCCATGGCGATCATGGTGCGCATGGGCATGACCGTGGACACCGCCAACGGCGTCGCCGCGAATGTCGTCCCTGTTATTTGGACGGCGCTTTCTGGCGCGATGACAGCCGGCATGGGCTGGCTGCTGCACAGATCAATCGCCGGATCGAACGCCGTAACGGCGCAGCTCGTGAAACACTAACGCAGACCGCCACGTCAATGTCAGATCTCGACGAACAGCCTTCTGATGACTTCAGAGCCACCGATCGGACCATCGCGGAAAAAGGACGCCTCGCTAACGGGTTTGATGGGGCGGATAGCGGTGTTGGAAGAAAAACAGCTATCGTTAAAGCGAGAGGTCGACGAGATGAAGACCTCGACGGCGTCTTTCATGGAGAGAGTAAGCAAAACACTATGGGTCGTGGAGTCCCTGGAGGCAATCGCCGCTACGATTGGCGGGCCGCTGCGCAAGGGTATAGAAATGGTCATCGCAGCGGCGATTATATACCTAGTCACCCACATTCACTTCGCGCCGTAAGGACAATGTGTCTTCTCGATGACATCATGTGGTGGGGATTATGGGGATTTCGTCTGGCGTTGGCTTTTACGGCAATCTTCCTTATTTTTGGCGTTTTTGATAAATACTTTTCGCTCAAATAACCTTTTGCAGGGTGGAGCAGTTCGGTAGCTCGTCAGGCTCATAACCTGAAGGTCGGTGGTTCAAATCCATCCCCTGCACCATACTGTCGTGGCGGAATGGTAGACGCACGGGAGGCCAACGCGCCCGAGGGGCAAGCCCCATCCTGGTTCAAGTCCAGGCGACAGTTCTCGCCCCATTCGTCTATAAGGTTTAGGACGCCAGGCTTTCAACTTGGAGATTTTGGGTTCGAGTCCCAGATGGGGCGCCAAACGATCTCGCCCTTGAAGTTCCTCCAGCCCTTGAACCCGACGCCTTTCCGCTTCTTCCCCGCATGATAACGGGCGGCCCCATCGGTCCGCTTGCGCTCAAACGCTTCGCGTCTTGACTTGGCGAGATGACAGGTCCGGCATAATAGCCAGCCATCCGCCGCCGTAAGCTTGCGCCGGTCGCCTTTCGCCGTCGCGCTGCGCGTCCACTCCGCGATCTTATGATCGATCTCGCCCTCGCCAGTGGGGATTGCGGCCGGACACGCTTCGCAATAGCGGACGCCGTCCGCAGTCGCCCGCGCAACGATCTCGGCTTTAACTGCTGGGCTAAACTCGACGCGCGGAGAGCGCACTTACCCCAAGCGCGTTACGGCCCTGATGAGCACAGAGACATGGCTCATGATGAGCTGGGCCTGTCTGGCCGCCATCTCAATAGCTGAAAGCCTGTCAAGCTCATTGGCGACCTCTTCAGGAACTTCGTATGAAATTCCATTGATGCAGATAATAGTTTTTTCTGGCATGGCGATAACTCTACCTGTCTAGTCGCGCCTCATGCCTAGCTGTCGCTTCTCTGCTTTGCTGCTCAGCGTGGCGCATTCTAATAGTTTCCAACTTAATCTTCGCGTAATTCGCTTTCGTCCTGGAATCAACCAGTTGGACGAGATACTCCATCCAGGCTTCGGACGCCTTCACCTCGGTCTCGGCCCTGCTATCTGGAATGTTTCCAAGTTTCTTTTTCCGCTGGGAAAGCACCGCCGTCTTGCATTCCTCAAGAGAGCGCGCTGCGGCGTCGAGATCGACCCATTCCTTGCCGATCTCATGGAATACAGAGCTAAGCAGCCGCTGTTTTTTTGGAATTTCGTCCATGGTCATATCACGGCGCTCGCCGCTTCTCCCCCGCCTTCGTCTGGCAGCTCATCTTCTATTCCTTCGATAGCGTATGGCGACGGCCGGCCTTCCAGCTCCCGGTGCAAGGCGTCATAGCAAGCGCGCAGCTCTTCGAGCGGCATGCGGCCCTGGATTTTGGTCCAAGACTCGCCGAAATGCTTTTTGACGAGGTCTACCTTGGCTTTGACGTCATCCGCTTTGCGGCTCGGAAAATGGCTGGTAAGAAGCGCCTGGATCTCATCAAGCGCAACCTTGCGCTGAAAGGCGCGCTCGCCGTCGTCTCCTGCGGGAAACAGCGCGGCGCTTGTGCGGCTGACATCAATCGGCTTATCGACGCCGCCAATGTTGAGCAGTTGAATATGCGGGAAAAACGTCTGGAACGTCGGTTTGGAAAAAATTTTGCCATTGAGCAGATCGGACCTATCCTTGACGACCAAGCACTTGATCAAGATGTTGCTTTTCCCCTTCTGGGCGGCGGCGACGCGTTCCGCGAACATCTCCACATTGAGGCTTGGTTCATAGGCCATGTTTTTCTCGGCTCCCATCTTGGTGCCGACCGTGATTAATTCTTTTTTGTGCGTCTCGTCATTATCCTGGTATTCATAAATGCTGGCGCTTCTTCCACAAAGAATAACATGCGCCTGACTGTTCAGGTACAGTGTTGTAAACTCTCCCCACATGGGCTTCAAAACTGTATAATCCTCGAACTGCAAGCGATGTTGCTTTCGCTTCATTCTCTCGCTTTTTGCTTTTAGATACGACGCCTGCACCTCTTGCCAAAAGTGAGTAATAGAGTCAACAATGAGGATATCTTTGTTCTGCTCGGCCTCGCGAACGCCAGCCATGAGATCAGCGAAGCTCCGCGTTTTCGAGGCAAGGAACTTGGTCCCATCGGCCAAGACTTTGGGCTTGATCCAGCTCGATCCCTTCTCACTGTCGATGAAAAGGATGCGCGGACGCGGAAGGCCGGTTTTCTCGATATGGAGCGCCAGCCCGCGGGCTACTTCTCCGGCTGTGTACGTCTTCCCTGTCCCGGCCTCGCCGTACAGCCCCATCTTCAGGTAAGCAATGTCCATTTCAGGATCATCGGAAAAAATGCTCATCAAGGCCAGACCAGGTTAAATATGGCGGTGGCGAGGGGAGTCGAACCCCTACGGGACGCAAACAGCAGCCAAGCCAGATATTGACAATTCCACTGCTCAAGACGGAGTATAAACGCGCTTCCCTACTAGACCTTCTCCAGCGTGTTCGGTGCATCCGCAAATTCCGCCGCCTCAACTTGCCTTGCGTCTTGGTGTTACCCTGTACGGTTCCGTTTACCGTCGCCTGTACCGATAGGCGGACGCCACCAAGGGGTGTGAGAAGCCCACCATCTTCCCCGCCGAGGTAAAGGCTGGCGGGCTTCCCGCTAAGCTCTGGATCAGGGAGGTGACAGATCAGAGCTATTCCAGATTATGTCCTCGCCTCGTCAGCAAAGAACTGAGAAAGTTTCGTGATTTTTGTGCTCAGATTCTTGCTCGCCGAGATATGCTTCCTGTTGGCGGCGGCGATCTCCTCAAGCATCAAAATGGATATGCGCGTCGCCCCAGTCACCCCGCAGGCGTCTACGAGATCTGCCATCGCTCTTCGCAGAAGAGTGGCTCCACGCGCGATCTTTTCTTCATGAGAAGACTTTGCGCCATGCGGAAATATCAGAATGTTATTTCCAGCAGCTTCCGCAGTTATCGAAGCAGCCGTGCTTCCAACATGAATGAAGGACATTTTTCCCCACTGCGAGCTGCTTAAATCTGCCGCCCCCTGGGGGCGATGCATTTTCTGGTTTATGGGGCTAACCGAACATGCATTTTTCAAGTGACGGCAGATTTAAACAGCTCCAATTCGTTCATAATCAGCTCTTACACAAAACTCCTCCCACAAATCGACTCTTTCCAGCAGAATTTCAATAGCTTTTTCTTTCGCCTCCCCGAAGAGTTCTATTCTTTCGACATCGAACTCATCTGTCATCTCTACTCCCTCAAAATAATACTCGCCGTTACCCTTTGACAAGACGTCAAACCGGAGGCTCATGGGAATCCCAGGAGCCTCCGAGGCGGGGGACAAGTCCAGCTTTCCGTTTCGGCAGATCAGGTTTGTTTTGCACATCCACATCGGGCAGGTCCTGAGCGCGAGCCATGAACTCAACGCAACCCCACGCGCACAGCAACCAGAACAACAAATAGATCTTAACCAGCCACACCATAACGGCTCCAAAAGCGGAAAAATCGGCGCCATAAGGGGTAGACGCCGAGTTTAGGGAGAAAACCTGCGGATAGACGGACTGTGAGGGGGCCGTCCCATTGCGCAAGCCGTCACGAGACTGTGTGATTTTTACACACTTCTGTCAACATCCTGTGCGGGTTTCCCGTTAAATTTTTTTGTCGACCGGAAAAAGCCGATGGCCAGCCCAACAACTTTGGCTTCTGGCGATAGGGCGTCTCTTTTGTCGTCATCGCCTTCCTCAATCAGACAAATCCTTGTTTCTCCATCAACCTTCCGGACAATCCTCAGCGTAAGCTCCGTGACATTTATGTTGAGGGACAAGATTAGCTGCGTTTCGGAAACAACGACGATATCGTCATTTTCAAGTTCGTATGCATCATCGGGCTTTATGCATACAACATATTCCCCTTGGAAAGGCCCCTCGCTAACAAAGTAGCAATGCTGCTCCCTTGTGTCCCCCTCCCCAATGTCGATGGGTCTGATCGGTGATTGGTATGGCATTCCTTCGCCCTTTACGCGCCAAACATTCGCGGCGATGTTGCCGCAAAGTGGCAAAAATCTACTCTCCGGCGACGGATTTCCAATGTTATTCCAGGGAGGTGGCTGAATCCCAAACCTCTGTGATATTTTGACCACCTCGCGATAGCTGAATTTTCTCTTCCCGTTGATCGCGCGACTGGTTTCGGATCGCGATTCGCCAATGTCGTCAGCGAGCCGACTAACGGTTATATCGCGCCCCTTGAGCTGATCACGGACCCAGGAGGCGAATTCTCCTATAAAATCTGACTCATCCAATTTCTTTGTGCTACTGTGCATATTCCCCATCGTGCATAGACTCAAACTCGCACGCCCCATTGACAAGTGTGTGTGGAAATCACACTATCATGACCATGCGAAAAGATTGCAACACAAATTACAGGATGAACCCCGCATGGGGGGTTGCGAGAATGTGCGCCCGCCAGGGAAAGTCCGGACCGAGAGTGCTGGCGGAGCTCGCTGGCGTCAATCGCACGACGGTGTGGGCGTGGTTCCGTCCTGTGGACAGAAATGGCACAGGTGGCCTTATTCCTTCAAAGAATCAACGCGTTATATATTTCAACGCTCGAATGCGCGGGATCAATATAACGGCTGAGCAGATCATCGGCGTCGACGACAACTTCTTCGAAAATCAGGGAAAATGTAATGGCAAACGGCGAAAGGAAGCCCTGGGATAAAGAGGCCGCCATTACCCTCCGTAAGGAGGGGAAGACCACGGGCCAGATTGCGGCTCTTCTGGGCGTGACCAGAAACATGGTGGTTGGCCTGCTGAATCGCAAACAAATGATCGGAGTTGGAGCGCCGCCCGCTATGCGCCAGGTCAAGGCCCCCAAACCTCCGCCGCATCCGAAGCCTATCAAGGTGAAAAAGGCGGCAAAGCCTGTTCCAGCTCCGCCGCCGCCAAAAACCGCAAGCCCTGTCACCGTCGGGATAAAAAAATATTCGCGCGATGATGTTTCCGTGTCGATCGAAAGAGGAGCAGACGATCAAGGGCTCATGATTCTTCAACTTGGGAGAAATCAATGCAGATGCGCGATATCTCCACACTATGTCGATAAGCATTCCCATATATTTTGCGGTAACAAGTGCGAATCAGGGGAGATGTATTGCGATAGTCATAGAAAAAAGCTCTATAAGACTATGCGCCAGTTCAAGAAAAGGCCCAAAAAACCTGAAAACTGCTTTGAGCAACAGAAAGTTACAATATGAAAACGCATGAAATGTCGGTTTCAACGAAGATAACCGTCAAGCTTGATACGTGGGGGACTTCCTTCATGGATAGGACTGCGGATCACGATCTAGATGAAGGATTGAGTGAGCCGGCGTTCGACTTTTGGAAGCAGTGCTATCATCTTGTCCGCCAACTTCTCTCCAGCTCGGCTGGCGGATCGTTCGTGCTCGCCATGCCTGAATCCGCAACCTCCGCCGAAGCGATTCTGCGCCTGAATGCGGTCCCTGTGGCCCAGAAGCATGGGGAAGACGGCCAGCCTCATAACGTCGGAAAAGGCGCCGCGCTGGCGGGGTTGAGCGAGTTTCAGCACGCCTCGCACGTTGCCCCTAGCGAAGAGCATAAAATTTTGGTAGGATCAGGGGAAGGCGCCCACCCAATCTCTAGCGACTGGGCGGGCTTCTAAAAGAAAACTAGGCCCGGCGCTGGCGCACCGGGCCTAATGAAACCAAATCGATCAAATGGTTGGGACAACCAAACCTATACCATTGATCTATAACCAGATTGCCTAGAAGAGCCTCAAGCGGTCCGTTTGAGGAGCGCCCCTTCTTTGCGTCTAGAAGGTCGTTACATGTACGAATATACCCTCATGTCCCCCGAAATGCAAGAGGGGGATAGCCTCTGGGGCGTGTCTAAACACGTTTTTTATCAGACGGCGCATCATGCCGCCGCAGCCCCCTCAGTGAAACTCCTTCCTCTCCGAATTTCCCACTATCCATTCAGAATCGCCCTTGCGCGGATCGTATCCGACGCGCGAGAATTCAATAGAAACATAGAACAGGCAGCTCACGTTATTCTGTCGCTGCTCAACGTTAGCGGGGGTTGTCATGTACCCAACGTTTGAGACGAGCGTAATCGAGTTTCCCGCCATTGAACAGCGACCATCCTTTCCAGACATTACTGTCTCCGAGGTCGAAGACGCTGTTAATCAGACGGCTGACTCCCTACGCCTCAACTGGCTGAAATCTCACGCCACAAGCCATAATGTGTGCGCTCGCACCCGGCTCATAAACGCCGCGCTGGTTTCTGACATCAGCGACAACGCTTTCAGAGTTCTGTGTTTCCACCTTTCGTACACAAACGGGACGCACCTCCGGACGAATGTAGGCAACGACACAATCGCCGCCCTGACTCGGTGCAACGAGAAAACCGTCAGGAGATCAAACAAGGAGCTCGAAGCCGCGGGCTGGATGTCCGTGAAGAGGCGGCGGCGGGGCGGCGCGGAGAAAACCATGACCATTCCTGGTCCGGTTCTGGCCCAGATTGGAGCCGAGATTATGGCAAATTTACCTCCTCGCTTAGTGGCTGAAACAGCGATTCCCACCGCTCAATATCGGACGGAGATGTCCGTTCAAGAGGATTTACCCGGATATAATACAGGTCAAGACCGGACAGAAATGTCCGCTCAAGGCAGTTATGGAAAACATCAAGACCGGACAGAAATGTCCGTTCAAGAGGATTTACCCGGATATAATACAGGTCAAGACCGGACAGAAATGTCCGCTCAAGGGGTTTCTGGCCCGTCTTCCGAGCCTGATTTTGGCATTAAGACCGGACATTTTTGTCCATTAAGACCGGACAAAAATGTCCGCTTAATCTGTAAAGAGAATCTGTATAAAAAAACAGGGGGAGAGTCAGAGGACATCCTCCACGCGCGAACCCCAGAACCGGCTCTGCCCCCCAAGGTTGAAAAATTTCCTGGCTACGTAGAAAAAGTTGCATCTGCGGTTTTGGCCAGTCTGGCCGGAGCGGTCCCCGCCGCAGCGGCTCCCGCCGAGCCTCCAGCCATTATCCAGGCCGCCCCAGAGATCCCGGAGTGCTGGTCCACGCCCAAGGCGCGTCAGGACGCGTTCCTGAAGCAGGCGGAAGCCAAGGCGCAGCGAGAGGTCTGGATCACGCCAGATGGCCGCCTGGAGGCCGCAGGAGGCTTCAGGAGCGAGCTTGAGACCACATTCCCCCTAGTGGACGTCCTTGGCGGCTTACTGGCCTCAGCGGTCAACGTCAGGTCGTACATGACGGCCATCGAGGTCATGCAGGTGGTCCGACGGCAGTTCGTGTATCTGCAGAGCGACGCCAAGGCGAAAGCCGAGCGCTCCGCGAGGGTTGACGCCCTCAGAAAACCCTTGGCGGATGGCCTTACAGAGGTCGCCCCCGGCATGTACAGGTATCGCCCATGAAGAAGTCAGCGGAAGATTTGTGCAAGGAAAACAAAATATACCTTCGTAATTACAGCATTGGAGTGCGGTACACCAAATGTCCTAAGTGTTCACGCAATAGAAAACCTGTAAACAGAAAGAAAAAAGTCCTCAGAGTTACTATTGACAGCCTGGGAATAAAGTGGTCATGCTGTCATTGTCCAGATCACGGCTATGCTTTTTACGATGGGGTAAAGAAATATGCACGGAAATATAACAGCCATCGGGAGAACTATGGAAATAAATCCATTCGAGAAGCGGAGGCTGTGTCCGGAGCTGGCTGCGAAATACGGGGCGTATCTTCGGCGGGATGGGTTTGTGTTCGAATACCGGAGCAAAGGCCGTTTGCGGTATCGCAAGCTGCGCACGTGGGACAAGAAATTCGTGGTCCTGCCGTCGGGGATTCCAAAACAGTTATGGTTGCTGGACACGATCGAAGATTTGCCGTGCCGCCCCGTGCTTCCTCTCGTGATGGCGGAAGGAGAGTTTGATACGCTTACCGCGATTACTGGGTGGGGGGGATATGCTGTTTCTGTGCCAAATGGGTCACGCAGCTCCAGGACTGAGCCAGGGAAGCTTATCGCTGACGACACAGCATTTTCGTTTTTGTGGGGGGTAGATCTGAAGCTCATTCCTGAACTTGATCAATTCTCGAAAATAATTCTAGCGATGGACGACGACGCCAACGGCCAGATCATGCGAGACGAGTTGGCCATCAGGATTGGTCCTGGCCGCTGTTGGTTTGTCACGTATCCCGAAGGGTGCAAGGACCTGAACGATGTTTTGCTTCGCTATGGCCCGGAAAGAGTTCGCCAGGTCCTTGAGGAAGCCAAGCCGATTCGCCCCGGACATCTGCTCAAGCCAGGGGCGATCGCCCCCCCAGCGTTCACGCAAACGTACTCCAGCGGCTGGAAATGCCTTGACCCGCATCTTTTGCTGGCCCGTCCTGAGCTGGTTGTCGTGACGGGCGTTCCAGGGCACGGCAAAGGCGTGTTCACTCGGTCGCTATGCTATCACCTCGCCGAGCAATACGGCCTGCGCACGGCGTTTTGGACGCCAGAGGATGCGGCTCATCGCCTTCGCCGGGACATGAAGCGATTCCGGATGCGGGCTTACCCTCATCCGACTCGTGAAGTTCAAGAAGAAGCTGAAGCGTGGGTTGACGATCATTTCATGATTTCCTTGCTTGGCCAAGATGAATCCCCTACTCTGGAAAGAATTGTAGAAGAGATGGAGTCCGCTGTATTCCATCACAATTGTCAGGGGTTTGTAGTCGATCCATGGAATTGCATTTCGCACGATATGGGTAAACTAACGGAAACTCAGTACACAGAGAGAGCTCTTGAGCTTTTGAAGTTTAACATGAGAAGATTGCTGTTGATGTTGTTTCTTGTCGCCCACCCCACAAAGGTTAAAAAGGGAGAACAAGTAACTCTTTACACCATAAATGGATCAGCGAACTGGCATAACAAGGCAGAACATGGCATAATACTTGATAGGTTCTACAATGACCAGAAACAGCCGCTTGATATTATTGAGGTGAACATAGCCAAATGCAAAGACCAGGAAACGATGGGCAAGCCAGGAGCAGTCCAAATGAAATACGATCCTAACAAGGCGGACTACGCCTATCACCAGGCGGCGTAGAAATCGTTGTGAGACTAACCGCAGCGGAGTACAGGGCTCTCAGACATAGCCAAAATCGCGCGACGTTGACCACAGAAGCCAGTATTTCAAAATTGCCTGGGGTAAGAGCCGCAGAAAGATGCGTGGCTTCAGAGGGAAACGTCGCACGATCTAGAGGCTATGGCAAATACGGGGCAAAGCCCGTCGAAATCGATGGGTTCTGGTTCGCCTCCAGCGCTGAGGGGCGGCGCTATGGCCAGCTCAGATTGCTTCAGGCCGTCGGAGAGATAAGCGGCTTGAAGCTTCAGCCGCGGTTCCCTTTCGAGATTGGCGAAGAACTTATGTTTACGTATATCGCTGATTTTGAATATTCTGATCGTCAAACGGGAAGGAGAATTATCGAGGATGTAAAGGGGGTATCCACCCCAGTATACAAGCTAAAAAAGAAAATAATAGAAAAGGTATTCGGAATAACCATAGAGGAAATAAGAGGAGATAATAGGAGAGATAAGGTAAATGCCAAGAAAGTACGCGGTAAAACTAACAGAAAAGGATGAGTTGTTTCTTGACATCGTCAAGAGATACGGAGTCGTGACCGTTAACGCCGCCGGCCTGGAATCCGCTGGGTTTCAGGGCTCCGGGAAAATGAGCGTATGGCGCTGCAAACGCCTTACCGCTTTAGGTTTTTTAACCCCAAACGCTGATGGATTGTTCGATGGCTGCCCGCAAACATATCGCGTCACGATTCCAGTTCGAGACGAGACCTGAGCCCCTGGGAGCGTGCAAGCATTGTACGAAGGAGCTGTTTCGGTCTAGCTTGTTTGTGGTCAATGGCCTGAACGAGCTCGTTTGCCTTAATTGTCACGATGGCGCGTTAAAAAAGCGCGCCATCGAAAAACGGAGCGCGGCATGAGCGGCGACAGTTTAGAATATCTCGAATATCGGCTGCAAGATCTGGCCGAAATGATCGCGAGGAAGGCTACGCGCTACGAGCACAAGGCGTTCGCCAAGCACTTGAAGAAGTGCTCTGAAGCCGCAATCATGCTCGCTAAAGTCCTGGATGACGACTGTTCTCCAGGGGATGAACTCTTGGCGATCCGATCGGTCGTCGCGCCGGCTGACGTCCTGAATCAAGCGATTCAGGACGCCCATGCAGCCGAAGAAAATCTCCGTGGAGAACTGGAGAAAGCTTGCGGGAGGGTTCCAGACGCCGCATGGACGTTGCGGTTGACTTGACAGGTTTCCCGACATCAAGTAGCATCTCCCGATTATCAAGCGGCCCTAACCGCGCCTAGAGATCGCGGTTAGGGTCTGACCACACAACGGAACGGACCCGTATGCGAGGCTATCCAAAGCCATACCCTCGATTCGCCAAGGGTGGCAACAGCAGAAAGCCTGTTTTCAGCGTAAAAAGCGCTGCGCCTTTCCTGGCGACGGGTCTCCTTGCCTCATGGGAGACCGCCGATGGCTGATAAACCGATTCCCCCTAAGTTCCGCAGAGCATGCGATTATCTGATGGGCAGGCTGTGGCCGAGCGTCAAATGGCCGCCAATTGAAATGTTCATTGACGATCACGAAAAAAATCAAGGGTCCTTGGACTACCCAAAATCTCACCGTAAATCTGCTCAACTGCGGATGGCGGGAGACACTCTCTTTCGTGATTTTATCGACACGATTGCGACGATTGCTCATGAGCTGGCGCATTTGCGCGTCTTCGTAAAGCACGGGCTTGCGGTCTCGCAGAGCTTCAATGGCCATGGGCCAGAGTGGCGCGCCGAGATGGCGGCCATCGGCTTGCCCGTCCCTCCTGGCTCCACCCGCGAAAACATAGAGCGGGGCGGATTGTTTTGGGACGCGTATCACGAGATTTTAGCTCAGATTTTTATGGGAGACGACGTCCAGCCGCCATTGACGAGCCCTGCGGCAGGGAAAAAGAACGGCTCCGCTGACCAAGGAACGTGGTCCTCTCGCGGCGCGTTTTCCGGGGCTAGGAAAAGCTCCGGAGCTGGTTCTGTGCGCATTTTTGGACCAGGAGCCGCCGACGGGCATCACATCATATTCGCGGATTGCTCCAACAGCATGGCGGATGCGATTTCGCCTGAAGACTCACGGATAAAGTTCGAAGTTCAGCAACTGGCTCTTAATGATTTCGTAAGAAATCTAAGGGATAAATATAGTCTGTATGGATATACGCAAAACATTAAAAAATTCGATACTCCATCTGATTTAGTATTGGATAGCAGTTTTTACGACACTCCAGGATTTGTTTCTGGAACAAAATTTTCCCCTTGCTTTAATCAGGCGGCGAATATCGGCGGGAATGACTTGCATATCCATATTTTTTCCGATGGCTCCCCCGAAGAAGAAAGCCAAACCGAAATATTCAGAGCAAGGGGTTTAACCACTTGCCCGATATCAACCTATCTTATCAGCGCTGTCGGCGACAGGAAGGCGATAGAGCTCATGGCCAAGCTCGCCAGAGGGGTGGGAAAGGCGCATGTCGTCTCCGGAGAAGCCGACTTAGTCAACGCGATCCGTAACGAGATTGGAGCAGAATCAATGCCATTTAGCGTTGCGCCCAGACCTATCCGGAATTGGGAAGATGAGCGGAAACGAGTCCTCGCTCATACTGGAGAGGTTATCAAAAACCAGAGGCATGTCCTCAACATCGCTACAACGGTCGCCGACACCGCCCACCAAGTCGGCGAGCTTCAAGAAGAGGTCAAGTTCCTAAGGACGACTAATGATTTCGCGCATCAGATTTACCATCATGCGAATGAGGCGCTCGATGTCGTGTCCGCTCAGCTTGAGGTTGACCGGGGGCAGAGATTGCTCACCAGCCAGCAAAACGACGGCTGGATTGAGGGAGCCGGGGCGGAGCTGTCAAGGCAGAGCTCCCGTGGGTTTGTTGGCCAGCTCGAAGAAAGCGCCCAGCGCTCCGCCGAGCTCCACGGCCGCAGAGTCAAGCGCATGACGTTAACCTCGCTAGATCCCGCCGCCGTCGCCCGCACAACGGCGCTGATGGCGGGGAGAGGGTTAATGTCCCTCCCGAACCGATCGCAAGAGTCCGTTGGAGCTCTCCCGTCTCCAGGGGCTCCAATAGCGCAAGGAAACTCTGTTTGGGGGTCTTCGACGCGTAGGGAGTTGGTTCCAGTAAAAAGGGAAAGTTGATGAGTTTCTGGGGAGGACGCAACCGAAAGGCGGAAGCAGAGGTCAGAAAAGCGGGAGGCATAAGGGTGCCTCTCAGCGCGGGAAACCGGATTGGGGAGATAATAAAAATTGCATTTAACAACATGCAGGAGCGAATTAGCAGGCACAATATAGTTATGGATGAGTTGTTTCTTGAGGAAATATCCATATTTGAAGTAAGGCTCTCAACTCATCTTGGTTTTGTTGTTGATGAGCTCAGGGACAAAACGAAGAATTATAAGGTTCTATTCAAGGATGATGCAAAAAAAACAATGCAGGACGAAATAAAAGAAGCATTCGATAACTTGGCTACTTTGGCTGTTGAGCCAGACACCCCCATGGAAAAGAAAGCAATGCGCGCTCTGCGGATGCTGGAAGACGAAGTCCGCACCAACATCGTATTTTACGTTAACAAATGGAAGTATTAGCAAGGACTATCAAGTAATGAGCATATTAGCTACATTGGGGATGCTGGTTGCGTCCGCAGCTCTTCCTCCAGCTACGGGGGCTATAGTTGCTAAGTGTGTTGGCTCTATGGCAGAGCAGGACAAAAAACGACAGACGGCGTTACAAGAAGAGTCCCAAAGCAATCCCGCGCCACAACCAGCCGCGCCCGCGTCTCCTTATGGGATAAAGAGAGATCTTGTGGGATTGCAGCGCGCACGGATGGCGAAGCAGCAGGCTCAGGCGCCGACTAGGCCGATATCCCCAGTTTATCCTTCGAATGGGGGAGATATGAGCGCTGAAGAAGCGTTTGAAGCATGGATAAGCTCCTCTATTGTAATAACTCACAATGAAAGTGATTACATCACGGAGGCGAACCTAATAGACAGCTATGCTGACTACTGTGAAGTTAGTGGATACGATAAATTAGATCCAGAGGGTTTCTTGTCGGGACTGATAAAATTTTCAGAACCAACTGGATACTTAATGGTTGATGGCGATGATGGAGCAGAGTTGATCTATGGAAAATTCACCGAAAGTTAAGCTCAGGGACAAGATCAGCTCTTCAGCGCGCATGTCATGCGATTTCATTGACAGGCTGATCCCCGAGAACCCGCACTGGGTTCTCGGGGCTTGTCATTTCGGCTCCTCCCACGCCTCTTGGGAATGGCGGACATTTTACGGCGAGAGCCGCCGCGCTCTCGCCGAACGATGGATATTGGCCGCCTATCATCGCGGCGCCGAGGTGTGGGTGTGCCTTGGCGACGTGAAAGAACCTCTCGCGCGAGAGCCAACAGACCAGGACATTACCGGCATGTGCGTCGTTGCGGCGCACGCCAGAGGTCTGAGCGGGTTTTTGGGCAATCAATCCAGGCCCCCGCACCTCGCCTACTGGAGCCTATCTGGACGGGCCATAGCCGTCTGGCGGTTGTCAGAGCCTGTCAGCGCCGCCGACGCCCAACGGCAATCTGGAATATTTGCGGCTGGGTGTTGCAAGGGCTCATTCTCAGCGCTCCCCATAAACCGCTGCATCCCTGTCGCTCCCGACCTGTACCCTCTGGATTACCACGCCGGATGCATGGGGCGCATCGCCTTTCGCGCGCCTCCGTATAAGCCGGTCGCGTCGCAGTCGCGCGCCTTGCTCGCGCCAGGCTCCCAAGTGATCGATGTCGAGGCGCATCCCATGGCTGAGGATTTGGAAAAATCCGCCAGGATCATTCAGGAGTTCGCTCATTTGCGAGTGCTCGGCCGCATCTCCGGAGTCAGTGTTGGCCCAGTCGTCACCACCTATGTTTTTGTTCCAGACCGAGGCGTCCGCATAGGGGACGTCCTGAGGCTAGAGGACGATATTGAGCTGCGTTTGGGCGAAGAGTCCATACGTATCGTCAAAACGCCCAAGTCTGCCGGCCTGTCGATTGAAATTCCCAACGCCGTTCGCCAGTTGGTGTTGCTGAGCGCCATCCTCAAACATGAGAAATTTATGAATTTTTCCGGGCATCTTCCCATGGCGATGGGCGTAGATCCCCTGGGAGAACCAGTTATCAAAGACCAGGCGGCGCTGATCCATAAGCTGGTTGCGGGGACGACTGGGTCAGGGAAATCGGTGGGCGTGAATACGGATATCGTTTCCCTGATCAGCTCGCGGACTCCTGAGCAGTGCCGCTTGCTGCTCATTGATCCCAAAAAAGCGGAATTCACAATCTATGCGGGGATACCTCATCTGTTGACGCCAGTGATCACGACACAGGAAGAGGCGGCTATCGCCCTGAGGTGGCTGCTGGCGGAGACCTCTCGGCGATATGAGGCGTTTGAGAAGATTCGCGGGGTCCGCAATCTCGTTGAGTACAATGCGCGGGTCGATGACCAATTACGAAAAATTCCGTTTATCGTCGCGTTCATTGACGAGGTCGCCGACCTTATGACCGTCGTTGGAGAAAAGAATTCTCCTGAGGCCAAACGCGCCGCTGACATCTCCAACGCTCTGCAGAAGCTGGCTCAGATCGCGCGCGCCGCTGGCGTCCACCTAGTCTTGTCCATGCAGCGTCCGGATCGCGAAATCATCAAGGGGGCCATCAAGGCTAACTTCTCAACTCGTCAAGCCTTTCTGGCGGCCTCCGGGGTTGACAGCGAGGTCATGCTCGGGTCGGGGAACAGGGGCGCTGAAAAGCTCCTGGGGGCTGGGGATTTCTTGCTGCTGGAGAAGGCGGGGCGGGTGCAGCGTTGCCATAGCGCGTTCATTGATTCCGACGGAATTCTTGAGATCGTTGATGCGCTGATCGCGTCGAGTCCCCCTCCAGAATACGTTGATATGGGGGATGTGGGTGATGATGACGGGTCAGCCGTGGGCGAATCAGATAAGCATGGATTGGGGACAAGGGGAAGCGTTAAGCGCCCGTTGGACGATGTTATACGCGAGGCGTTCTTCAGCGGGCCTAAGACACGGTCAGAGCTTTTCCGGGTCGCATGTGACAACGGCTACAGGTCGGAAGGCAGCCTGACAAGCGCCCTCAAGCGCCTTGGAGCGGAAACTGACGGAAAGACCGCCTTCGGAGGTTCGACTATGTGGAGGATGCCGCCATGAGTTTCATACGCAAGTCCGCTGGCGTTGCGTTCTGGTTGTTCTCTCTCTCGCTGACTGCGGCGATCGTTTGGGACTATGTTGGCGCCCAGGGGGCAATCCCCTGCGGGCTGGCGGTTCTGGCGGTTGTGGGGTCGGCTATCGGTTCGGTGGCCGCCCACAGGCATTGGGATAATGGCTCCAAATGGCTGGCCGGCGTGTGCTGCCTTTTCTGCATTCTGGGCGAGGCGTACCTCATCCCCCTGGAAATTGGCTTCTGGGCGAGTCAAGTCCAGCGTCGCATTGATGACCGGGAACTCGCCGCCGCGCGCCGCAAAGCTAAACTCTCTGAACTCAAGAATCTAACGGCGAAATCGTGGGACGAGACCATTAAGGGCTCAGACGAAATACAAGCTGAGCGTGCAGTAGAACTTTCTAAACTGGTGACATACCAGAACGCCAAGGGCATTGATGGCTCCACTAAAACCCTAGGAGCATGGACGAAGGATTGCACGGATAGAGAGCACTGGGCGTTCCGGGCTCGGCATTGCGACAGGTATGTGGAGCTGGGCGTGGAGCTAGCCAAGGCCAAGGGGGCTGAGGACGCCAGGCTTGAGATGAGGCGTGACGCCTCCCGTGAAACATCGGATTCGGTTTCCGACCCGGTCGCGGGAAACCGGTGGTTCGCGCGCCGGGTTGGCCTTGGCGTCGAGGCGTGGTCGGATTTGTTTATGGTGTCAGGCGTCCTCCTCTTGGGCTTCTTCCGTGACGCCACCCTGCTCCTGACGTTCGCGGGAAGCGGACAAAAAAGCGGACATGGCTGTCACCCTGACAGCGCCCTGACACTGACATCTGACACTGACAGCCACGGCTGTCACCCTGACACTGACACTGACACGTGTCAGGGTGACATGTCAGATGACAGGGTGACAGCCACTGACAGACAGGTCTGCCAAAATGTCAGTGTCACTGACAGGGAGACACTGACACCTGTCAGTGTTAAAAAAGCCACACTGACACGTACTGACACTAAAAATCAAAGGGTTAGCAGGCGTGTCAGTGACAGTGTCAGTGTTAAAACAGCCACACTGACAGATGACACTGACACGCCGTTGTCGCGTGGCGGCAACCCTGACAGGCGCGTGTCACTGACAGTTGTCAGGGGGGGTGACATGTCAGTGACAGCCCTGACAGGGTCCATGACAGTGGCGGAGATCGCCAAGCTGAAAGGGGTGTCAGAGCGAACAATCCACCGACGCCTAGCGGCGGAGAAGGCCGCCAAAACTCCATCTCTCCATTCCGCCAAAAGCGCTGACAGCCCCAAAAAGGGGGCGTGAGAGGCGACGGCGGAATGGAGAGATGGAGGGGCAAAAATGGCGGCCGGATTGACTCCGGCCGAGGCTCATGTCAATGTGCTCACGGCAAATGCTTCGAATGTTTCACGGCCCTGGCGGGAGCTGGGGCCGTTTTTCGTGGTTGCGTCAAGATGCAGATGCTCGTGACTTTGGCTTGCCGCCAGCTTTCGATTTTTCCTCAGCGATCCTCCGCCATATCGTTCGTTCCGATACGCCCAAGCGGGCGGCTGCCTCTTGCGCTGACGAGGCGGCGACCATTGCCGTCACGGTGACGTCAGTCCCCCCGACCATGGACAGTCCAGAAGGCTTACAACCCTTGGTTGTATCCGGCTTCTCCTCTTTTCCCTCTGGGGCAGGCGCGGGAGTCTCTGCTTTTCCCTCTGTCGGCGTGGATGGCTTGGACACGCTTCCCGAGAACAGGACGCTAAGGACAACCGGACCTAGCGCCGCCAAAACCTCGATTGTCAGCGCGAACCACAGATTGAGGCCGACGCCGACTTTCGCCGCCTCGGCGCTTACGCCTATCATTTCCAGGACAAGAACGACATTGCTCGCCTGCGGGTCGGCGGCTTGGCTTGTCGCAGCGTTGGTCGCGGTGATGAGCTTCCTCTTGAGATCATCGAGCTGGACGTCCAGCTCGCCGATTTTCATGGCCGCATTTTTCGTGGCCAGCTTCTTGGCGTATTCGGCGCAAAACGCGCGGGTGTCTTCCTTTGTCGCATCCTCGCATCCTTCGCCAGAGGCGTTTTTAGAACGAGACCATTTCGCATCTTGACGCATCGCCTTGAGCGTCGCCTCGATCATCGCGGTCGTGTCCTCGCCCACGGCCCTGGCCAGCGCCGCGCGAGATGTTTCCGCCTGCGCCACCTGCCCGGCCAAAAGTTTTGCTCTTGCCGCTTCCGCCTCTCTCGTCCCAACGCCAGAACTTCTGGATAGGCTGGCCGCGCCGATGGCGGTTTGCAGATTGTATCCAGCGCAGACGATGAATGCGGCGACGGCCGCCAAGCGAATGCTGGCGTCGGTTTTGCGTTTTATGACAAATGGAGCTCCCGCCGCAAGGAGGACGGACATTACGCTAGCTGAAGCTGAGGCGTAGGCCGGGACCAAAGGGCCTGGCGTGTTGAGCTGATGAAGGGCGTTTATGGCCATGGATGGAGTCATGAACGCCAAGGACGTCACGGCTGTCAGCGCTTCGCGCCAAGCTGTTGTCGCTTCGGAACTTTTCATTTCGACCTCCCGCAAGCGCAGAAGGTTTTTTGTTGCCAACCGCGCAAAGCCGCGGTTATGGCTAAGGCATCCTGATGCATTGGTCCGTGCAATCCTTTGCTGATGGTTAGATCGGCGCAGAGGTCTCATCACTCTGCGCCGACCGCGATTAATTTCATAAAGCACCATCCATGAGCATCATGTGCTGATGAAGGATGTGCTGAAGAGTCGCTTGGGCGACGATCTTGGCCCTGTCCGCCCCAAGCCTATCGCCGACCATTAGCGCGTCGGCGAAGGGAGCCGCGCTGATGAACCACACGTGGGGCATGTTGCGGGGAGCGAACAAATCGAGCTGAAGCGCTCCGAGATAAATGCGCCAATGTGCTGCGTGGGGGGTGTCTTCTCCTGAGAGGGTGCGCCATGTGCCTCCTGGCTCCGCTAACGGCCTTGTCGTGGCTCCCCAGGGATCAGCAACGATGAGTGTGGCCATGGCGGTCTCCCGTCTTGGACCGTCTCGTGACGGCGTTTTCTTTTTCGTCTTCCATATCAACTCCTTGTTTTTCCAAAGAAAAAATATACAAGTCCCATATTGGTATGGTAATTATAGATGTCGGGAAAGCCGACGTCAACACAAACGTCGCGCGTGGGTTGTATCCTGACGCGATCATGCGATATGATCGCGAAAAACAGGGGCGGCGATGACTGGCGATAAATTACGGGAAATAAGAATAAAATTTGGAATGCAACAGGCGGACCTCGGCGACTTGGCTGGAGTGTCGCGGCAAACAGTGGGCGACTGGGAGTTGGGAAAGGCTCCAGTTCCGCCTCTTGTGGATAGAATTATGTCTATCCTTGATGACATCCCAGAATTGCTGGAAATCGTTTATCCGGAATTCGAGGAGACCCTGAAACAGGCGCGCCGCTGTCAGCGCTTAGCGCGTCGTCGGGAACTGTGGCGAAAGAAAAAGGCCATGCCAAAATGAGTGAGCGCAAATGCGGACCTTGCCAATTGTGCTGTCGTGTCATGCCCATCGTCGAGCTGGGAAGTGAGGCTAATATGAAATGCCCCCATCAGCGGTTCAGGAAGGGATGCGCTATTTATGATCGGCGCCCGCCAGGGTGCCAAGTATGGCAATGCGCATGGCTCGCCCATCCCGAGCTGGCCGAGCTCAAGCGACCTGACTTGGCGGGTTACGTCATAGATCTGACCATGGATTTCTTGACTTTGGCGCTGACGGACAATTCAACCGTGGCGATCAAGATTATTCAGATCTGGTGCGATTCAAGGAGACCCGACGCCCACCGAGATCGAGCGCTTCGGGATTATCTGGAGGCGATGTTTGCGCAGGAATACATTGGCGTTGTCCGCCATAATTCAAAGAGTGGAATTGCCCTCATCCCACCGGAATGGTCTGGGAAGGGATGGGTAGAGCTCCCTGCCCAAGGGGAGGGCAGGGAGCATAAACTTGAAGAATATCTCGCCAAGTTTGGGACGACAGACTACAGATTAGGTGTTGTTTGCGGGGGGAACTCTAACGAAAAGAACAACACGTTCATGCGTTCTTGAGTAAGTGAAATTTCCTCCAAACGTTACTGTGCCAGCTCCGGCGTTAACCGTGACGTTTGAACTCGCGATTGGGATGATATTGTCGAAAGTGTTGTCGGCGTAGATAAAATCACCGACAGGGAACCCATCTATGGTGCTATTCGTATACGCCTGATAGCCGTCGTCACGCCCGCAGGCGGTTAAGCTCGCGGCGGCTGCTGTCATTGTGCACCAAGTGACATAGCTTGGCGTGTATCTACGGGAACTGAAAGTGTAGAAAATTCCCGTGGTCCCCAGCGGCGTAAGCAAAGCCCCCGCTGCGGTATAGCCGTTTTGCGCCTGCATGGTTATGACGTTGCCAACAAGCGACGTAACAAAGAAGACTACGCCAGTCGTCGAGTCTATGATTACATCTCCTGGCCATCCCCCACGCTGATTAAGCTGATTTGTGTTATAGCCAGTAGCGGTTATATCAAAGGTTACAACCCTTCCTGTCGTGGTGATGCTGGCGTTTTTATTCATGGTGTTGTATGCATGATGGAATAGATATCCAGGATCAGAACCTATCGTCTGGCATACAACACGGTTGGTATGGATAGGTATGCATGTTTGTCTATTGGATTCGTAGCATATCTCGCCTATGTCGTGCTCTCCGAGAGTTAACCCCGTATTTAAGTCAAAATACTGTTGGGCTTTGACATGGAACCTGGATATTTTGTGGTCCATGATGCCAACGGTAATCCCGCCTGTGGCGTTGGTGGCGTGCTTTGTGGTGTAAAGCGTTGCGCCTATGCCTACGTAAGTTGTGCAGTCGTTGAACTCGAAGCTCCTGGGATCTCCGCCAAATTGAAAAATGGTGGCGACGGGATTGGCCCGGAACGTGCACGTGTTGAACCGTGCGCCGGTCATACTTAGCGAGCAATCCAGCAGGAACGCAGGAACGCCTCTCGCGGTCCAGTCCATGCTGAAATGGCAACAGTTGAATGTGCTGGTTGTGGTTGACGATCCGCCTCCACCGATGCGCCCGAGGCTGTATGACGCCTCGACGTACATCGATTGGATGTTGACCATCGCCGACAGATCCATGGAATTGATGTCGAAGGCGTAGATGACGCCATTGAGATCGCAATGATTGAGCAGGACCTGAGGATTTCCCGAGCGCCTTCCGTATTGAGCTGTGGTAAATATGGAATAGTTCCAAAGAAACTGGCAGTTATCAAGGAGGATATTGCGCGACTGAGTCTGACCAACAGACACCGCATATTGCATGGCCTCAAAACGGCATCGGGTCATGCGGACGAAGTCGCCATTTCCATCAATATTCGATGGCTGGATTGCGACGCCGACCACGAAGCCGATCATTTCGACGCTATCGATATCAACAAGCGTCGAGAAATTTTTGCCGTACTGCGTCACAATGCCCGACCATGACGGGAATGTGACGTTTGGATACGCCGGCGTTGGCGCGACGCCCCCATACGGATCAACGGCGATGGCGCAATATGGCGTATACTGCGCCGTGGCGGACGCGGGGAATGTGCTGTCTACCCAATTGGCTGGTAGCAAGTCATTGATGGTAGCGCCGCCAGTGCTCCCGAGATTATGGCTGTACACCCAGTTGGCGTTCATGCCTGAGATCGTCAGGTGGCGGATGACGACTTCACGAGCGCCGCTGACCGCGAAGGCGGGGCGGTCATTGAACGTCGCGTTGATGACGGTTCCGCAGAAATTGTTGGCCCCGCGGTATTTCCGCCCGTCCCCTTCGATCAGAACGCTATGGTAATTCTCGCCATAACCCACTTGAATCGCGTCGGATATTTTGTAAATTCCCCATGGGATGTAGACGCGTCCGCGCCCAAACAAGGGGACCGACAAGCCGTTGTAAATGGCGTAATCTATAGCGGCCTGGATGGCCACATGAGAGGCGGCGACGCCAGTTGGATCAGCGCCAAAGGCCAGAACGTTGATAGGTCCTGGAAACACGATTTCCCACCAAGCCCCATCTTGGGACTGGACTTTCCCTGCATGGGGCGGCTGAGTCGCGACCCGAACATAAGCCGCTTCGCCCCGATCTCCCGCGGCGGCGTAACCAGATGTCCTGATCAGCTTGATTGCGACCGGGATTGTCGTTGTCGGGACAGAGGCGGCGGACCCAACATTTATGGAGTCCCCTAGCGTTCCTCCGCCTCCCCCCCCAATAGCCGCGGCGACTTGCGTGAAAGTGGCCCTTCTCGTCGTTGTCCCCCCCTGCATAATCGGAACTTCATCCGCCAAAGCGACGGATGCGGCGGGTGGGAGGGCGTGAATGGTAGGCATGGAAAGCTTCCCCCTGTTTGCATAGTCCCCATGCAACATCTTTGCTTGTGGATATCAAAGATGTAAAGATGAGTCATTTGCACAAGGGGGAATTTTCCTATCTTTTCTATGTGTTTTTGTTGTCGTTATCCATTTTTGCTATTTTTTCGGCGATTAGCTCTCTTACAATCCAAGAGAAAGTCGCCTCCTTATTCTGCCTCCTGTAATGATGTTTAATTCTCTCTAGAGAATCATGCTCAAACTGGCATATCCTCATATGGAGAAAGGTTTCCTTAGCTTCCCATCCTGCCCCCTTATTGTCTCTGGATCTTACCGTCTCTTTTTCTTCTATGCGGTATCCTTGCTTTTTTAGAATAGCGATTACTTCCTCTTGCCCCTCATATCCGTCATAATAATGTTCTGAATACCCTAAGTTAGCGGCGGCGTTAGCCCACGCGCCATTTTTTCTTCTCCTCCTTTTGCTTACAGGAACGCCATCTTTATTGACAACGGTATACCAGAAAGGATTTTCTGGCTTTGGTCTTGGTTTTGACTTCTCGGCCACGATCGCCCTCCCGCTTGACTTTTGCCATGGAATAGATAAGCCTGCCATCCTCATCCCTGAGCCCAAGCGGGGGATGGGCTTCTTGTGTGCGCTAACTCCTGCCGGTGTTTGTGCGCTGCATGGCGCAGAGGGGGCTTGCTAAGCCCCCTCTGTCTCCCTAAGCAACGCCGCTGCCAGAACCTTCCAATCCTTGTTTTTCCTGCACTTGGGGCAGGTCACAGCCAAGATTGACGGAGCATCTTCGCCGGGCGCATATTCTCTCCACCCAGCAGAACGCTTCCCTGGCGCCGCCCCGCAAACCGCCCGCCATGAGTGGTTGTTAATGGCGTGCAGCAGCTTCCCCTTGTCTCTTTCGCAGCCGTTAGCGCAACGGCCCAGCATATAACTTATCTTCATTCAGTCATCATCCCTGTCATTGATTTTAGCTTGCAGAGTAACATCTGATGCCTATTGAGATATTCCGTGAATATCTTAGTGGAATCGTAGTCTTTTTGGCGTCTTAGTTCCTCTCTTTCCCGCAAAAGATAGATGATGTGTTGGTGGACAAGAGTGTCCAGCTCGATCATCTCATCTCTTGTTAGAGGTTCTTTGATCGCTTTTGCCACGGATATTGTCTCAGGAGGTGTGAGCCATCGGTGCTTCCTACCCACAAAAACCCCAATGTCACCTCCCGGATTTACCGATCGCACGAGAAGGCCAGTAGCCTTTCTCGTGGCTTCGACAATTTCATTGAGGGATGAGGCTTTGATGATCTCTAGTTCTTCTGGCATTTGAGCATCATCAACGTTGTTTTTAGGAGTCATTCGTCCCTCCCTGTCAGGGGGTTTCCGCAGTTGTGGCAGTGGTAAGGATAATCTACATCCTCATCGTAAGGAGGGTGATCCGCGTTGTAGGCGAAGCAGTTCCCCCTGTCGTCCGGACCCTCGCCAATATTCCCGTATTTGGTGAGGGCGATGGTTTTAGTGGGAAAGCATCTCTTGCAGAAATCCATCGGATCACTAGTGCTATCGTAAATTCTAGGCATGTTTTTCTCCCTAAATGCAAAGATTAAGCTGGTTATGATCTGGGTTAGGAGATATAATATTCCATGCTTCTGGCAATTCAAATTCGAAGGAGTACTCTCTGTAGTCACAGCAATCATCTTCGTCGTCATCACATGATGCACGAAACCCATCCCTAATCTCTTCTTCTAGCCGCTCTTTCTCATGGTTAATCTTTATGCGCTCGTCCAGTGTTCTGGCCTTGAGCGTCAATCTGAGCGCGGCCTCCTCAACCGAGGCCAAAAGCGCATCCCGCCGCTCTGACGCCTGTTGTTTGGCGCGCATGGCCAGCAACTTATCAATAAACGCTTGCTTTTCCCGCTCCGTGTCCGCTTCCTCTTGGTGACGCCTCTGCGCCGCTTTGGCTTCCGCTATGAGGGCGTTGGCCTCCTTGGCCGACATGATGGCCCATAATCCGTTGCGCCACACGTAGACGCGCGCTTTGGTTCGCCGCACATGGAGCGCGAGGCCGTTACCGTGTAGAATGCGGGGGTCGTAATAAGCAAAAACGAGCTTGGCGGTTGCTGGCAGTTTTACCTCTTTGGGCATAGCGCATCTCCAATATGGTTGATGGATTTTAGCACATCTGGTGACTATGTCAACACATAGTCACCAGATGATTAAAAAATTAGGCCGCTTTCTTCCTGTTACGCGAGTACTTGTGCCTGCGCTCTTCATCCGCGATCGTCTCGCCATGATGCTTGGCTATGATCCTGTTGGCTTTTGCCAGCAAATCCAGGCGTTTAAAAACGATATGCAACGAGCCTTTGTCAAACCACTTGGCGGAAAAATATTCCGTCTCTGCCGTCCGCCCCTTGGCGCTGTTGGCCAGATCAATAGCCCCCACAATGCCGCAAGTTCGGTTTTCAAGGGGCGGCTTGCCGTCGAGCAAACGGAGAATGCGTTCAACGTCCGCTAGTTCATCGCCAGCGCGAGCCCAATGGTTCCACCAAAGGCTGAGGTGCTTCTTACCTTTGTCATGCCAGATGCTTGACGAAAACGCGCGATCCATGATCACCTTGGGACCAATTTTGAACGCTTTATTGGTCTTGTAGCCTGGGTCCAAATGAGAGAAGGCGTTGACCAAGCCGCGCTCGAAAATCTCAGGGGCCTCAGCGCTCTTTGTGAAGAACGTAGAGCACACGTTATCCATGGTCGCCGGCGCTGGGTTCTTCTCAATGGATTCTTGAAATTCATCAAGCGCTTTGCGGTCCATCAACGTTCCAAGGCCAGTGGCTAAGACCAAGTGGCGCCAGATGCTTTGATCCATCTTGCGCGTGGCGATGGCGACAAATTTTTCAATGCAATCCGGATTGGATGCGCCGACCAAAAAATCAGCGTCGTTGCGGTCAATCCCTCCGTAATTTTGGGAGGGGAAAGCCAGCTTCGCCGACTTATTTGCTTCCACCATTAGGGAAGCAGCGGCTTGGTAAAGCTCAATAGCTCGGTCCCTGTGTGCGACCAATTCGGCTATTGACTCTTTCTTTATGAGCTCTCGTGATGTAGATATCATTTTATACTCCCCGTTATGTTGCCTATGCTTTAAATATACCACGTAACTATGTCATTTGTCAACACATAGTTACGTGGTGTTCGTGGGAACCCTTGCTATTGTTCCACCACTCCTGTTTTATTACTTAGCGCATTCTCCACTTTATTTTGCCATCCGCAGCCATTCGGCGCACGCGCCGCGCATATCGTCTTCGCGGTCCTTCGGAAGCCGGTCTCCGCAGCGTTCGACATTGAAAGCCCAACTGGCGCATTGCTCCGCACGGTCTTCGAACTGACCGGCGACGCCTTCAAGCGCGTCGAGCACAAGAGGATCAAGGCTATTGGAGCCAAGGCATTGTGTGGACTTCGCCCGCAACACGGCTTCTGTGCGCTTGAGAAGATTGAGAAGAGGTTCAACAGCCATTGGAGCCTCCCCGCCGCATCTCTTCAATCATCACGCGCATAAAAGCGGCGCCCTCGCTAAGCGCCATCTGCCTACAGTTCACGGCGTTCATTGTCTCCTGGATCATAACCTCCATCTTGCTGGCGTTCTCCTCGGTTAGGCGGGCGTACGCCGTAATGCGCGCCGTGGCGCAAAGCTGTTGGAGTCCTCGCATGGTGACTTTTGCGGAACGATTTTCCATTGACTTGGCCCACTCCCATCCTTCGGCTTTGCCTTCATGATACATGGTGCTGACGACCTTCAGGATCTCTGGAAACTCAGCGCAAGCTTCCTCGCACGCCTGCTCTCCAGATTTGGTGTAGTAGCCAATGTCGGGCGGAGAGCAGGGAACATAAGATTTCTCTCTTATCTCATGAGCCGTTAGCATCACGTTAGCGATATCTTCGTGTGTGGCCATAACTATTTCTCCGTTACGTAAAGTTGCTTTATGGTTACATATCCGTATTTATTAAATGTATTCTTCCCCATCGCTAGAAAAAGATGTTCCATTCGGGAAGCGAGATGCTAGCGTCTTGTATGTTACTGGTTTGCCTTTTTCTGGTTTCCAATCAAATGGCTTGAGGTATATGTGCTCTGCTTCACCTATGGTGTTGAATGTTAGGATGAATTTGCACGGCAACCCTATTTGATCCATCGCCCAAGCAAGCACTTCATTTAGTGTTTTGCGGACAGCCACGTCATAGCGGATATTCTTGTATACAGGTCCATCCTGGTAAGTTGTTTCTTTTGCATCTTCGCCTACGGGAAATATGCTAACTTCGTAGCAGGATAGATGCTTTGTATTTACATTAAGTCTTGTGGACATCAGGGCTTTATACATTGTAGATGCCTCCTTTATTCTAGCGTGTTTTCCAAAATATTTCGCGGTTGGCGTCAGCGAATGAGGCGTTTTCTCTAAAATACGCCTCGACAAACATGCGGCTGGCGTTGTCAACAGCATGGAGATCGGCGTTGTGAGATTTTGTGAGCGATTCTATAAATGCGCCAGACCTGCATTTGGCTTTGGCGCTGTTGATGGCGCAATTCCACTTAAATGTGGGTGGCTGTGTGGATCTGTTAAAAATCAATGCCTTACGCTGCTGTTAACGTGTTGAGACTCCTGAACACCCACATTTAAGTGGAATTGCGCCCTGTTGATTAACTCCTTGCTGCTTTCCGCCATCGCATGGACTCCGGCAAGGATAACAAGCGCGGTATGTGCGTCGTATTTGGGCATTGCGGCTTCTCCTATCCGCCCTACTTCAGCTTGTTTTAGCGTCATAGCTACTTCCTCACTACTTGTAGTAGGTTTCGTCTATGTAAAAATCATAGACGATATTCGCGACTATGTCAACACATAAAATCGCAGCGGGGAGGGGTAATTTTGTGCATGTTTTCAAAGGAAAATTTTAGTAAAAGCTTGACTTTTGCCAGAAAAGGAATATTTTATCTTCAGAGTAAGCGAAGCATACGCCAACAGCGACGTCCACAAACTCTGATTTTGACTGAGACGCTTTCCAGATTGGCCGCTGGCTTAAACTACTCTGTGCAGAAAGCATAAAATGGCTTGCCCGACACGGCTTAGATTGATTGACGCCATCCTTGACGGCTCTAGAAAGGGCTGGAAAAAAGCATGGCGCATTAGGCAAAGATCAAGGGAGTTGACGCTCATTCGCCGTTCACTTACGCTAGCCCTCACAACGTTGCACTGTCGTCAGCGTACGGATGCTGCGAGTGCGGAACATGTTCATTGAGGTCTATGCATGAACTGGGTGATTGGAGACTGGACTATAGAGGGAGAGACCGTTCGCGCCCCGGCGTACAGGGGGAACAACGGCGTATGGTGGCGCGCTGGCGAGTCGGATTATGGCGGGCCGACAATGCTGCGCATGGAAGACGGGCCGACCAATGTTTATGCGCTTGGCGCGATTGCGGAGCGGCTTGGCGCGGGAGAGAATTTCGACATGCAGGGCATGTTGATGCGAATGGAAATCCGCCAGGCGGCGCTAGCAGACCGCATTGATCGCCTTTACCACGAAATGATCTGCGGCTTGCAAAAGATTGAGCGCGCTGGACGTCCAAACGCCTTGGCGACTTCCTACACTCCCCAGGACTACAGCAGCCCTCACTACAGCGGCCCTCTCGCCCCCACGGTCTATATGGGAGAGGCGATGACTGGGCCACGGCCTTATGGGAGCACGACAACAGGATGACGCAGGAATCGGATAGCTTCGTCGCCCACTGGCGAGCTGCTCACGCTTTAAACCCAAGCGGCGGAGTTATCCGACCACGGAGCGCCCCATGGCCAGCATGAACGTAAGGCGCAAGCGCCATAAGCGTAGGGCTTGGGAGCAAAAGAAGATCGATCTGTATCAATCGTTATGGTTTTTCCCGACGCTCGAAAAAATAAGCCAGCATCTCAAGAATGAGCTTTTCCCAGCTAAAATGTGTCTCGACTGGCCCGTATGGGCGCA
>Ga0213917_1000002_pt1 | contig 94551 bp, 139 predicted proteins | sample McNCre117MG_FD_161051 | JGI IMG/M metagenome (GOLD analysis project Ga0213917, IMG submission 161051) | Freshwater microbial communities from McNutts Creek, Athens, Georgia, United States - 1-17 MG | ecosystem: Environmental > Aquatic > Freshwater > Creek | place: USA: Georgia | collected... | reverse complement strand
CTGATCGGAGCGAGTAAACGGTTCCATCTCTCGCTCCAACCAGACATGGCATGATAGGTTTTAGAGCAGGTCGTCCTCCCAACACGTGATTTGTTCTTTGAGTGGTTCGATTCCACTCCATGCCGTTAAAGTTCTTGTGATGGTGCTCTATCCGGTGCAAGCGGGAATCGGATAGAGAGAATAGTTGCAGGAACGTCCCGCCGCTAAGAAATGTCATCGTCCAGAAGGTCGAGAAATGGCTTTGTGAATGTTCGGTGGTATCTTTGGACATTCTATCAAAATGCCACCAGTATCAACAGGGTAAGATTTTGACGGTTTGAGCTTAAGGGGAGAACGGACGTCTCTACAACCTCTTGCATAGTTTGTACGTATGTGTTACAGTTGATATAGAGTAAGATTTAGGTAATAGTTTTATGGATGTTTCAATTGATACCGATCAGAATGGCAATCTTCCATCTGAACTATCCCGGTGGATTGAGGAGAAGTCGCAATACTTCAAATCTACAAGTGGACACGGATCAATTGAGATAATATTCCAGGATGGATATCCGATCACCTACAGAGATATGTATTCGCATAAAGTCTCTGGCAGAAGTCGAATAAGAACAAGAACAACAAAATAGTATACAGCTCAGATTGTGTTTCACACGGGCGTTGTTTCTCATCACGAGAGCAACGCCCGTTTTTATTTGTTTGGAGACCTTGGATTGAACGAAGATAATGCGCGAAATGACAACTTGACATCTAATACGCATGCAATGCGCAGAGGTGGCCCTATGACCACAGAACAACGTAACGAGACTATGGCGCTGTTCCTAGCGTCTCTTCGTGAAAATCCTAATATTTCACTTGCTTGCGATCGTGCCGGAATATCTCGTGAAGGTGCATATAATTGGCGCGAAAAGTATAAAGAATTTTCAAAGGGCTGGGAAGAAGCAATAGAACGGACAAGGGATACTGCTCGTAGTTCCTTTTACCAACGCGCCGTTCATGGCTGGGATGAGCCAGTAACTTCAATGGGCAAAGTAGTGTATGATCAAAATGGCAATCCTCTCATGTTGCATAAGTGGAGCGATACACTAGCAAACACCTATGCGAAAGCTAATCTTCCTGAGTATAAAGAAAAACAACAAATAGATATTAATGCCGATATACAATCATCTAGCGCCATAACAATTGACACTCGCTCTATGTCTCCAAAGCAATTAGTCGAGTTCAAAGCTTTTGCATTGAAGTTGAAGGAGGCGAGCAATGGCTAAACGCACGCCGTCTCCAGTGACTGCACTTAATCAAAATCTTGCCAATACCCTACTGATGATTGCTGAAGCTGAGGAGATGCGACGTTCTCTAAAGCAGTTTGTCACGAGTGCATGGCGTTATGTTGATCCAAGCCCATTTGTTGATGGTTGGTGCCTTGACGCCATGTGTGATCATCTGACTGCTCTGACTTTACGGCAGATACGATTTCTCCTGATTAACATACCTCCTAGGCACTCTAAAAGCTCGATATGCAGTGTGATTTGGCCCGTGTGGGATTGGCTGCAAAGACCGGAAGAGCGTTTTCTTTGCGCTTCTTATGGGCTCAACCTAGCTATAAGAGACAATCTCAAGAAACGCAACCTCATTGAATCGCAATGGTTCCAAGATCGTTATGGACAAGACTTCAAACTCTCAAATGATGCGCAATCAATGGAATTCATACGAGAAAAAGAGTTCACACTAAATCCTCAACAGAATGCAAAACGCTTTTTTATGAATGACAAGATGGGGTATCAGTTGGCGGTTTCAGTAGGATCAACAACGACAGGTGAAGGCGGAAGTGTATTAAATATAGATGATATGCATTCTGCTTCTGAAGCTCACAGCGCTACAGAACGTGAGTCAGCTAACACGTGGTTTCGGGAAGTCTGGTCAAGTCGAATGAATGATGCATCGAAAGATTGCATGATTGTTATTGGACAGCGTATACATGCTGAAGATGTATCAGGCATCATTTTGAATGAGCGCCCTGATTGGGTGCATCTCAACCTTCCTGCTGAATTTGAGCCCAATCGTAAATGCTTTACGATGTTGGGCTGGGAAGATCCACGCACAGAAGAAGGTGAACTGCTATGGCCAGAGCGCTTCAATCACGATACACTCGCAAGATACAAGCGAGACTTGGGTAGCATTGGGTTTGCTGCACAGTACCAGCAGTCGCCTGTACCAAGTGGTGGTGGACAATTCAAGCGTGAATGGTTCCGATACTTTAACGAGATTGATCAGGCTTACATTCTTGAAACCACTAACGGTGTGCGATCTATTCTCAAGTCGCAATGTTGGGAATTCGTAACGGTTGATCTCGCTATCAGCAGCAAACAAAGTGCGGACTACACCGTGTTTGCTATCTGGGCAGTGACTCCAGAACGCGATTTGATCTTGCTTGATCTCATACGTGCACACATTGGTAACCCTGATCAGCTAAAACAGCTTCGTCTGCTTTATCTCCAACATCCTAAAGCCTACTTCAAAATAGAGCGCGTTGGCTATCAACTAGCGCTCATACAGCAGGCACTAGCAGAAGGTATTCCGTGTCGAGAATACAATCCTACTCATGACAAAGTTTCACGTGCTTCTACTGCTTCTATATGGATGGAAAATGGTAAATTTTATTTTAGCAAGAATTCGTCATGGATAAATGATCTAGAGTCTGAATTGTTGTTGTTTCCACGCGCTGCTCATGATGATATCGTTGATAATGTTTCAATGGCGGCTGATGAGGTCGTGACTCCTGCTATCCCGCTTGCAGGAGATCCTGTTCCTGTCGAGTCTACGTCAGGTCCCGTGCATTTCATCCGCGTCCCCGTGCAAGAAATCGCGAAGATTGATCCTTTTGCCTGGGCTAGCCAACACGGATGGGGGTACGACTGATGAATATCTTCTCTCGTCTCGCTTCAGCATTCTCTCCTACAAAAGAAGAAAAATTCAATCCTGCATATTCAGGTACTCCATACATCTACAATACGCCACAAGAGAAGCGTATGGAGAGGAATTATCGCAATTTTGCACGTGAAGGTTATCAAGACAACGATACAATCTATAAATGCATATCGTATATAGCGCGTAATGGTTCGGCAATACAGCCAATACTTTACAAAGACGCAACGATGGAAAAGGAGATAGACTCTCATCCTGTTCTTGATCTTCTCAAAAAGCCTAATAATGAGAATAGCGGTGTTGCCTATCGTGAAGCGTTGATCAGCTACAAATTGTTATCAGGCAATGCATTTCAGTACGTTCTACGTGCTAATCCCAATCAACCACCTAATGAGATGTGGACTCTACGACCTGACCAAACAAAGATCGTACTCCAGAGCCCACGCGGCATAATCGGATATAAATACGACTCGCTTGGGTCAATGCTCATCTCTCCTACCGAAATAGGACACACGAAGTACTGGCATCCTATCTCTGAAGATATGTTTGGTATGAGCCCGCTAGAGGCCGCTGCTATCTTTGCTGATCAGTCCATTGCAGCAAAGAAATGGAACCTTGCTCTACTCCAGAATATGGCCCGTCCTGCTGGTGCCTGGACTGTTCCAACGGTGCTTTCTCCAAATGACAAGAATGAGCTTGAAGCAAAGCTTAATCATAAGTTCCATGGCTCTCGCAATGCGGGTCGTTCTCCAGTACTTGATGCTGGCCTGACTTGGACCTCTATAGGATTGCAACCTGCTCAGATGGATTGGTTGCCAGGAATACAATACAATGCCGCTGCTATTGCCAATATCTACAATATTTCTCCTCAGCTAATTGGCGATACATCATCAACTACCTATGAAAATATGCAGCAAGCAAAAGTAGCATCATACACTGAAGCAATATTTCCTGAACTTGATGATCTCTATGCTCTCTGGAATACATGGCTTTTGCCGATGTACAAAGATCTCAAAAATGCATTTCTATATTATGACAAAGAGAGTGTTGAAGTCATACAGGAGATGATACAAGCGCAAAAAGATGCTAAGGCTGATCGTGCTAATAAGATGTGGATGAGTGGTGAATGTACGTTGAATGAAGCTCGTGAGCTTGCAGGTTTGCCTCCAACTCCAGGAGGCGATGTATTCCGATTTGGTGCTGTCCTAGTGCGTGTTTCTGAGCTTGATAAATATGCTGAACAAAGCCTCTTGAAGCCCGCCGCTCCACCAAAGCCAGAGCCAGAGCCGATATTACCTGACCCAACACAGCCAAGTCAGCAACCTCCACAGAAGCCAGCACCGGAGCCAAATGATGTTCCTCCAGCAAAAAACTCAGGCAGCAAACACCGTGCTAATGATCACAAAATTGTTACTCGTTTGCCTTATCGCAAAACAAAACAACAAGCGAATTATAAGATTTGGCAATGTGCTGCAGACGCTTGCGAGTTTTGCCTAGAGAATGACGGTGTGATGGTAGACATTGATGACTCATTCCCAAATGGTTGCGACGTACCAGAGGATTGCCACCGCTTTTGCAGATGCAAGGCATATACACTCTTTATTCCTGACGGTGCTGATCACGACTCTATCAGTAATTGGAGCATCGCAGGCATCGCTGCTGCATTCGGTGTGGCACTTCTTGCTTCTCGTCATGACAAGGATGTAGCCGCTCAGCAGGAGCAGGAAGACGATGAGGATGAAGAGAAATCTTTGCCCCATATACCAAGACGCAGCAAGGCAAAAACAATGTCTAGGCAGCAATACAGACGATTTATGGAAGAGGTACTTGTATGAGTAAAAGTGCGGCAACTATCACAAGGCAAACAAAAGCTTTTTCATTTCATGCCAAAGACTTTGATGATGAAAAAGGCATTGTGAAGGGTTACTTGAGCACCTTTGATAATATCGATGATCAGGGTGATCGTGTAAGACCTGGAGCGTTTAAAAGAACACTACAAAACAAGTATGAATATAAGAAAGCTAACAACAAACGCTATATCATGCCTCTCTTGTGGCAACATGATCCGAATAATCCCATCGGAGGCTATCTTGAAGCAAAAGAAGACAATATCGGACTCTTTGTTGAGCTTGAGATAGATCTAGACGTACAAAAAGGAAAAGAAGCATACAGCGCATTAAAGAAAGGGTATGTATTCCAACAATCAATAGGCTACGACACCATTAAATCTGACTATGTAAAAATTGATGGAAAGATGATACGCGATTTAGTGGAATTACGTCTATGGGAAGGCTCTTTGGTTACTTTCCCCGCCAATGAAGAAGCAGTGGTAACCGATGTTAAATCCGCATCAGGCAAAACATCATGGCCTCTTGCAGACAAGGATACGAAGTGGGATGGGGCGCAAGCCAAGAAGGATATCCAAGAATGGGCTACTAGTGGGGATGAGGTCAATTGGTCAAAAGCAGCTCAGTGTTTCTTTTGGGTCGCAAAATCACCACCTGAAAAACTTGCAGATTGTAAGTTCCCCTTTGTCGCTAAAAGTGGTGGCGAGATGAAAGCTATTCCGCAAGGCATCATATCCGGTGCCGGTGTTATTATGGGCGCTATGGGCGGTGCGAACATAGATGATGTGGCAGGTGTAAAAGCTAAAATTGCAACCTACTACAAAAAAATGGATATGGTGCCTCCTTGGGAGAATGATGATAAGTCTTATGGGAGACATATGACAAGAAAATCTAAAGAATACAAGACGGTACAAGAGCATTATGCAGAAGAAATGTGCTCTGATCTTTTAGAGGATTGGCAAGACGTATTTATCTGCTCGCTCACTTGCGCAATTCTAGATGCATTTAAGATTGGTGATCAACCAGAAGCAGACGTAAGCGCTGCTCTTGATGACTTCAAAACTCTAGTGCTATCTAAGTTCGTTCCAGAGGCTATTGAGTGTGATCTATCAGGATATCTAACAGATAGTTCCACTTGTCCAGCAGATTACACCATGCAATATGGCAGTGATAGCCAATCAAACTATGGATGGATGAGCAACAATCGTAGACGTTCAGCCAAGCTTGGCAAGCCGATATCCTCGACTAATCAGCAAAAAATCGATGATCATGTAAAAAGTATGAAAGATCTTGCTAAAAGCGTAAAAGCAGCAATGCGAGATCATGCGAATGCTATGCATGATACAGCCGACAATCTTGCTGATATAGCTAACGATAATACAAAATCTGGACGCGCTATTAGTGCAGCTACAGCCCAAAGCATTAAGAGTGTTGCCGACTCCATGCATGATCATGCCGATAAGGCTATGGACATCATGAAAGAGCATGCAAAAGCAGTTCGTACGGCTGCTGATGACTTTGCAAATACAATGCAAGGTGCGGAAACACCATATGCAGGTAACGATTCTGGCAAACCTGATGATGGACAACAGGAAGGCAAGAGCACTTGCGCTACCCCGTCTCAACAAGAGGCACGTGGCACCCCAACGCACTCGCAAAAAAGCACTGCGGAGGAGGAGAGAGAGTTTGAGCTAGCGTTGGCCTCGTTATTTCAGGAATTGAAACCTCGCTGATTGCAACGACCTAACGTAGAGACGAATACACATAAGGATGTTAAGCATAATGGCAATAGCAGATTACATGAACGAGTTTAAGACTCTCACGCATGATCTGAGAAGTCGCGTGGATGATCTTGACAAAGAGCAAAAGAAGCTTGGAGAGGAATTAACCTCAAAAACTGGTCAAATGCCTGCTGAATACAAAGAGAATATGGATAAGATCGGCAATCGTATCTCTGAGCTAGAGCAGATCTTTAAATCCCAAAGCAATGATCTTGAGAGTGTGACAAAAACTCTTAACGAGTACAAATTATCAAACCAACGTCCTCCTCTCCAGACAAGCGATGGTAAAAAAGAGCGGAGCGCGCACCATGCAGCCTTTGCCAAAGCCATTCGAAGTGCTGGCAAGTTCGATCTGATGACCACAGAAGAGAAGTCACATATTCTACAAGCATACATGCCAGCAGAACGCAAAACGCTCTATGCGGGTGATGCTACCACAGGTGGCTTTTTCGCTTCTACCGACTTCATGGATGAGTTGCAAGAGTATAAGTTACTTATCTCAAAAATGCGTGGTATTTGCCGCGTGCAGACAACGAGTGCAGAAAAAATACAAATACCCGCGTTGGCAGCCGACACCACAGCATACTGGTCAACTGAGCAAGCGGCTTTTGCCAACTCCAATACCCCAACAGTGGGTATGATCTCGATCCCTGTACACGAGATGCGTGGTCTCCTGCTCCTTTCTCAGCAAAATATTGAGGACTCACAGTTCAATCTTGAAGACTTCATTAAAGAGCGTCTCACTCTCCAATTCGCAAAAACTGAAGGCTTGGCTTTCGTATCTGGAGATGGTAACGGTAAGCCTCGTGGCATCCTGAGCTATCCAATTAAAGCCTCATCGGGCTATACAGGTGGATCTGCTGGTAAAAACAACGTTACCGATGCAATTGCGTATGTCCCTTCTGGAAACGCAACAACCATCACAGCAGACTGCATATTAAATGTGTTCATGGATCTCAAAGCTGACTACGCTCCTAATGCCACTTTCATCATGACCCGTGCAACACTCAACTCTATCCGATTGTTGAAGGATGCACAAAACCGTCCATTGTGGCAACCATTCGCGGGTAGCAACCTCCCAAGCACAATCTATGATAGGCCGTACCTTGAGATGCCAGACATGCCTGAGATTGCAGCTAACGCCTATCCTCTCATCGTTGGCGACTTCAAGAATTACATGATCGTTGATCGGGTGATGATGAGCATGCAGCAACTCAATGAGCTTTATGCGGCTTCTGGATTGATAGGATTTATTGCTCGCCAACGTGTCGGTGGCGATATTCTACTTCCTGAGTCGTTCCGCGCACTTAAAATTGCTACTAGCTGATTATTGAACGTTGTAACGAAACAACAGTAATATAAAAGGGTAAAAGACATGAGAGACGTAGTATCTGAGGTTGGAAGCTTCTATACTGGAATTGCAGCACCTCCATCAATTACAAGCAGTCAAGTCAGTCCTTGGGTAGACCTGCAAGGCTTTGATGGTGCCTGTGTCCAGATACTTTGCAGCACATACACTAGTGGCACCTTAACACCTGTTGTCGAGGAGTCGGCTGATGCTTCAACTGCTAATACGGTTGCGAATGCTGATCTTATCGCATGGAGTGCCACATCAGCAACAGATCATACTCCTGTAGCGGTTGGCAATGCACAACCTACAGCAATCTCCAGTGCAGGAACTGCGGTCAACTGGAGAGTCGGCTATATCGGAGGCAAGCGTTATATTCGCCTAAACTCTACATCGTCTTCAGCAAATTTGCTGTTTGATGCTGTTATTCTCACAGGACGCCCACGCTTTGCGCCAAGCCGTGTTTAAGGAATAGTTAATGAGTACAAAGTGGAAGGTCATCACTCCAGTTGCAGTTGAGCCAATTACGCTCACGGACACTAAGGCATACCTGCGTGTCGATTTTGACGATGATGACTCAACCATTGCTGAACTCATTACCCGTGCGCGCTCAATGACAGAGACGATCACAGGACGCGCTATTGCTACTCAGCAGATCCAACTTGTCGAGACAATTGAGAGGCCTATTGGAGGTGTGTTGAGTGGCCCAATTGAGCAGGGACCGAATTGGTACCAATATCAAGAGCAGCTCGGTGCCAACCCTTTCGGTCCTGCTCAGTTCTACTTTGACTTGCCGATGCCGCCTGTACAATCTGCCCAAGCGATCACAGTGCAGACGAAAATAACCGCTTTTGATACTTGGACAAACTTTATCATCACGCCGCCCGCGACTTGGCTTGATGACACATCGGAACCTGCACGATTTTACTTTCAAGTTCCTGTAACTGCTAACTTCTGGAAGTTTACCTATTATGCAGGTTACGACTCAGTACAGTCCTATTCGATACCACAGGACCTAATGCAACCGATGCTAGAACTTGTTGGTTACTGGTATCAGTATCGTGAAGCTGCTGGTGATGTAGCTCAATTGCAACAAATTACCAATAAGCTTTTAGCAAAACGAGTGAGTTGGGTGTGATATGTCAGGAGCAGACGTACTTAGTGCAGCAGACACAACTACAGGCTCAGGCTCATTCAATAGGCCCATAACTATACAGAGCAGTGTTATCACGATTGATGCAACAGGTAGCAGCGTAAAGACTTGGACGAACTATATCAAGACAATGGCACATATAGAGACATGGAAGGGCTTTCCTGTCTCTATAGAAAAACAAATCCATTATACGAAGTTGTCAAAAATCTTAATACGATACAGACCATCGCAACCCATTGATGCATCAATGCGAATACTGTACAAAACACGTATCTACACCATACACAATGTTAACGTACCAGCAGAAGCACATACAACAATAGAGATCATTGCGCAAGAGCTTCTGCCAACACAAGGATCACTTTAGCATACATGCAAGGAGTACGAAATGACATTACCCGTGTCGCCATTTCAGCCCGCAGCAAACTTCAATCTTGCTGACTCGATCAATCAGGCTCAAGAACTAAAGGTTAATTTAGACGGATCTGCAAATGTATCATGCACACCATCTATCGTGCAAAAAACGAATAACGTTAGCACGGGCTCGGTTGCAACATTAGCAAAAGCGTTTGCTTCAAGCAACGTGGCTGGTAATTCTATTATTGTCGTTTGTGGTTGCGGCAATGGCACAGCCATGACCGTTGCTGACAGTGCAGGTAATACCTATACGCAAGCGGTGACTGAACCTCTTAGCACAACATTTGAAGTAGCTATCTTCTACGCCGTCAATATTGTTGCAGGAGCTAATACGGTCACAGTTACAAATGCAGGTACAGCTGCTTCCATGGGTATGGAAATCTATGAAGTAAGCGGATTACTTGCGCAGATAACGGGACAGCCTGATCAGTCATCAGTTGGTACAAATACTGGCACAACGGCTAGCACATCGGCTATTGCTTCTTCCTCTCCTAACGCATTGGCTTTCCTTGGTGTAGGAGTTGGAACCACAGCAGAGGCAGTAACAGCAGTAACAGGGACAGGCTGGTCAGTTGACTCCTCATTAAACACAGTGACTCCAGCGGGTTTATACTCATTCGCATCATTATCGCAGTTCGTTTCTAATTGTGCACCAATCATACCTCAAGCAACAATAGCAGCATCAAAGCCATGGGTAGCAGCTGCAGCAATCTTTAAGCCTGTCACTGTAGGAGTGCAAGGAACTGTTACGATCGGTGGATACAATTATACGCATATATCTTCTGCAACTACGACGCTTGTAAAAACAGGAGCAGGAGTATTACATGCTATTGTTGTTAACAAACCTGTAGCAGGAACTGTTGAAGCTGATGACGCATTGACAAATACAACTCCTGTGATAGGTATCATGACCATTGGTACGGTAACATCGATGCCCCCATTCTCAGCGATCTATGACATTGCTTTCTCAACTGGCTTAAGCATCACAACCTCGGTTGCAGTAGATCTCACAATTGTGTGGAAATAGTTAGTTATGCGATAGAGGCAAAGGTAAATGACAGCAGTTCATGAGATTGTAAGCGGGATTGAATTCCTGATCGTAACACTCTCAAATGATGCAACACTGATGAGTCTTAGTCCTGGGGGTGTTGCCAGATCATTTGTGCCTGTTCAAACTCCTTTGCCTGTTTGCATTGTAGCGTTTCATTCTGCCATTGACTCTCTAACTGTAAATGGCGTGCGAGTGCTGGTAAAAGGTCTTTATCAGGTTAAAGCGAGCGGACCAATGACTAGTGCTACCGCTGTATGGGCTCTCGCATCTCAGATTGATATCGTGTTGGGAGGCAACCAAGGGCTACGAAATATTCCAGTAACTGGTAGCTGGATTTTGAGTGTATTTCGTGAAAATCCTATCCAATACGATGAGGATGTATCAGGAATACAATACACAAGCATGGGTGGATTATACCGTGTCATTAACGAACAGATGTAAAAGGAGTACAAGACATGGATGAAGATATTCCTGATGTAGGCAAGATTGACTCTGGTGGATATCACGGTGCAAGCGCATTGGCAATTTTGCAGGATGTAAGCGTAGGCACCAAAGTGTACTACATTGATGATCGTGAAGGACATGGCATATTGGCAGCAACGGTAGCAGACACGCTTCCTGATGGTACTGTTGGATTGCTCGTGAGAGACATCAATGCTATTGGGGGATGTTTCAATGTTATGTCCTCTGCACATGATGAGAGTATGAAGCCTGGAACTTGGCATTATCCCAAGTAGGAGTTTATCGATGGCTTCCTTTAATAATTTCGATAAGGTCGCGCAAGGTCTCTATGATGCATTAGCCGATGTAGTGGTGCAAACCGCATCTGATATTGAAGAACAAGCGGCTGCAAACGCACCTGTATTAACAGGTTTCCTCCAGAGCAGTGTTTACAGTGTATCAGAGCAAGGCAGTAGTTACGGAAAAATCGGCGCACCAACACACGAAGGTTCGTATGTATTGCCAGAAATACCGCAACCAGAAGATAGATTTACTGCATATGTCGGCGTTGGAGCAAACTACGCTGTGTTTCAGGAATTTGGAACTGTCCACACTCGTGCTCAGCCATATCTTGTACCTGCTGTAGATGCTGCTGAAAGTTCATTCGAGTCTGCTGTAAGTGCAATAGAGAGCAAGCTCAGAGGTATCTAATATGCAGTGCATGCGTCAAGTGCACAGGAGATAAATAATGACATGGACACAGGAAAGCGCATCAGTAAACCAAAGAGTCCAACTCGGAGCTGAGTCTACATCAGCATTAGGAACGGCAGTAGCAGCAGGGAAACTTATTGAGTGCTTTGATTTCGTGCTTGGTATTGATGGAGATGTGAACTATTACACGTCAACAGGACATAAGTATCCATCTGCACAAGAAGAGAATACAGAGTTTGTTTCAGGAACATTAGCGGGAAACCTTGACTATAACGGTGTGATATATCCTCTTGCAAGTTGCATGGGATCATCAGCAGTAGCGGCTCATGGTTCATCTGCAACTGCTAAGGACTGGATATACACGCCTCCATTAACCGGATCGGTGGTTCCCCAGACATACACACTCCAGCAAGGTGATGCAATACGTGCACGTCAAACTGCGTATCTCATCTTTACAGAGTTCGGCTATAAAGCAATGCGCAAAGGTGATGTAACGGCATCGGGCAAATTTGTAGGACTGCCCATTACAGACGGTATAACAATGACAGCATCGCCTACAACCATTGTAACTGCTCCTGTCGTTGGTAAGCATTGGAACGTATATCTCGACACAACAAGTGCAGGTCTTGGCACTACTCAGATTTTGCGGTGTTTCTCAATCGATTATCTCTTTACAAACGTCTACGGAACATTCTTCCCGCTTAACCGTGCAAATCTTGGCTATACCGCTCATGTTGACTTGGTTCCTAAAGCAACCATTAAGCTTTTACTCGAAGCTAACGCCGAAGGCATGACGATCCCGCTAGGTGCTCTTGAGTCGGGCACGACTTACTATCTGCGCGTAACTGCTCAAGGCCCCCAAATCGCATCTGACGGTCCAGGAGCGGTATACAACACATTCCAACATGATATGGCAGTAAAATTTGGCAAACCAACAGCATTTAAGGATGAACAAGGTGTGTATGCGTTGGAATGGGAATGCACGGTTGTTGAAGATGCAGCATGGGGTTCCGGTAAATCACAGATGGTAACAGTAACAAACTTAATAACAGCATTGTAGAGGATTTATGGCAGTAAAACTTAGTCACATTTCAGCAAAGTGCAAGCCTATCAAAATTATGTTTGATGAAGATGCACTAAACATAGAGTACTATCCTAACTTAATCACAGAAGAGACATTTGTGCAGCTTAACGCGCTGAATACGATGAAAGAAGACACCATCTCAGAAAGCTTTAGGTCATATAATGAGACGCTTGTAGGTCTTATGAAGTCCTGGGATCTGCTTGAAGATGATGGCAAGACAGTAATCCCGCTTACAGCAGATCGAATGATCAAAGTCGGCATTGTGGTGAGAGGCGAAATACTCACTGCCATCATGCAGGATATACGCCCAAATCAGACGGCCCAAGCCTAGAGCAGCTCAACTTGGGCCGTTACATCGCGACTGAAGGAGGAATGGGGGAATGTCCAGATTGGTACACAGTAATACAAGCTGCAAAATACTTGAACATGTCACCTATAGAGTTAATGAAAGAGCCCGTGTGGTGGTTTGACAAAGCGGTAATAGCAATGAATGCAGAAGCATCAGCAAAGAAAACATTAGAAGCGAGAAATAAGTAATTGGCAATAACAGCAGCTGCGATCCAAGCAGTTGTCAGTGTCGTTGGAGCTGACAAGTCAAAAGCGGATATAAAGAGTGTCTCTGATAGTGTCAATGAGACATCTCAGAGGCTAGCCTCCTTTGCAGGTGGTGTGGCTCTAGCTGCTGGTGCTGCATTCGTCGGGATTGGTGTTGCTTCTACGAAAATGGCTGCTGACTTTCAAACGGGTATGGCTAGTTTGGTTACGGGTGCTGGAGAAAGTGCAAGCAATATCAAATCAGTCTCAGATGGCATATTGCAGATGGCCGTCGATACAGGTACGTCTACATCTCAGCTTACATCCGGTATGTACATGATTGAGAGTGCTGGATATCACGGAGCGGATGGTTTAAATGTTCTCAAGATTGCTGCCGAAGGCGCAAAAGTAGGAAATGCAGATCTTGGTACTACAGCAAATGCTGTCACTACCATCCTTACTGATTATCATCTGAAATCAACTGATGCTGCAGGTGCAATGAATGCGCTTGTTACAACCGTCGCAAGTGGAAAGACCCATCTGCAAGACTTGGCTAATTCAATGGGCGCGGTCCTTCCCTTGGCTTCTTCACTAGGAGTCTCATTTCCTCAAGTGGGCGGCGCGATCGCTACAATGACGAATGCAGGGATGTCTGCTCAGAACGCGTCTCAGAACCTTGCCAATGCAATGCGAGCGCTAGCAGCTCCTAATAAGGTTGCGTCAAGTTCTCTGATCGATGTTGGTCTCTCTGCAAAAAAGGTCAGTGATGATTTATCGAACAAGGGGCTTGCATTTACTATTCAGGAGATAACAGATGCAGTAGGCAAGAAATTTCCTGCGGGTGGTGAAGCAGCTAAAGCAGCATTAAAGAATATCATGGGAGGTGCTACAGGCTTAAATGTTGCCTTGATGTTAGGAAATGCTAACATGAGCACATTCACCTCAAATGTTGACTCTATTTCCAAAGCAATGAATGCAGGAGGAACAAGTGTACAAGGTTGGGCCGACGTGCAAGGAACATTCAATTTCAAGCTTGACCAAGCTCGTGAGATAGTTGAGACTCTTGGCATCAAGCTAGGCACGGCACTTCTGCCTATCTTAGGTAAATTGTTAGACCAAATCATGCCTATTATCACACAGACAGGAAACTGGATTATTAAGAGCGGTATAATGCAAGATGCGGCAAACAACCTTGTTACAGGCTTAAAGAAGTTTTCAGACACAATAACTAATATCACAACATATTTAGGCAAACATAATGATGCTTTAAATTTAGCAAAAATAGGAGCCCTTGCTCTTGCTGGTGCTGTGGTTGGTGTCATGACGCCTGGAATTATTGCGGCCACTGTTTCCTTTCTTGCGCTTGATGTTGCCGCTCTTCCATGGATAGCGCTAGCGGGCGCTATCGGTGCTGTGGTTGCTCTCCTCGTGGTTGGGTTTATTAATCTTTACAATAATTCAAAGCCTGTTCGTGACTTTTTTGCCAGTATGGGGCCTGTATTCTCTGGGGTTGGGGCTATATTTAAGCAAATTTGGGATATTATTGTGTCTAGCTTTGCTCCTGCATGGAAAGATCTGACAAAAGCGTTTAATGACTCAATGCCTGCATTAAAGGTGATAGGCGAGATACTGCTTGGCGTCCTATTGGTGGCAATCGGGCTTGTTATAGGCGTGGTTGCGGGATTAGCGCTTGGAATAGGCATGGCGGTGGCGGGAATTGTGCAAGTGTTTACTGGATTGGTTGAGATACTCAATGGCATATTTAAAATCATTGGTGGTATATTCCTGTTTTTGATGGATTTAATCACGGGCCGTTTTAGCAATTTAGGAAATGACCTGAAGCTTATTTGGGATGGCATCGTGGGGATACTAAAGGGCGCGTGGGACATTATAGTAGGTGTATTTAAGGCTGCCGTTGGGCTTGTTGGTGGCATCATAGGTGGTTTTTGGATTGCCATTGTGAAGTATTTCACTGATTTGTACGATAAGCTCGTTGGGCACTCTATCATACCTGATATGATCAATGGTATTGTCAGCTGGTTTGCCCAACTACCTGGGCGCGTAGGCAAGTGGGTAATCGATATGTACAACACAGTTGTTGATTGGTTTAGCAAATTACCAGGTAAGATAGCGGGTTTCTGGGATACTATCAAAACTGATATAGGGAACGCATGGAAATGGATACAAGACACCATAACAAGTAAAGCTGAGGGTATATTTAATAACATCATGAAACCTTTTAATAGCGCAAGAGATGCAATTGGTGGTGTTGTGCGATCTTTTGTGAATAATTCAATAGATGTATTCAACAATGGATTATCGGGCATTGAGACATTTATCAATTTATTTGGCACGGGAATTAACAGTATTGCCCATGCCCTTGGGGCGGGCGATCCAGTGGGGCATATCCCAGTGGGCCGCATACCCCACTACGCTACTGGCACGGATGCTCACCCAGGAGGCCCTGCAATTGTAGGGGAGAAGGGCAGAGAGCTTGTGTTTCTGCCCAAGGGCGCAAAGGTAGCACCCAACAGCGTCACGGAGCAACTCCTTGCAGGGGGGAAGATACCAGGTTATGCAGGTGGTATTGGAGATATTGCAAGCTCAATTATGGGATGGATTGGAGGGGGAGCAAAGTCCATTCTCGATAATGTCATGAACGCTATGAATATCCATTTGACGCTTCCTGGTCAATTGAGCGGGATCGCATCAGGACTGGTCAATAAGGTCAAGGATTGGGCTGTCAGTTGGATCGATAAGATTATGCCTAAATTCGGTGGATTAGGCCCTGACGGCACCCCTGTAAATATCCCAGGCAACGTAGCATCCTGGATTGCCACGGCGATGGGCTTGACTGGCACTCCTGCAATTTGGGGCCCTGATCTTGGCATCATTGCGATGGACGAATCAGGGGGGAATCCAAACGCGATAAATCTGACCGATTCGAATGCTCTTGCAGGTCACCCATCACAGGGTCTATTTCAAACAATACCTTCCACCTTTGCTGCTTATGCACTTCCTGGCCATGGAAACATTGATAATCCAGTTGACAATTCCGCTGCCGCTATCGGCTATATTAAAAGCAGGTATGGAGATGTTTTTCATGTTCCTGGAATTTTAAGCCTAGCATCGGGCAAATCTTACGTGGGTTATGCCAATGGAACGAACTATGCGCCTGGTGGAATGGCTGTGGTGGGAGAGCGCGGCCCAGAATTGATGTATGTGCCCAAGGGCTCCCGAATCACGCCTAACTCTCAGCTCAACTCCGTCTTGCAAGGGGGAACGGTTGTTCACGTCCATAATTATATTGATGGGCGTGAGATGACCGATGTGATTGGTTCGCGGCTTGTGAAATCTGCCAGAACTACAGGACCGATAAGGAGTGGACTGTGACATCTACATCTCTTACGGTCAATATCAATAATACGTCTTATCCTATTGTTGACGGTTCTTTCGTTCTTCCTGATAAAATAGAACAAATATCAACATGCTCTTTTACTGTATTTGATGCAAACAACTCATACATATTTTTAAATGGGCAAATTGTTACTGCAACCGATACATTAGAAGGATTGCTGTTCTATGGGAGCATACAAAACGTTACGCGCCATACAGATATAGGTACGGTTACCTATCACGAGATACAGTGCACGGATAGAGTGCGCGTGGTTGACTCGCTTATTTCAAGTAGTCAGTATGTCAATCAGTATGCAGGTGCCATAGTAGTAGATCAGGTTAAAAACTTGTGGCCCCTGGGAATATTGGCAAATTACGCTGTTGATACAAGCAGTACATTAGCTGATTTTACGACAGGTAACTTGAATGGTGTCGTTGCCTCTTTGAATGTAGGTGATGGTGATTTGGAGTTAGCAGCAGCGGGCGCGGTAACGGTTGTCGCGGAAAACAGTACATCTATCTTTTCCAGTGGGACACTGAACGGTGTTGCATCCTCTGCCAACACGCTAGCGCCTACTGCCACTGCTACACTAAAAATTGTCGGTACTGAATCGCTTGTAAGTGACGGTAACGCCTACACATATATTCAAATATTCGCTGGTGGCTCTATTGGCATCATCACAGGCAGATATCTTGCATATGATATATGGTTGGCTCCTACATGTCCTCAGATGGAAGCAGGAGTCGATATTATATTCACTGATGGCACAACTCTAAGAGATGCAACTCAGACGTGGCCCTATAATGATGCGCAAAATATACCTCCACATCCAAATCATAATCTTGCAGGCTTTGCGGACGGTAGATGGTACCATCGTAAATTTCTTTTAGATAATTTCAATGGTAAAACAATTTCACATGTAGATGTAGCAATTGAGGGTGACAATGGCGGCACGTATACGGTGTATATTAAAAATATACTTGAGGTAGATGTTAACGATGCGGTTGTCAATACGTTTTTCGGTGGGACACTTAATGTCAATCCTCCCAAGCAGATGCAAAACAGTGGCTATTCTAACATTTCATGTACTATTGTTAATACATACGATTGCGCTACAGCAAACCGTGTGAGCCCTGCTTATAGTGTCGATCAGACAAAAATAGCACAAAGCGGATTCATTTCATGGAAAGCAATAACTCCAACAAATACCAATATTTTAATTGAATACAGCCTTGATGGCGGTAATTCATATATTGCCTGCACGAATAACGCCGTGTTGCCCAATTATCTTGCAGGTCTCTCTATCGCAGGCAAAACAATCACGTTCAGGCAAACATTTCAGCAGTTGGCAGGCACATCTCCTGAGTCTAAGCCAATTCTGGCAAGCATGATATGTACCCTTAATCCATCCTATGCTGCATCAAAGTCAGATGTTACTGTTTCAGCAACCACTACATCGGAATGGAATACAGGTACAACACTTACCAATACAACGGCCCCTGCGGGCATACTCTCTCTCTTTGGAGGCGTACGCGATTGGAGTACAGCTAATCTCACCAATATGACGATATTTGGCGGAGGTGCATCGGGACCGTCTAACACAACCGTCAGTCAGCACTGCAATTACAAAAACCTCTGGATACAGGTCGGAATTGGATTAGAAGGACGATCCCAGCTTAACTGGCTTGGACAATGGCAAAATGCTATCGCTGAGACTGACATATATGCCGATGTAACATACGGGAAACCTGGAATTGTATACAGAACAACTGGTTGGAGTAATTATGATGCAAACTATGCATATGCTGTTGAGGTAACTCCTACATCAGTAGCTCTCCAAAGAGGATCTAATAGTTCAGCAGCTTCAACAGGTACGCGTACCCAAGTGGCAACAGCTACTCTTGCAATCACGGCTAATTCATGGCATAAGCTAAAAGTAATTTTTAATGGTAGTAACCACCAAGTATGGCTTGACGATATACAATATATAAATGCAACAGACTCAACATACACAGGCAGTGGCTACGTTGGTCTTAGGGCATCCAATTCTAGTGCTACAGTTGGTTATCAGGGGCAATTCAATAATTTTGGCCTATCGGTTGTGACGCTTACAGGCACGTGGCTGTCCTCCTCCACATCGCTCACAGCGGCTTCTACCTATCTCAACAGTGTTGTCACATGGCAAGATGCCTCTATCAATAATCAGTCCACTACGATCCTTGTGGAGAGCACAATTAATGGTGGCACCTCATTTCAGACGGTCACTAACGGTGGCCCCATTCCAAATCTGACACTTGCCCAGTCACTCAGTGGTATATCAGTCCAGTTTCGCATCACACTGACCACCGCTAGTGCTGCAAGCATGCCACAAGTTCAGTATTTCAAATGTTATGTTTTGGGAGGCTTTAGCAGCTCAGGGACACGTATAAGCAAAGCCCTTTCACTATCAGGAGTCGGCACGTGTGGAAGCACGCTTGTATCATGGAATGCCATCACGCCGACAAATACAAGCGTTGTAGTTGCTACATCGCTAGATGGTATTACCTATACCAATGTGGCAAGCGGCGGCGCTATATCTGGTATCAATCAACAGCCCTCGCCCACACTTGATAGCTTCAATCTTCTGAACAGCGGCAATTACACCTCTACATTTGGCAATGGTGGAAGCATCGGATCCTGGACGTGGGACACCGTGAATAGTCGTATCACAATCACGGGTGGGTCTCTTGCGCTTCTCCTGTATGGCGCTATTAACACTTCTGATGTAGATGTTCTCTGCGATATGGATAGAGCTGATATTGGCGGCCTTGTCTTCAGATGCTCAAATACAAACAATTATTACGCACTAGTTGCCAATGACTCATTAAGTTCCAATACTCCTAATAAGCTTGTACTGGAGCGTATGTCTGCTGGTACGCGCACATTCCCCACTCAAGGAAACATCACATTTATTCGCGGGGATAATCACCGCATCCGTGTAACGATAGTTGGAGGACTTATCACGGCCTACTTTGATGGTGTGCAGATATTCCAGTACACAGACGGCTCACCCCTTGCAGGGGGGCAGTGTGGCCTTGCACACGATACAGGTACGTCACAATTCTATAATCTTAGGATACAACCGTTTGGAGATAATCTAACCGGTAAGAATGTTTACACTAAAGTAACGCTTACCTCTACAGATCCTACCGTTACACCTCAAGTAACCGACATAACAACATTAGTCACCAATCCAAATATAGGCGTTGGCTCGCTTATACCGACTGCAAACTATGTAAATACATATAGATCAGATAACATTAAAGGCATTGCAACGCAATCCAGCTACTATTGGAATATAAAGGCCGATGGCTCATTCGTATTCATACCTAGGCAAACAGTACCAGCACCATGGCCAGTAACAACAAAAGACACTATTGGCGCAAAAGTTCAGTATCTTGCGGACCTTTATCGGAATAGGCATATTGTTACTGGTGTGCAGTCTACAATTTTTACCAATGAACTGCACATAGGAGATGCAAACAGTACGTCATGGGCTCTTAAGTACAATGTTGTTTCAATGTCATCAATAACACTAAATGGTCAAGCAAAGGCATTCGGCCTTAAAGGTACAACAGGCAAGAATTTTTACTATCAAGTTGGATCTAATACATTAGCGCAAGACACATCAGGAACTATTCTAGTAAGTACGGATCAACTTGTTATTACATATACGGGACAAACTACTACTACGGTCATTCGTGATAATACTGGTCAGTTCCCTCTTACAACTTCTCAAAAGGCATATCGAAATCAATGTGGTCTCTCCGCTCCTGTGCAAGTTCTCCTTAATCAGGCTTCCGCTGCGCAAACAGTAAATGGAAATAGCAATGATCTTGACGTAAGCCTGTGTCGCGTTATTATCCTGGATATCAACATTACAGCGGTGTCAGGTACTTCTCCTGTTATACAGTTCTTCATAGAGAGAAAAGACGCAAACGGTAATTATAACATCATTTACCAACCAGCATCTATTAATACCGTATCCGTGTTACCTCAAACAATAGGACCTCTTGGGTCAACAAAAGAGAGTCTTGGTTCCACAATTCGCTTGCGATGGACAATAACAGGCACTACACCTAGTTTTACCTTCTCTGCCTCTATCGTAGGCAAGGTAGATGTAGGACTTGCCAACATTGGAGTTGTGGAAGCGGTAGAAGATGTATCATCTCAGAATATTGATGTAACAACTGCACAAAATCTAGGAGATAGTCGTTTACAGCAATATGGTTTAATTGGACGCACAGTTACATTTGTAACAAAAAGAACAGGGTTGGCATGTGGGCAATATGTAAGTGTGTTTATTCCATCATTAGGAATAAACGATGCTCAAATGCTTATTACGAGCGCTGACAGATCGCAACGGTTTAAGATGGACACAGGATCTCCATCTCAATCATACTTTTTCAACATAACGGCGACGGAAGGACCGTCGCTAGGGGATTGGGAAAAAGCACTTAATCAGATATTGTAGGAGTATCATGAGCGCACAGACAGTTTATACTTTAACATCATTAGCGCGTACAGTCAGTGGAAGTAGTGGTCAACTCAGTGTTAGTGCCTTCAATGAGCTTGCATTTGATGCAAACACAACAATTGTCACAGGTACAAGTCCTACACTTCAATTTGTTGTCCAGAGATTAGGTGCTGATGGTATATGGTATACATTCTGGTCGAGCACATCGCGCACGGCAACCGGAGTAGACTCTAAATCGATTGGGGCAGGCCTTACACAATCTGAGTCGTTTACCGGAACCATTCAAGTGCTGTGGAATATCGGTGGCACATCACCGTCCTTCACGTTTAGTCTCTCTCTCATTGGAAAGTAAAGGAGCACAACTATGACACTTATCAATTTTGCAGCGGACACATGCCTGACAAGTGGAAGAGGTAGCCCAAACGCTATTAGTCCTGGATCTGACGGCAATAACTGGGTACAAGTAGCGGGAAACCAAACACCGTCTTTTGCCTCAAACCACATCATTATGACCTATCTAAACAATAGTGTCCGTTTCGCATATGTTTACGGCACATCGCAAGCTGATACTGAAGTGCTCGTTTCTGTTGTTCAAGGTGGAAGCACAAGTGCGGTTGCTGGTGCTGTGCTGCGGTGTGCAGACACGAACCACTACTATTTTGCAGATATCCACTCAAATACAGTGGAAATTGGCAGAAGCATAAGCGGCACCGATACAGTTCTCGGATCTGCTGCATTTTCTACATCAGTTGATACTGAATATCTTATGAGATTTCAGATCATCGGTTCAACTTTGAAAGTACGTGTATGGGATGCGTTAACAACTGAGCCAGTGCCTTGGAGTGTACTAGCCTCAGACAATACGCTTTCTACTGGCTTTTTCGGCATATACGGCGCTCCTGTTGGTGGGGACATTGTCAAGTTTAGTCTTTTCAGTGCAACAAATGGATCACTTGTTTCAAATGTTCCTCCTCCAACAACTCTTGTAGGCACGAATATCACAGGTCTCGTAGCAGGTGCTACTAACGCACTATTAGTTCCTTCAGTTGATATCAGTGCATACGAAATGTGGACTCTCCAAATTGATGCAGTGGCGACGGGAGGCACACTTACCTTTCAAGGCTCTAATGACGGTATTAACTTCGTCTCTATACTTGCCACAAGTGCTACATCAGGAAGTGCAGCAACAACGGCCACTTCTACAGGCATATACGGTAGTGCCCGCAGATATCGCTATCTGCAAGTGCAACAAACAGCATGGACGTCAGGAGCAACAACAGGAACATTGCTCTTATACGCCAATGGTGGCTCATTCTAATCACTTTGCAAGGAAGGATAAACAATGCAAGCGATTTTAGATCGTTCATACGACAGCGAAGAGCTGATTGTAGATTATGCTCCGTACTGGAAAAGTTCGGTACGGCCTCGCAACTTCGCAGATTTTTCGAAGATGTACAGCGCTCGTGAGAACGGACCTACTGGTCTGTGGGAGATTGTCCAGACCGATGCCAAGACAGGGAAACCAAAAAAGCGCGTTTGGTCAAATAAAACACTTACTGACCAGGGCGCACTGAATATACTGACGTGCGCTATTAACAATGCTGTTCCTGCTGCTGTCTTCAACAACATCTATATCAACAATAACGATGGCAGTACAACCTTGACGACAGCTCTCACCAATGGTCAGACTGCCGTTACAAGCCTAGCAGTTGCAGCGATACCAGCTGCGATACCGCTAAACTACCCATCTCCTGCCAATGCTACCGTAACACAGATTTTAGTCGGTTTCGGGACTGGACAGACGCAAACGGTTTCAATGAACGGTGCTGCAACTCAAAATGCTACCAGCCTGACAACAGTGTCTTACACATCGAATGCAGCGTATGCCATTGGAACTGCTGTTGTGCCAATTCCTAACGTTGCGGAAAATCCATCAAACGCTAACTTGAAAGCAAACCAAAGTAGCGTACTTGAGCAGTACAGTGGTAACTTGTCAGCAGGAGCATTTACTGGATCTGCTACAACTGGTGCGGGTAATAGAAGTATGACAACTGTATTCGTCTTCAAGAATTCAACGAATGGAGGATCTACTTCAAACGGTAAAAGAAATAGTTGCCGCTTTCAAGTAGCCAAAAAGGTTGCTTGATCGATAACCTGCTGTATCGGTGGAACTCCTAACGCAAGGACAATACCGAGGGAACCCGCAAGGGACGCCGTAGAGATCGCACGCAGGGCCGAAAGGTAAGATACGATCCGACCTCTGGCTATAGCGAATGAAACCAGAGAACTATCCAGAAATGAGATAGTCCATGCATAAAGTGCATGAGTAACAAAACTGAACTATACAACTTTCTGGCTTGTCAATGTCAGTTCAGCAGCAGCAGCTAACAATTATGTTGATCATCTTATAAATACGCCTATGAGATGTGACAACAGCAATAACATTTCAGCCTCATGTCAGGTGAAGCTCTAGTTATGATGTTGCTATTACATCATAACTAGATAGTTGGAGATTAGAACAGAGTGGATTGGGCAGGGTCTTCAGGTCGGAATCTTGTCCACCCCTTGTGGGCACGTTGTTTTCCCTGAGCAACAAGGGACATATTGCTAGTTTGCAGGTTATGTTTATGACAAAAAGCAGTAAGATTATCGATCTCTTCAGTGGTGTACACGGTACCCTCTGGGCTCAAAAGAGACGGACCCGTATAGGTTCCGTGATAGTCTCGTTCCGCCTTGATTTCAGGGTAACGTGTCCATCCTTTATGCGAATGAAGCGTTCCTGTTCCAAGTTGTGTCATGCATGTCCTTGCCAAATCATGCTCACGACAAAAATCAGTAAGGCTAGGGATGGACTCAGCTTCATAAATGACCCCGTTCGGATCTTTGAACCCCGCTTTTGCATAGGTCGGTTTTTGCTCTCTCTCCAACGGGGGATATCTAGTCCAACCTTTATGGGAGAGTCTCTCTCCATTGGCTACTTGACACATCTTGGCAGAAAGGAGTCCGTGCTCTTCAGAAAACTTCTTGAGATGGTGAACGTTTGTATAGACCTGACCCATCGGGCTCTGAAACCCTTCGTATGTCTTGGCATGGTAGGCATTACCGATGTTTGCTTCACCAGCCTTGGCACGTACAGCAGGATCTTCAAATCTCTTTCTGACTGCTTCACGTGCCTGGTGGTTATTCTCCCACCACTCAATATGAACTTGCCGAAAGCGTTCAAGTTTCTCAGGGTCAGAATAGTTTCGTTTCATGCTTTGGCGGTGGTTTTCTCTTTGCGAGGGTGGGTGAGTATCACCTTTGTATCCAGAAATGCCCTCTCCCCCATCAGTGAGATTGATCAATGGCAATCCGATCGAACGCCCGTAAGCGATAAGTGCCTTTTCAAGTTCGTGAGATTCAGACTCAGTCAGGCCTTCGTAGGCTTTCTCTTTGGCGATTTGTCCGCCATTGCGCCATTCCTTCCGAATAACACGACATGTCAGATGTCTACACTTTTGCTCTCTCTTAGCACACCATTCATGTTGCTGAAAACGAGCCCCTTTGCCTTTCCCTATATAGAACGTGACAGTTCCATCAGGGTTAATAAGGTGGCTAGGAGTATCAGGTTTTGGGGGACGATTGAGGTAGTAAACATAATAGTCACTACGGAGCTGGTGTTTTTGGTCGGATTGAGGTACAATACTATCCATAGCAGAAACCAACTTTCTGTTATCACGGCTCAGGATGTTTCAGCATCGCTGGGCCAAACACATGTCAATTTGACCTCTTCAGTATACCACAAGTCAGCCACTAAAGCAACATCTCCGCCTATTTACGGCCTTTTCAACGTTGCTTTTCACTCGACACATTCCAATTAATTAGAACATAAGGAGTTTACAATGCCAGAAACCGTACCAACACCGACAGAACATATTATCGTTACCGCAAATACCGATGCGATACGATCAACTATCCATGCTGAGCATGATGGCAAAGGATGCGAACTTGTGAATAGCTCGCCTACAACCATTGTGTGGCGTTGGTACAACGCACCTGTAGAAGCTCTTACGGCTATTAAAAATCTTGTAGGGCATCATGTAACAATAAAGATTAGCTAGAAAAGAGCAATGAGTGCATGGCGTTCCTGTGCACTCATTTATAGCAAATATGAGAAGAAAGGAGGCAATATGACAACACTTGCAACTGATACATTTATTCGTACAAACCAAAGCGGTTGGGGTACTGCCAGTGATGGATCGACTTATACCATGGATACGTCTGGCGTGGTCAGCACAACGAATATTGCCTCTAACGAAGGAACCGCTGTAGTAGGAAATGATCTCTATGCTCAAATAAGCTCCGGTACGTCTGCACCCGTCAATATTCTTATACGTTGTGCCACTGACTCCAATGGTACAAATATCGGAGTGTTTGGCCGTTACTCATCTGGAGTTAACGGTTATCTGGCCTATTTACATAGTCAGACGTTCAATCTTGATAAGATTGTATCAAATGCGCACACAAATCTTGCCAACACAAGTTTCTCATACGGCGCAAACCAATATTGTTGGATACGCATGGTGTTATCCAATACCTCACTTAGTGCAACTGTGTGGCTTGATGGAAATAGCGAACCAGGCACACCGCAGTTGAGCGTGACTGATTCAACTTTCTCCGCCGCCGGTCGCTATGGAGCATACTTCCAACCAGGAGGCGGAACAGGATATTACGACCATCTGACTGTCACCGATAACGGCAGCGGTGTTACCACAAACACCATGTCAGGCACGGATAGCAACACAGGCAGTGATCTTGGTGGCATGCAGAGTTGGGGAGTCGATGCACTTACTGGGTCAGATGTGGGCGGTATTCAACAATCAGGGATAGAAGCGCTTACGGGAAGTGATGTATCAGGAACACAGCAATGGGGAATAGAGGCACTTACAGGAGTAGATAGCCTCCTATTTACTGATAATGCTGTCTTGATCGAGAACAATATTGGAGCTGATAGCCTCTTGGCAATTGAGAACACAAATCTTGTTGAAAATAATACTATTTCCGACTCTACACTCTATATTTACAATACCGTATTTACGGACAATAACACCGTATCTGATATTTTGCTTGTTATAAACAACACCGTCTTTGTAGAGAGTAATACAACTAATGATGTCGGCGGCATGCAGCAAGGTGGGATCGATACGCTTACAGGAACAGACAACTTATTAGCCACGGCCAGTACAATCCTCATTGATAACAATACTATTTCAGATAATACTCTTTATACTGTAAATACAGTACTCACAGAAAACAATACTGGCATTGATGACTCAATATTTATAGATACGGCCGTACTAATTGAGAACAATTCTGTTAGTGACCTGGGCAGTATTCAGCAATGGACTGTTGATGCTAGTACGGGCTCTGATATTAATGGCGTGCAGCAGAACGGTGTAGAGGCTTTGTCGGGTGCAGACAGCCTACTAGCTATCGATAATACTATCCTCATAGAGAGTAATACTATCGATGATGCAAGCAGCGGTGGCCTTACACAGCAATCGGCAGGGATTACAACCAACAATATGAACGGCACGGACAGCTCGGTGGGTATTGATTTTGGTGGCATGCAGAGTTGGAGAGTTGATGTCAGCACAGGCTCAGACATACTCATCATATCGAGTATATATATTCCAATCGAAGCATTAAACGCTGTAGATATCGCAGTATTTTTAGACACGTATTCAGGTGTTGAGTCGAATATCAGCAATGATAGTGGATCGCTATCACAATTGGCGGTATTGCCAACAATAATTATTTTGGCAGTTGGCTATGGTCGTGATGGATCAGCATTGGGCAATACGCGCGACGGTATTTTAACAGGCAATACACATGACGGCATAGCTATACTGAAAGGAGCATAATATGGGCATCTCACCATGGAACCAAGGAGATGGCAAGCCACCATGGACATTTAGCTTAGTGCCTGATAGCGGTAATTTTGACATCACAGGACTAGCAACAACTGACTTTACACTTGTGATGATCAATATTTCGAATAAACAAGCAACAAACGGCACAGGTACATTTAGCAATCTAGTAGCAGCCAGTGGCGGAAATCCAGCGCAAATAACGTACACGTTGTCATCTGCTGATGCTGCATTGACTGGAATGAATGACACAAGAGTTGTTGCCAAGAAAGGCACAACATCGCAACGAACTTTGAAATTTGGAATATGGGAATGCATACCATAAAAGGAGGAAATATGAACCTTTGGCCGTATGCTGCTGTAAGCGCGATGGTGATTGTCTTTTGCAGCTTTCTTGTTTGGATATCTCCAAGCTCAAAAGAGACAGTTATTGCTATAGCGGCAATAGTGATAGGATGGTGGTTCAAATCACCTGGAGAGATAGTGCAAAATGCAGTGATGCCACCTATTGAGCGCGTAACTGTGCAGAAGGAGCAAACTAATGCCTGATTATCCTAGTGCCATATGGTCCCCTAATAATAACTTCTTCCCCGACACAGGCAAGAAAAGCTTTATAATAGTTCACGGTACTGCTGGCGGGTCTAGTGCCCAAGGCATTGCAGATTATTTCAAAAGCACTGAAGGTGGGAGTGAGCCTGTAAGCTCACATTACATTGTAGGTCAAGATGGAACTGTAGTACAAACCATTAGTGAGAAGGATGGAAGCTATGCTAACGGTGTCGTAAACAATCCTAATTGGACTGGAAACCCGAATTACTATACTATCAGTATAGAGCACGTAAAATTATCAACCGATAATTCAAATGCTCTTACTCCAGAACAGCAAAAATCAAGTTTTGCACTCATAAAAGACATCTGCCAACGGAACGGCATAGGTATGCATGAAGCTGATAACAATACTGGTATAGCTCCCCATGCATCCATCGACCCAATAAATCGCGCTAGATGTCCAGGGGCTCTGGACTGGAATGCTCTCTGGACTTACTTAAATGGAGGAGACCAACCTATGACAATAGATTTAACTAATCCAACAGTAGCCAGCCACTTTTCAGGCACCGATAATACAATGTGGACATGTAAAAACGGCTTTGTTATTGGGCATGCGATACTAGACTTTTACCGCAAGTTTGGTGGAGATGCCTTATGTGGTCTTACTCATCTCGGTCTTCCTACAGGGGTAGAAAATGGTATTGCAGGCAAGATAGGCACAGTATATCAAAGATTTGAAAGAGGGGTACTTATTTATGATCCAAGCAGATTGATAGATAACCCACCTGGATCTACGGGTCCCGTATATATGGCACATATCGATTCAGGAGTTGGACAAGACCCCCAGATCACTATACTGCAAGGGAAAATTGCGTCTTTACAACAATCTACGCTAGCTCAAGAACTTCAAGCTGAACAGACTAAGTTAGCGCAGATCAAACAACTCGCTAGCTCTTAAAGAAGCCTACCTCCATTAGGCCACTCGTGAGGCAGCTTTGTCCCTTTACTCAAGTTACAACAAGGACAAGCAATAGCAGTAGAAGACATATCGTGACGTGGCCCTGCTTCTGGGCGGGAAAGAGGAACAATATGGTCAAGATGGTAGATGTACTTACCATTTTTTCTCTCAAACTTAGCAGAACAATAGTAACATCGGAAATGCTGCAATCGCAGCTTATGCTGTACCTGCGAAGCAGTCAGTGTGCCAGGAATTGCTTTCTTGCGAGCGCGTCGGTTGCGATTGAGTGCTTTCCTTTGTTCTCTATGAGACCGATAGTGTTGCTTTCCATGTTCATTCATCCGTTCCTTGTTTTCTATATAATATCTCCTACTGCGTGTTCTGATGTATTCCTTGTTGTTTTCCTTCCATCGCTTAAGGCTCAAACGCGCCTCTTCTTTGTGCGTTTGACGATAATCAAAATTGTATTGCGTGCGTTTCTCTATATGCGCTTGGTTGTATCCAAGATGACAGTCTATACACCAAGAAGACAGCCCCGATTTCCTGGCATTGCGTTGGTGAAAAAACTCAATGGTGGCTGGTTTCCACTTTTCACATGCACTACATTGTCTCAAAGATTGCTGCGAATCTTCACGGTTGTCAATTGCAATTCGTTCTTGACATTGACGGCATTTCGACTCTCTCTGACGTTGAAATGTCCTGCTACGTTCAAAGAACTCACGTGTAGCGGGTTTAACTTGCTTGCACACACTGCACTGTTTGTATCCATCAGGAGGAGGTTCAGGGGTCCCGCGCTTCTCTCTCATGTATTCAGTCATACACTGTTTACACCAAGAATTAAGGGATGTCTTTCTCTTGCGGTTAAAAAACTCAGTCGTCGCAGGTTTGTGCTTCTTACATCTAGTACACTGCTTCATAGAGGGAGGATGAAGCTCAGTAAATTTATAAACTTCCTGTTCAGAAGATTGAACGGTAAGCGCTTCAAAATCGAATGCGCACTGAGTAGGCTTTTCTGGTATACTGTTAGGCATAACTTGGGTGAACTCCTTGTTATCACGCCTCCGGTAATTGTAATTACGCGGGGGCAAAACCATGTCAATTTGACCTCATCAGTATACCACAAAATGGCTCTACAAGCAAGTTTAGGAGGTTTTTAACATGAACATTGACAAAGATCTAATCACACAATTACAAACTGAAAACGAGCAATTAAAACAAGAAATTATTGCATTACAGGACGAGATCACGACATTGCAGCAATTGCCCGCAGCAAAAAACTTACTACAGATCAACACGCTTGCAGCGCAGATTGTAAAATTGTCGGCAGTGCAGTGATGCCCGACCCAAGAATTGACCAACACGATCATCTCCTAGAGAAGATAGTAGAGCTGCAAATCAGAACAGACGAGCAGCTCAAACAAATGATGAAAAGATCTGAAGTACACGATGATGATATCAGAGATATACGAAAAAATGAAATCATCGTTGGTAAGATCCTTGAACGTCTAAAAATGAGGAATGATATAGTTCAGTGGGTGTTAGCAGTTACAGCAACGGCTGTTATCGGTTATCTTGTGCTACATTTCCTACCTAAGTGAGAGGGGAAACGCCTATTATGAAGTATTTTATTCTGTTAGCTCTCTTCCTCATCATCTCTAGCTGTGGAGTTGAACAACAACAAAATGTGCAATTGGTTCAGTCACATTGCTCGGCTCAAAACGGGCTACCAGACCTTCGGTGCACGCCAGGATCTATCTTCCCGAATGTAACAACTGCTCAGATCTGCACACCTGGATATACCCAGTCAGTGCGCAATGTGCCACAATCTGAGAAAGATCAGGTGTATGCGGAGTATAATATCACAACACATACACCAGGACAATATGAAGTTGATCACCTGATAAGCTTAGAAATTGGAGGATCAAATGATATAAAGAACCTATGGCCTGAACTATACGCGGGACCATACAATGCACATATAAAAGATCAAATTGAGAATTTTCTGCATGCTCAGGTGTGCAGTGGTAAGATGCCACTAAAAGAAGCACAAACTGAGATTGCAACGAATTGGAAGTCTATAGTCATTCACTAAGGAGGCAGCATGAAAGTCAAGAACAAACACTTCTACGGATATATCAGGGACCTTGCCGATCATCGCGACCATATCTATTCTGCCCCAATCGAACATCTACAAGCGCTGCCGCCCCGCGTTGACTTGAGACCGCAGTGTCCGCTCGTCTATGATCAAGGACAGTTGGGCTCCTGTACAGCAAATGCCATTGCGGCGGCTATTGAGTTCGACCAGATGAAGCAGAATACACTATGCTTCATGCCATCGAGGCTGTACATTTACTACAATGAGAGAGATATGGAAGGAACAATAGACAGTGATAGCGGCGCTCAAATACGTGATGGTATAAAAAGCGTAAACTCTCAAGGTGTTTGTCCAGAGAATGAATGGCCATATGATATCTCACAATTCACGGTCACTCCGCCTGCCCAGTGTTATCAAGACGCGCTACGGGATAGAGCACTCTCCTACCAGCGTATTGCTCAAAATCTTGGCCAGATGAAAGGATGCTTGGCGAGTGGTTATCCGTTTGTCCTGGGCTTCACTGTCTACCAAAGCTTTGAAAGTGCAGAAGTGGCAAGCACGGGAATAGTGCCTATGCCAACACGAGGTGAGAGTGTATTAGGAGGACATGCGGTACTTGCAGTGGGATATGATGACAGCACTAGCAGATTTACATGTCGCAATAGTTGGGGCAACTGGGGTGATCAAGGGTATTTCTACCTAGACTACCAATATCTCCTTAACAGGGGATTGTCATCAGACTTCTGGACAATAAAATCAGTTGGTGCTTAGCAGAAGCAAGCAAGAGGGTCGTTTATCGTGGCGTGCTCTCTTGTCCTGAACTGGCTTGTATGCTACAATGGAGGCGTATATCGACTGAGCAAAATACTATGCGTGCAAGAAAACGCAACCAGAAATTACTCGACCAAACAATGCTGAGAAAAGTGCGCATTATGATCAATCAACCGTCAATCTCTCTCTATGGAGAAAAAGCCATGAACCAATTTAAGCCTCAAGAGGATCTTTACGATCCTGCGACTATCTCCCGCCAGATAAATAAAGACTTTCACAAGTCAAACACATCTCCTCTTCCTACTGTGCCTCCTGCTATTCATAAAGTGACGCACTACCCTCAATCGTGGGACAAAGCAAAGAAGCTGCCTTCGCCACATCAGATATCTGAAACAATATTATCAAACCGCAATTATGTTATTGTATGCACAGTGATCATGTCCGCCATATTTTTGATTTATGCGCTAAAGCTAGTATTTGCTGTAATTGTCAAATAAAAATCCCCCTGCAAGATGTGCAAGGGGAAGAATGAGTTAGCCGCTAGCTGATCTGTTTGTTGTCAGTGCCTTTCAATCGTGACGGTGAGTAGTCCTTCTTGTAGTATTCTGCATACTCAACTCGCAACCACTTACGAAACTCAAAGAGTAAGGCATCAGGGTATACCCACACCTTAAACAGGTTTTTATTGTTTGGAATGTGCAAGAAGGCCTGATAGCTCTTGCATAGGAGTGGATGATTAATATCCTTAAGGTGGTTTCTCCACTTTGTGCCACACGATCCGTCCGGTAAGCTACTAGGCTTTAGCTCTTTTTGAAATGCTTCAAGTGTCCAAGCCTCTCTCCACATCTCTGTCACTACACACCAGAAACCAACCTTCAAGAGTTTCTCATTAGCTATGCAGCGTGACTGTACATCCTTCGTGAAGATCTGCTCTTGCTGAGACTGCTTTTCCTTTGCCACCAATCTAAAGTAGTCACGCAGCATTATTTTGTATGCTCTCCATGCTTCATCAGTGTTTATGGATTTGACATGCAGCATGACGCCGAACTCTGTCCAGAGGTAAAGAATTTTAGCGTGCTTTGAACCTAAATCATTTTGGGGTAGGTTCTTTAAGAACTCTGTTTTCTCTTTTCCCTCTAGTGCAAAGTAATCTTCTCCTAGTGTATAGTGGCCTTTGTTGCGGTTAAAGTTATTAACAATAAGTTGGACATCGGTCCCAAGGAACTCAGCTGATTGTGCTGTTGTCAGGATACGTGTACCTTTGTACTCGACTATTTGTAACTCTTTCAATTCTGGTCTCCTTTTGCGAGAGCTTGCATAGAGGCGACCAGACTGTTAAAATCTAGGTAGCCTAGGCAAGCAATGGTTTGTCTTGTGTTAGCTCCAAGCGCGTAGTTTTCGAGGCAATACGCTTGGAGCGAATACATTATTCTGCTTCTTCTGACAAACCTCTGATGCATTTGTCGCAAATTGGCCTGACACTCCAAGCCTTTCGTACTAGTTGCCATATGCCTTTTTCGGTCATATTAAAGCATCCAGACGATTGGCAAGGGACTTCTACAGGCATCAACTGTATTGGGAGTTTGTCTGAAAGCTCAGACATATACGAGAACTTCTGAATTACTTTCGCTCTATGCAGTTCTTCTGCTTCTGTAAGTCCTGGGACCCTACCAGCACCAGGGCGTTTACCTCCCCAAGATTTTTTTACCTCACTACTCATTGGTGCCTCCTTGTAAATTTTGGAACTCTGTGAGCAGAAATTTGATAATTACGTGGGCAGCTCAGCCTCTTTGACATACCGGTACAAGGTAGCACGGGACATTTCCCGTCTAGCCCTTGGAACTTCAACGCATAAGGCTGACCATGAGACAAGAAAACCTCTTTTGTTGTTGCTTCTAGCTCTTCTAGTGCAATTTCCATTGTTTTTCCATTTTCACTTCTGTTTCTTGCACCTCATTCGTGGTACATTCATAGCATGCCGTATTCAAAATGATTTGTCAAGACGATTATACACCAATGTGAAGACAGCGCGTATACTCGTTATTGTTTTGTGACATGATAATGAAGCCATATTGCAGCGTATGCAGTGAGAGCCATGCCTATCATTGCCAATGCATCTATTAATATTAGCGCAAGATAAAATACAATATTTGTCATTCTGCCTCACACATTGCCATAACATCGTAATCTGCCGTGTTATCGGCACACACCAATTTGATGCTAGATTGTTTATTTATTGATTCTATATGTCCATACATTGCCAAATAACGTAATGTCGATAATGCTATTTTAAATGGATATTTGTGTAATTCTCTTGCACAAATATCCATAACTTCTTCTATCAAATCAAGTGTATTTGCTTGCGCGTCGCGCACTTCAAAGCATAAGACCTCTCTTGTCTTGATATGCGATTGCTTTTCTGGTAGAGGTGTAAGTATCTGCGCAGTCATTTTTTCGGTAGTCATCGGAGGCGATTTAGCAATAGCAGTCATTTCTATTATTGTTGGTTGTTCGTCTATTGGTGGTAATCTGTCGGTATTATTTCTCTCTATTTTGATTGCATCCATAGCATCTGTCATTCTCAATTCTCCTGAATTCTGCCTATGCCAACCTCTCACAAGGCTCCCCGGTTTATATCCAGGCTGTCTCTCTAAATGATGTATTTGCATATATCAACGTATTCTCTCTAGTTGAACGTATGTCCTGTCATCATGTACTGTATGTGTAAATAAGAGACCAGTTGCAAGGAAGCAAGCTGGTCTAAGGGCTAGGCAGTGGCTACTGTGGTGGTCATAAGCAACTCGTTAAGAGTATCGCTTTTTACTCGATAAGCCTGACGAGTATTTCTATGTGGTAACGAAATTGCCGCTAATACACCATTTTTAATCCAACGCCTCACGGTTGTATCATCGACACGCAAAGATTGTGCTACTTCACGAACGGTCAACAATCCGGTGTTTGTTTGTGTCATTGTTTGTCTCTCATTCTAAAACTGACTTTGAAATAATAGCGAGGCACAATTGCCTCTTCATGCACAAAGAGTAACATACAGTTATGTTGATTGTCAACAGGTCGTGCAGACATTGCACGGACGGTGAAATCACACTTTGCGGTATTCTGTTCTAACCGCTTCAGTGCCGTCTGCAAGCCCTTCTACTGTATAGTCGGCAAAGAGAATCGGCTCAGTAGATTGAAGAAGGTGAAACACTTTCATGGCTAATGCGCGTATCTCTATCTCCGCTCCTATATGCGCACGAGATTCTATGATATGTCTCCATGCGCGTATATTTGTCGTTACTATGCATGGAGCTTCTGTTTCGTTTGGAAGAACTGAACGAGCCGCCTGATTGACCTTCTTTCTCAGGTCAGTCTTAATATCAGCAATCAGTATTTTATTTCCTGCCTTTTGCCTTTCTAGCAATTTACCTGCAATGATATGATACTCTTTGAATGTTTTATCAATACGCTCCTCAAACATCGCATGTAACTCTTCATCATCCTGATATTCTGGTCTCTCAACAAAACGCAATAAATTGCCTGATACATAGCGTTGTGACACTTGAGACTTGCTAAGAAACCTATGCGTGATTAGTTCATGTGTTTGACTGCGAGACACGCCATAAAGCAATACACTGTAGTTAGCATGTTCTAATACACTGCCATGATACGCCTCTTTAATGTGTTCAAAATACTTCTCAGCATTGTCATTCTTTGTTCGTTTCTCTCCGAACGACATGTAGCAGAGCTGGCCAGCAGTCTTGCAGAGTTGCGTACCACTGGGTAAATTGGTCGGGTCATTGAGATACTCTGAGCAGCCCAGACCATCAAGAAAAGCCGACATACCAGAGAGATCTACAGACGGCCTGGAGAGAAGAACAACGCCCGGCTCTTTGAGGTAGCGCGTGCCTTGCGATGTGGTGAAAACTGTTGGATTGCTCATTCTTCACTTCCTTTCTTTTCGAACATAGAAGCATCAAAAAGACCTGTTGACCATAGTCCTCTCTTGTTCCTGCCCATACCCTTGCTTGCCATTTCAAGAGGTGATAAGCACCTTCTATCTGGTTTTGTATATCCTATGACTTGTTTATCACTATATATGGCATCACCATATCCACCTACACGATGCATATTGAAACCTGAGATTGAGAAGAATACCTCGCTGCAAGCGACACATGTTGACTTTGCCAAGTTGTTGATCACCTCCTGATTTTGTCGGATGCTCCATATCGCGTCACAATGCGTTTCTGAGAGAGTATCAGGCTTCGCGGTAGAATATAGCTTTATACTACTGCAAGCCACCTGTTGTTTTGCAGGGATAGTCTGTAGGCTATCTGCTGATGGGCTTATTAGTCTTCTCGAATAATCTCGCCATTTGCACGCTCTCGCTCTTTGACGAGTAACTTGATATACCATATCGCCTTCTCTAAATCATCCACGCCATTCTTGTACTCTTCTCGCATTAAATACTTGATAGCGTTGCCTTTGAGGAAACCATAGTTATTTGCGAGAATGACAGTCAACGGCTCGATTGCTAGTTTCTTGTAGTGATCACTATTTGGCGGTACTTCCATTATTTTCCTCTCTATTTCGATACTCTGCTACTGACCAATCAGACTTTGCCGAAGGTAACATATCATTTGGTGACCATGCCTCCTTTTGCCCGTAGCTGCCAGAATAACTCTTTAGCGTTTCTCCCGTCTCATAAAAGCACATTTGACAAATACGTCCTCCAACTGGTATCCAGATAGTATTGTGAGTATGATTTGAAATCTCCATCACCCAGATGTTGATGTAAAAAACATCTCCTAAACCTGCACACCTACATACACTTAATCCACTTCTTGCAACTGTAGAGCGCGTATGCATTTTAGCAAGGAATCCGTTTTGTCCACCAACAATCTCCATGGTATGCGCTAAGATAGTTTCACCAGGCCTCACAGGGATCTCCCCATTTTTCGCTTTGCGTGGCCCTCCCCATGATGTTCTTATGTCCTCGCTGAAGAGACGCAGTTCCTGGCCTTCGATGTCTTGAGCAAAGTACCATTCACCTAATCGGCAATCATAGCTGTTAGTGCCTAATTGCCGCTCGTCAAATGGCTCAATGACAATATTGCCATTTTGCATCTCTTCAATGATGCGCTTGTCTGACAACACAATACTAGTCCTTTCTAAATAATTCAATGATGCACATAACGCTAAACACAATGACAGGAGCACCTACAACGCACTCCCAAAGCGTTATATGCATAACACACCTCTAAGGTAGTTACCCATATTTCAGAGCAACTACCTGAATTCTCAAAAACTAAATGCTACAGGCTTTGCTTGCTTTATATCCTCATCGCGTTGCCTTTGCATCTCAAACTGGACAACGCATTTACAGACGTAATTTGTGATGTATGGATGCCTTACGAAATGCTCGACGCTTGACCCACATCTTAAACAATGTCCGTGAGTTTCGCAATAGATGCTGTCCTCTCGACCAGATGGACTGGCAACTGTTGCTAGTTCTCCACAGACAACACAATGGTTATGGATTTCTTTGTTATCCTCAGCATTATTGCCAGGAGCCAAATCTGGAGGCGCTATGTCTACAACCTCCTCTGCATCAATTTCAACTACCAATGCCTCTTCTTGGCCTTCTGGTGAGCAAACAGGAGCAACCTGAACAACATCTCTAGGCACATCGAAGAGTTTAAGTTTGCCAGCATAAGGGATAGGGTCGATAGTCCTTGCATTCTCCAGAACAAATCCGTAGTCACCACAGAACCATCGACTATCGCTCTTCTCGACCACATCAACTAAATCAGCTTGACCGATAATGCAGCCTAATCGATAATCTGTGGTGCACCTTGGGATCGAATTGAATACTTCGATCCCGAAACGATCAAAGAGATCGAGATCAATTGTAGTGCGAGTGAAGCAGTCTTCATCAAAAGCCTTGCCAGCATGGATGAGCAACGGGCCTCTGTAATCTGTTGGCCAATCACGATTTTCAATATTCTTGAAACCGTTGACAATGAGCCAAGCCCAAGGCTGTCTGATGCTTAAGCATGGGATAGTATCGGACTGTTGCTGCACGACCTCAACCTCTGGCATCTTATCATGTAAAAGCTTCACTATCTCGCTCATATGGCAATTCAAAAATTGCCTGCATTGACAAAGTAGAACCAGATCATGCCCTTCGTTGAGATACGTGATCAGTCCTTTGATGCCTACCGCTGGATTAGCGATCGCAATACGACCAGTCCGTAACGCTGTATTGCCTAGGTACCGTCCTGCCCAACGGTACCTATCGCCATATTTCTCTTGCAGTGCATCTTTGCTCCACTCTGCATTCCAGGATTTAGGGCTGATCCTTGTGTCGATCAAGAGCGTTTGCGGGCTGCTCATCAGCCCGTCAATGTACTCTTGAGAGCCAAGCGTCGAGTACCCAATGGGATACACAGTTCTGGTTGCTATCATTGTGCTCATGATGCTCTCTCTTTCGATAACCTTGCTTCACATCGCTCAATCTTGCCCTGCAATGTCATCCTCTGTTTAGCAGTGAGTTCTGGTAGTCTCGTTTCCCATTGCTGCCTGCCATAGCGAATATGACAGGTCGGCGTGATGTTGATATGTGCGAAGTTTATACTAGCTGCCCACTGCAAGATCTGTTCGTTCGTCATCACGATGCTTTCTCCTCTTCGCTTTCTGCGTCTACATATGCAGTATCAGCATTAGTTTGCGATTTTCTTGTATATTTCGTCTGAGTTGACCCTCAGCAGCAATATCACCTGAAATAGCAGCCTCTTCTATAAGCACCTGCAATTTTTCGTTTGATCTCGACAACATCAAGCGTTTCATGCGCATTGCTATCTTTCTAGCGTATTTCACTTGTTTTGCCTCATCAATCAGATGTTCTAACTTCATAGACTTCATCGCCCTGAGTGCAGTAGGCATCAGGCCTGATGGTACAAATTGTTCAAGATTTTGAAGCGTAAAAGAAGCATCAGAAGAATATGTATTGCTGAATACACAGAACAATTCTTGTGTGTTGGTATCTATAAAATCACATTCCTGGAGTATTCCTGCAAGATGCGGGCACACATCGGGATACCGCATAATCAGACCAATTAATTGGTCTTCCAAACGTAGAGCCTGTTCTTCGTTAGAAAGAATGACTACAGGTGCATCATAGGTTTGTACCATGATTTCAGTCTGGCTTATCTTTTTGTGGAAGTGTTCATGGCAACTCTGGCAAAGAGTGGTCAGGTCATTGATATCTTCGTTCCCACGTCGTGCATAAGTGCGGTGGTGTACATGTAGTTTTTCGCTACTATTGCAGGCGCGACAGCGATAACCATCACGCTCCAGTGACTGATCTCGCTTTGCTTTCCACTCTGACGTCTTCAAGTATGCCTCGTATGGCATTGTACGTAACTCTTGGATGCGATCTTGATTTGGTGTATTCATGATAAAAATCCTTTCTGGTTGCTAGTCAGCATTAAATTGCTGTTCAATGTCAGAAAACCTTGTAAGATGCGGTGTAAACCACAGCGTCTCAACTCCTACAGGTCCGTTACGATGTTTGGCTACCATGATGTTTAGTGCATAGCCGTTGTTTTTCATCTCTTGGCTAGGATCTTGATGAATGAACATCACGACATCACTATCTTGCTCAATCGTTCCACTTTCACGCAAATCAGACAATTGAGGTGTCTTGTCAGCGCGGTTTTCAACTGCCCTGGACAATTGTGCTAGCGCTACTACGGGGACATTTAGCTCTCTTGCTAACTCTTTGAGACCACGACTGATGGTAGATACCTCTTGCGTCCGGTTCTCAATGTGTTTACCGTTGGGTTGCATTGCTTTCATGAGTTGCATGTAGTCAACAAGGATCAAGTCTAGCCCATGCTCAGATTGAATACGGCGTGCACGGCTTCTCATCTCTGTAAGCGAGATGGCAGGTGTATCATCAATCCACATCCGATCAGTTGAGAGCGTACCAGCGGCGGCCATAATCCGTTCCCACTCATCATCCTCAATGTCTCCGGTCCTCAGCCGCGTTTGATCAACCGTTGCTTCCATTGACATCAGCCTACGAACTAACTGTTCCTCTCCCATCTCTAGGGAGAACATCATGATTTTGTTGCCCTTATGCGTTGTGTCCTTGATAATGCGCAATGCAACGTTTAGAGCAAGTGAAGTTTTACCAACGGCGGGTCTGGCTGCAAGGACAATAAGATCAGAGGGCTGAAAACCTCCCAAGATTTGATCGAGCACTCTAAACCCAGTAGGCACACCAGACACAACGCCTTTAAGCCGATTTTCATGCAACTTATCTAACTTGGTGATGAAACGCGAAACGGCATCTTGAAGAGATGTTATACGAGCGATGCTCTTACCCTGATTAACAGAGTGAATTAACTCTTCTGCTTTCGAAAGAGCGTCTTCATCCTCACTATAAGCAGATTGAGCGATTATCCCAGCTGCTCTAATCAATTCTCGCTTTTCTGCTTTCTTCTTGACGATACGCGCATAAGACTCTATATTGTTACTGGTAGGCACCTCATTCATGAGTGACATGAGATAGCTAAATCCACCGATTTCCTCTAGTTGGCCATCACGCTCTAGCTGCTCAGCAAGTATCTGAAAATCTACTGGCTCATGTTGAGCATAAATACTGAGCATACCGCTATAGATTTGCCTATGCTCATTGCGGTAAAAATCGTTCGACTTGAGGAAGTCAGCTACCAGTGTAATAGACTCAGAGTCGATCAGAATGCTACCCAGAACGCACTTCTCAGCTTCAACATTTTGTGGTAATTGCTTTTCCATGGTTTTCTCCTACAATCGTGGTCGTGAACTAAAACTCACAAGATGCCTATTCCCAACGGTTACGACTTCCTTTTCTTTTGTCTGACTGACTTGAGTGAGTGACACTTGTGCTTGCTTCCAGCCATTGAGGCAATTCACAAGATTGCCAGGATGGACTGTTTTGTCTGTAACACGAGGGTTGTTATTAACCCAGGACTGCGTATGCTTAAAGAGGCTGTCCATTTCTTCAAAGCTGTGGACATGCTCAGAAAGAATGACCCAGTGCTCGGAGATTTTGACTATGAGACCCAGACTCTTCCAATATCCCTGTACCCGCTTCACTTCATTTGACTCGGAGGGTACTGGTATTTGACTTGGAGTCACGGTCTCTTGCGTGGATAACTTCTCCCCAATGTGGAGAAGTTGAGAAGACGAAGAAGAAGTGAGCGAAAGAGTGGACGAATCCGGTTCGGTCTTTGTGGCTTGAATGGTCTTGCCACCTACGTTCTTTCCTTCTGTGTTATTACTATTCTGTGTATTACTATTCTGTGTATAGAACGGGGTGTCTTTTTTTGGACTGCTTTTCGCGTTAATCGGTCCGTTTTTGGACTGCTTTACCGAAATACCGTCTTTTTTTGGACTGCTTTTCTCTTCTTTAATGCAGTCTTTTTTTGGACTGCATTCTTCAGAAATACCGTCCGTTTTTGGACTGCTTTTCTTTGGACGCCCAAGTATTGGTCTGGCTTTGATGTCATAGGGTGATTGTTCTGGTAAAGCATCTATAAGTGCTTGTACTACGGGTAGGTTTAAAACGTAACCGTACATGTTTTGAAGATACGGGCGCTTTTTGATGGTTCCCGTGTGTATATCGCCTGTCTGGGGATCAGTACAGGTTCCTTCTACTTCCATCTCTCCTAAGCACTGGATTATTACACTTCGCTTGTATCGCCCTCTGAGTTGTTGTACTAGCTGGTCGATAGAGAAGTAAGAGTAGAGGTCCTCTTCGCCTTTGGCCGTGGTCCGTTTACTATTCATCCATCCTTCAAGGATAGCAGCAATCATTGCCTTGCAGTCACTAGATGCGCTTTTTGGCTTACCTTGCTGTATCTTTTCAGGATCTAGTTCTTTGGCAATTTTTTCATACATAGCAAGAAAATCATCTTCTAGTGGAACATAGAAGTAATTTGCCTGATGTCTTACAACACTATGCCTTCTGCTCATTATTTCACCTCGCTTCCTATCTAAAATCTGGCCTGACGAGCTGCTTCGTATGCAGCAAGTAGGCGAGGGGAATCATTGGTGACAGATCCTCGTTTGCAACATGGGCAGGTCCAAGGGTCTGAACCTTTTATTGAGGCACTAGCAATAACAACCATATTACAATAAGTACAGGCTTGCCATTCTAGTCGAGCAGGATCTTCGTCCTGTCCTATGACATAGACCCTATAATTTTCATTGCTCTCTTTGTCTGTCTGCGAGAATATGCTAAATAGTTCATTCTCACATTTCTTTAGCAACGGCATGAGATCACGTAATTTGTGAAGGTTATGTATATCTAACTCTATTTGCGACTCTAGCCAGTCTAGAGCAAGAGACTGATTATATGCTCTTTTTATTGTTAGCCGCTTGAGACCACCAGCAAACATTGCGACTCCAAATTCCATCCCTAATTCATCAAGTCTCTGTATGGCTATGCGGGCATCCAAGGATGTTGGAATATCTTTCTCTTGGTGCCCTGACTCATCTAGCCAGCTAAGACGAATAAGCGGGGGATGTGCAGAATGAATGTAATGTGCATTCTTATGACCTGGCACTGCAATATTACCAGAAATGATGTGCGTGGATTGATTGGTGTAGAGTGCAAGGTTTTTTGCTTTTTTTGCCTCTTCCTCTGTTGGCTCCTGCCCTTTGATTTCGATAAAGTACTCTTGCTTAGGCAACCAAAAATCAGGGAGATACCATGTCCCCTCTAGGTCATACCCTTCTTTTTCATACTCATAGGGGATATCAAGGGCATTGAAGAAGGTCGCCCATCTCGCTTCGAGTCTTGAGCGGAATTTGTATCCATCATACTTGGTTTCAATGGCTTTGAAGTTTAAAGGGTTAAATCGTTCTTTCATGGGTACTTTCTTTCCTTTGTGTACCCTGTTACACAAGACGATCTGAAAACCATTGCAAATTTTGGTTTGATCATGTATGCTTGTAACAGAGACGAGTGAATCTCTAGGCCTCTTTTCATTTTGTTGCCACACGCGTGAGAAGAAGCTTGATACTGCTAATAGTTCAATTGTCCATTGCCTCCAAACGGAGGCCTTTTTTATTTGGTGACGTTGGCTAGTTTCTCTAGTACCTGCTCTTCGTCCATTAGGTCTACTTTCGATTTGGGAGCAAAATAGACCTCTTTGACTCCCTTCCCGATCCTTCGCGCTGCATAGATGTACTCTGTTCCCTTGCACCGTTTGCGTATGTGTACTGTCCAACCCGTAGATCGGAATATCGCCTTGACCTGGTCCATTTCCATGTTCCTCCTTTTCTTTGCGGGCCTTGCCCAACAAGGACAGTATGCCATATGTTGGGCAAGGTGTCAACCCCTCTACGTGCGTATTTGATGGGGTTTTCTCAGCTTTTCGCGTTCTGCATCTGCAATTCGTAAGGTCGTTATTCTCAGTGATGTTAGGGTGTGCGCATGTAGTGCTCATATTGTGTTCTCCTTATTTGCCTACGATGTATTCCCATAATTTCTTAATATAATGTGCATCATCTAATGCATTATGCGCGTTACCATCTTGTTGTGGCAACTCATCATCAGATATATATTGCACGTCTAAAAGGTACTGAAGATCACGGATATAATGAGGCCATTTACTGGGGAGATCCATCATAGTTCCAAATAGTTGGCATAGTGCTACAAAGTCATATCCAGAGCACCGACCTATCAGTTCAGGCTTGCCGTGCTCCTCAGCATCCATGAAATCACCTATCTCATTTTTAAGTTCTTCGTGTGTACGCCAAGGACAATCACTTTTATAGCATCTTCCTACGCCGCTGTGATTTTCGTTAGGAGCGTTCAGCAATCCTTTTTTAGTTTCTTCTATGAATCCAGACACATCTCCTGAACACACACGAAGATAAGGGAAAACATTATCTTTTACCCATTTAGTGTTTTCAGATATGAATTGAGTCAGATATGGATTATAGCTGAAATCAGAATGTTGAGCATAATACTCTCTTCCGTCGCTACTAACTATTCCAATAGATATTAAATCTATTGTCCAACCATTATCAAAAAATTCTGTATCTACCCAGTATTGGCTCATATTATGTTTTCCTCCTCGTCATTGGTTGCTTTGACAAGCATCTCTAGCGTCTCTTTTGCGGTGTTAACAGCTTCTCCATATGTTTTGCCTTGTGCGCATGGTTGTGTTATATCTTCTCTCCATCCAGGTGTCCATGAGGGCGATATGCGTATATCCACCTCGTCTGGCTTTTTACACCAATATGTCTCAAATATGTCATCTTTGCTCATGTTTGTTTCTGCCTCTCTAGCTCTATAGCATCTTTTATTTCAGCATTCGTAACATACCCTTCGCGAAATGCGTAGAAAGCGAGCAACACGCGATTATGGATACCCGTTCTACGCATGATTCTACGTACGTACTCCTGAATTGATCTTTCCCCAACAACCAATATTTCAGCTATTTTTGCGTTACACATGCCTTGCGCAAGTAGATGCAAGGCTTCGGTTTCGCGTGCTGTCAACGATTTTTTGCTGTCATTCATTATCACGCCGCTGTTTCCGTCTGTATGCTTCCATGCATAGCTGATAACAACCGTTACATACATATGTACAACTTTCATCTTTATATGATCGTGCAATATGCGCATGCTGATCACATACAACATTCTCGCATCTAGAACATGGATGCTTCCATTCATTCTCACACTTGCATTCATCGCACTTACCTCTAACATATGACATTATTTTCTCCTATCACCGTGTAACTACTTTTCACGAACTCTGCTTTGAAGCATTCGAAAAGCTTTTCAGTGGCAAGAGTGAGGACTTCGCCCCATGGGAGATCACTATCATCTCGTGTCTCTCTCCAATAATCTCCTACATCGCCACATAGCCCGCCTATGGCCTTGCTGAACAGGACGTGGCTGTTTATATCTATCTCTGGTAAGAACTGTCTCATGAAGCTATCAGTGCTATTCAGGCCCATCTCAGCGCCGATAGCGTCCACCAGCATGTGGAGGAGTTTCTCTTTGTCGGCGCTGAGGAAGCTCCTGAGCAGGGCCAGATCGTACTGTTTCACATCATCATCATCGTTGCCTGAATTATGTACTGGCCCGTCATTACAAATGACATCAAAATCGAACGAGACTCGCACGCGTTGTTTGAGTAGCTCGGTGCCTTGTGCTCTGCTCATATGTGTTTCTCCTCTGGACATGTTATTTTCAAAGATAACCACTTATTGCACACTATACGCAGCTCTTCCAGGTCAGGACACACTAATCCTTGTTCAGCAACGGCTTTGCATAGATTACATGTGCCTGCATGTTTTACTCGCAACTCTCGAATATAATAATACATACGAGCGATGGTTTCTGGATTCAACTCGTCATGTGTGGATGTTGGCGATTGAGTGGCCTCCAATCGCAATGAGAAGGCCAGCATGGCCTTCTCAGGCTTACAACGACATGAATAGATAAGTCTCATCCACGGCGGTTCTAACCTGATTGTAGAGCCGCAGCGGGGACACTTAATCGCAAATCTCATCGGGAATATTCTCGCTTTTTTGCCGACTCGTGTATAATCTTCATCTGCTCTTGCGTGAGAAGTACTCTCGCGTGTGCTCTTTCGCCTTCCAACATGTCGAACACGACTGCTCCAAGATGTGTTGGCAATTGCAACATATGTTTATTTACATGATCTAAATCACCTGGACTTAGTACATATGTCCATTTAATCTGATTTAGGTCAATGCCCTCTGGCAAATCAAATCCATCAGTTTCTCCAATAACATATGGTCTGATAAACGAACATGTGTCAATCTCTTGGAAAACGCGTTTGTCGAGTTTGAACTGTTTAAATGATCTAGGGACCGCATGTCGGTATTCTTTGTTCTTCTTTACAGGGGCAAAGGCAGCCACTCGCTTAAATATTCGTCTCATAGCGCGTTCTCCTGATTTGCTATGTAGACAGCAATCTCGCATCTTGAATTGCTATTTGACTTGCGCTTGCATAAATGCGCACCTAGTACATATTTATCATTGATACCTATGCATTGACAAACTACGTCCTGCACCACTTTAAGACCGCCATCCTCATCACGAGACAAGATATCTTCAAGGAAGAACAGAACTTCAAGGAATATGAACAATCTGTATTTGTTGATTTGCTCAATCGCACGCTCATATGTAGATCTATTCGGCTTATCCATCAATTGAAGCTGATTATTAGCAAGCAGAGCCGCATCTCTTTTGAATTGCTTGTGTTGCTCATTAGATACAATACGAGGATTGCCTGTTGTCCTTGATTTGCCTATACCATAGGAACTGTTTATTCCAGGTGGCAATGGCAGCTCGAATGTTGCAATTGCAGGCTCAAAATACAAATCATTCATACTAGGACCTCCTTTGGTGCCAACTGCGTGAAAACAACCTCATAGAGTCGTTCATCACGTTGCTCAATTGTAATCAAGCCTGAGTCTGTAACCTGACCAAATGACCACTCAAAATGTGCAATGGCGTTTTTCCTGCCTTCGTTGCCGACATCTGTAATGTGCTCGTAAAAACTACTATAGTCGCCTGTAATTAGCATTAGACCGTATCGGTGATAACACGTACATCGTTGGCAGCTGATGCCAACCTTGAAATGCCTCTCAAGTGCTCTGTAAATGCTTCTTGCATCAAGATTGGATGTGTATGGCAAAAATTTATACAGTGTCTTTTTATCCATTGATTACCTCATCTTTGCCAAACCCGTTTTCATTTGCAAACGCGATAAGCTCTACTTGCTTGTGCAAACCTACCTTCTTGAATATGCTATGCATATAAGAGTCAACAGTATCATACGTTATGCTAAGACACGCAGATATTTGTTTGCGTGTCTTGAAATGTGCGAGGAGTTGAATCACATCTAATTCACGCGGAGTGAAGTTTGGCAACTTGTTTGCTTGGATCGTTTCCATGATCTGCCTCTTCTTCTAATATTGCCGACTCAATTGGGACCTGGGGGAGATGAAGCATGAGTCGGTAACTCTATTTTCTCGAATAAATCAGGCTATGTCTCTTAGGAAATTTCTCTAGAGAAAAATCCTTAGATGGTTCTTAGACGTACGCAGAAGCCATTTTGTGAGGTTCAAGAACACTTGTTCTATAAAGATTGCATGAAGATTGCTTAGACTCGTAATTGCCATACAAGCGTATGTGCTTGCGTAGAAACTTACATGCGCGTATGTTCATTTTGTACATGCGGCAAAATGAACAAAAAATCCCGACGGGGGTAACTGAAATATTCTAGTTCACTATTGCGCAAATAGTAGACATCGTGGGAGTTGTAGTACCTCTTTTCTTCGATGAAAACAAGTTTGGTCAAGGACTGGCCTTTGTCCTGAGCGTTGCTGTTGTAGCAACACCTTAGTATGAGTACTATACGTTCTTCTACTCAAAAGTAACTATCTTTGCAGGTTACGATGTGGTGTACATCAGGGGTATTTTGTTGAGGTTCCTAAACCATGGCAAAAAGCTACCAATGTTAATATTTGGTAGCTGGTGCGTTTATGACTATTGACGCGTCTCCATATCTTGAGGCATCGCGTTTGCTGATCTGCTGGCTTAGTTTTCCGCTACACAGCAGATCAAATCTCAGTGTCCCCGAAATCGAAGAGGTCTCTTGCCCTAACGTTTAGTGCTCGTGCCAATACCTCAATCCGGTCAAATGATGGAGCATCATCCGCATATTCCCATCTTTGGATGGTTGATGTTGACACCCCTACGGCCTCAGCAAGTTTCTCTTGAGTCATCTTTTGCTGCTTCCTGATTTGTTTGAGACGAGTGCTAAACAATTGCCTGAGCACATAAAGACCTAGTTTCTAGCCGTTTGAAGCTAGGATACACAAGCACTATTTATGACACCACAACCCTGGGCGATGTGTTTCATATGCAGTGGTAAAGATTTCACAACCTTGCGCAAATGTTTTTTATTTACCACTTGTCAATAGGAGGACAATCACACTTAAGTGGTATTTCTTAGCTAGTACCACTTTGGCACCTTGTGCTATTACGGCACGTCTATGCTATGCTACGTGCCATTGAACAATAGTCATGGATAGCGAAGGAGGTCTCAAACATACAATGTCTAAAAAGGACCGTTCACACGAGATATCAGCAATATTTCATTCTAATGCACGTAAAGTATTTGGATTATTGCTGAGTTTTTTGTGCGATCATGCCGGTATCAGTCAACGTGAGCTAGGAAGAAGGTCAGTGTCATATCGCGATTATTTGATAAGGAACGGGCACATACAGAAATCGTACAGCACAGGCGGTATACAACATTCTGCTATTTGCCGTGCTATTAAAGGAGAATTTCCATTGACATATTCGCAAGTGTTCATTTGGTTGCATTTGCTCAAGGAAGAATGTTCCTTATCAGAACAACTTGAAACTGACATGTGGAGGTTAGCTCTGTATGGTACGCCTGAAGAGGTCATGACTGCATATCGCAGTTATGAGCATATGCTCATAACGAAAGATCGAGACACTGAAAAGTTTGCTGCTGTGCGACAAACGGTTGAATTGGGCACAGACTGATATCTAACTACATTCTGCAGCAAAAAAGGAGAGGCACCACCAAGCGCACTCTCCTGAAACCGCTGATTGCACTACACAACGTGAAACACTTCCCCGTCGTCCAGACGTAGGAAGAGATTTTCGATACCTTGCGTATTTTGAGATCGAATACCGTTGACAACGAGCCTAGAACTAAACGAATACAAGAACACGCCTACACTATTACCTGCATTTACTAATATGGCACTGATACTGTCTATTAAGATGTAGATCCTTGACGCATTCCAGAGAACGCGTGATATCATGTAAGGACCTTTGCTTACAACAAAGACATCAATCAAGCCGCTGGGATAACTATCATACTCTATACGAGCGACTTTAATCGGCACCGATGATGCCACCTGACATATTGGCAACTGGACACCGTGATTATCGGATGTCCAGCCAGTAATGCTAACCTCAAACATGGGGTACCTCCGCGTCAGCCCAAGATGTGAGGATCTGGGTCAAGCTCTTGATATCAATGTCATCAAGAGCTTGACTTCTAAGCTTCCGCTCTACAATTCTGGCATCATCCTTGATAAATCCTAGATCGTCAAGGATACACATTCCATCTTCAAAAACATCTGCTACTCTGGAGAGCGTCGAGTCGTTGTACCGATTCTCGACAATCTCAAGAGCATCCATCACGAAATCAAAAATGGCTATATCTGTAGAATCGAGCGCGTCCAATAGCAGCATAATCTCTTCAAGCTGCGATCGTAAAGACGCGTGCATCCTTGAATAGTTAATAATGTCCATTATGCCTCCTCCACATAAATTACTGATTTGCCATTGCTCAAGGAGTAAGCGATCTCACTACGGGTACTCTCTCCGATATATCCGCCGATATTGACCACAAGCACTGATGTGCTCAGGTCAATTTTCCGTTTATGAAGCTCATCTAATTCAAACTTCACGTCACCTCCTGCCCCTGTAACAAAAGGCATTAATACAATGTACCCGTTTAGAGTATATGTCCCTGCATATACAAGCATTTCGCGGAAGAACCGCATAGAACCGCACACGGTGATAATTTTTGTACTCACATTGCCTCCTATTTTTCGATATTATTACGAGACCTAATATCGACACATGACGCCGCCATTGCGGCCTAACTCAAAAGTGGCTGTTTGCAACCCTGTACCTCTTTGTCGGAGCACTCCGACAAGCCATCTCTGCGGACACAGAGGCGGTCTTTTTATTGTCCCTGGATATTTCCGAGGGGACATTCAAAGTATACCACACCTTTCAACAGAAATCAACACCTTTAGCTGCTAATCTCTGGTATTTGATAGTGGTTGACAAAATCAGTCATCTGTGGTAGTCTTTCACTAGAAAGGAGGACCTATGGAGGGAAAAGAATACATGACCTTGGCAGAAGTAGCTGCGTATGTAGGAATAAAGCGATCATCGCTCTACTACTACATAAAAGGGTTTGGCATAAAGACACATAGGTTTAGGTTTGATAACCGTGCTTACATGTCTGTGGTAGATGCCAATAGGATCAAAGAGGCAAAAGAGAAGCCATGGACTATGGAAGAAAAGAAACCAGCAAAGGAAGAGACAAAGGAAGCCGCTTAGCAGGGGTAGTCAGTCCAATGCCCTCGACAAGCCCACACTGACTACCCCTAACCACCGTTCGCACTTCTTTCGCAAGAGGTGTACGTGCTATGTGTCTTACAAGTTAGTTGCTTTGGAGACACACAACAAGAAGGAGTTAACCTTACATGGATAATAAATTACAACTTTTTGAGTTCAACAGTCAACCCGTTCGTGTCGTTTGGGTTAGCAACGAGCCAATGCCCATTCTTGCCGACGCCTGCAAGATCTTGGAAATTGGCAATCCCAGTGATGTCGTAAAACGATTACTATTCCCAAAGGGGGTCGATTCAATCGAGGTCCTTACCAAAGGGGGTCGGCAAATGTGCACCTGCATTTCCTTCCCAAATTACCTGGATTTTGTTGCACGATCGGACAAGCCAAATGCAATTCCGTTTCGTGAGTGGGTTTTCGGGGAAGTTCTACCAGCCATCTTCAAAACTGGCTCGTATAGCATAAACGGCGAACTAAGCTTAACAGGCTACAACGAAATTTCTCATCTCGACCTACTTGACGACCCCGAGCTTTTGAGGATAGCGATTCAGTTCTACGAAGATCTGATGCATGCTAGCGGTCAAAAGAAAGCTTTGCTTAAGGGACTGGAAAATGAGAAGTATCCTGAGAACTCTTTCACCAGGGGCAAGCGTAAGCCTATGGATATTAAGTTCTGTGACATCTCCCCATGCCTAAAGGGCAGGGGCTTCTCATTCTCACGAACGAGAGTTTCCTGCTTCAACGGGGGTTGCCCGACGAGCTTTCGCCCGAACGGGTCTGACACTCCCTCCACAGGCCGACGCCGAGAGCCCCTCGGCCAGAATGTTTAGCGCGGCATTAGTGTCACGATCGTGAACAATGCCACATTGGGGACATGCCCATTCACGCACGTCCAAGGTTAAGGAGTCGAGAACATGCTTGCAGTCATGGCAGGTTTTGCTAGAGGGAAAGAAGCGGTCAATCTTGACCAGGGTACGTCCATACCACTTGGATTTATAGTCCAGTTGTCGAACGAACTCTCCCCATCCCACATCGCTGATAGCCTTTGCAAGCTTGTGGTTCTTGACCATGTTCTTGACGGCCAGACTCTCCACGCAAATCACTTGGTTTTCGCGAATTATGCGTGTGCTGAGTTTGTGCTGGTAATCTCGTCTTCTGTCTTGAATACGAGCGTGAACACGGGCCACTTTGAGACGGGCCTTGTTCCGGTTCTTGGAACCTTTCTTCTTTTTTGCGTGCCGTCTCTGAGCTTTTACCAGTCTCTTCTCATCTTGGGCGTAGAATTTGGGATTGCCGACAGCCTCACCCGTCGAGAGAATGACCATCGATTTGAGACCAAGGTCCAGACCAACCATAGCATTGACCACTGGCAGATGTTCGATTTTGTCCTCTACCAGCATGGACACAAAATAGCGGTTGGCGCAATCCTTGGTGATAGTGACCGAGCTAGGTTTTGCATCTTTGGGGAGCTTCCTGTGCAAGTGGATACCCAGAGGAGCATCCATTTTCGCAAGAGTGAGATGTTTCCCATCCCACTTGAATGCATTCGCAGCGTACGTAGCCGATTGGGCATTCTGCTTCTTCTTGAAGTGTGGGTACTTGGCGCGTCCCTCGAAGAAGTTCTTGAAGGCTTTATCCAAGTGGCGAAGAGACTGCTGAATAGGCACACTGGAGACATCTCCAAGCCAAGGATACTCACGCTTGAGATCTGGCAACATGGCAGCAAGATCGTTGTAGTAGAGCCTTTGTCCAAGCTTGTAGGCAGCAGAGCGGGTATGCAGTCCCCAATTGTACACATAGCGGACACATCCGAACGTTTGCGCAAGAATACGCTTTTGCTCGTCGGTCGGATAGAACCGATACTTGTACGCCCGCTTCTGCTTACTCACTGCCTATTTGCCTTTCTTTTGTTTCTTGACATGCTCTTCCAATGCGGTGAGAACCTCTCCGTTGATAGAGCGGTTATTCTGCTTTGCGGCTTCCCTTATTTGTTCCAACAGGTATTCAGGAAGCCGGATGCTAAGCGACTTCATAGTGTCTTTCATATGTCTATTGTAGCATCAAATTGGACATACGTCAAGCGGTTATGGGACCCCAATTCCCAAGCCCCAAACAAGGAAGCGGCTTATATCCCCATAGCTAAAGCAAGGGGTTTTACGCCGCCAAGAGATAAAAAGCAAGTTGGGGACAAAGTGCAGTTTGGCATTGCAATTCTTGGAAAAGAGAGAGTTATACAAAGAGTGTTCTGGGGTGCAGATCACACCATATAACAAAGAATGCCTCTATCAGAAGCGATAGAGGCATTCTTATGTCCATTTTCTTGTGTAACAGATTGGACACGCGCCCAACAAGGTAAAGTCACATTATGCATCTCAAATCTAAGGATATTTCTCTAGAGATATTTCGTTAAGGAAATATCTCTAGGACCTTTACCTCTCTTTTCGAAGTCAATACCGCATGTTACCATGACGCCATGAGACGTAAACATGAGGAATACAAACGGGCTACAATATACGTTCCTCTCGTGTTGCTTGACAAACTTCATGAGAGTTCTAAAGTTAACCGACGCTCGTTTAATCAAGAGGTGATGTGGCGTGTCGAAAAGAGCTACGCTGCATCAAATAATCAGGAAACTGTAAAAGAGGAGAAAGGATAATGTCATGTCTTTCCCGTCTCCATTAGCAGAAGAAGAATGCATAATCATTAATGGACAACAAGAGCCTGTCATAACGTTCATGCTAGATAGAGTAAAGCCAGCATCACGAGATGAAGACTCTGATCAGTACTCACTCGCAAAAGAACGGCTTAGCCGATATGGTTATGTGTTTGCCGATATTGACGATACCATCATACAAATCAGCAGACCGCACAGCCCGTACTTCACCTCTTATGTCTATTGCAAGGCAGATATGCTTGTTGGCATGTCCATGTGCACAAAAGAAGATTTTGACTTTGCTGAGTGCATACGTGCCTGCTTTCGAGTTTCAATGTGGCAAAAAACGATAGTACCCTAGAAGGAGCAACACATGTCATTTACTAGAACAACAGACATACGGTATACGAAAGTGGTAGATCGAGGATCACCAGACGGGCCACAAACGTATTTCACACAAGGACAACCATCATATTCAAGATTTGGCAGTGCAAACGATGATGAGAAGTATACACCAGAACTTATTGCGCAAGACGTCAAAAAGCGCATTGAAGCTGTGATGGCAGATCCGAGCGTGAAGCTTGAGGTAGTTATCATGATCGATGAGCAGTTTCAGTAGCAGTTTAGTGGAATAACGACATGATGCGGATAACAACCAAAGAAGAGTATTTGTATGGTATAAACGAGTTCATCAACATACTTCGCGCTCTAGCAGCGTACTCGAAAGAGCACCCAGACACAAACGAAGGATTGTTAGCCGTTGCGCATATGATGCAGCATGAGGCAAAAGTAATCATTGATACGCTCGCAAAGCAAATAGAACAGACACAAGAACAAGAGCCTGAAAAATGTTACCGATACAACTGTAATAAGGATATCAGGAGCTTATGCTGTTTATGCACGAATGCAGCATGTGAGAAGCATTCTATCGCGGTGACAAAACAAGATGACGGGCTCTATGTTTGTGGCTATTGCTACGCTGTATGTCAGAAGGCACATGATAATAAAGAACAAATAGAAAAGATAGGAGAGTAAGAGCATGACAGCGCTAGAATTAGCTGAATTGTATCATGAAACATGTTTGAAATTACAGATTGAAGGTGTTTTACCTCTAGAGTGGGGAATACTGTCAAAACCATGGGAGTTTACACATGACAGATACAAAGCATTTTCAGCAGTGATTGCACAAGAGTTGCTTAAGCAAGCAAAGATCGAAGGAGAATAAGTGCATGGCAGTAGATATATCACCATCAAACGTAGTCGTGGAGCAGATTGATATCAATCTCTTGAAGCCACACCCACGCAATGTCGAGATATACGGCGATGAGGATGTCAGGGACCTACAGCAAAGCATCTCAGAGTCTGGGTGGATCAAGCCGCTTACCGTAAATCCTGAGCATGTGGTTATCAGTGGTCATAGACGCTACCATGCTGCTAAGGCACTTGGTTATACAGAGATTCCCGTTGTAGTTGAGACATTCGCTACGCCAGAATCTGAGATGGAACGCCTCTTGCGGGAAAACGAAAATCGGGGGAAGACTCCTGAACAGCAGATAAGGGAGGGAATGACATGGGAACCGATAGAGAAGGCAAAAGCAGAAGAAAGAGAAAAAAGGGGAAATACAAGTTACCCTCCGAAAAATTTTTCGGAGGGTGGTGAGGTTCGCAATATCATTGCCCGTCGTGTTGGTCTTGGCTCTGGTGTCACTTACGAGAAGGGTAAGGCAGTAGTTGAACGGATTGATCGAGAGTTACGACATGATGATACATTTCGCTATGGAGATATCTTGCGCACTCAACTCAATGAGCAAAGCATTACAGCAGCCTGGAATACGCTTGATAAAATAGTCAAGGCTGAAGAGAAAGCAGAGCAGGAGCAGAAGCGAAAAGAGGAAGAACAACTCAGACAGCAAGAAGAGGCACGCCAGAGATATCTCGAAGCCATGAAGAAAGCGGAACATTGCACCCTCTATCATTGTTCAGTAGCAGACCTATCGCAACATGTGAAATCTGAAAGCATCGATTGTATTATCTGTGATCCACCCTATCCACGAGAATACCTCTCTGTTTATAGCGATCTGGCACAGTTTGCTCAGTATTCATTAAAGCCAGGTGGCTCTCTTGTAGTGATGACAGGGCAATCATATATACAAGAGATCATGGAAAGATTAGCCTCCACTGGTTTAGCGTATCAATGGATGTGTGCATACTTGACCCCTGGTGGTCAATCGCCTCAGCTTTGGGAAAGGAACGTCAATTCCTTCTGGAAACCTCTTCTCTGGTATGTCAAAGGCGAGTATACGGGTGAATGGATAGGCGATGTTTGCAAGAGTGACGTCAATCAAAACGATAAAAGCAAACACGAGTGGGGACAGTCTGAAAGCGGTATGGCAGATATCATTAGGCGCTTTACCAAGACGAATCAACTTATCTGCGATCCATTCGTTGGTGGAGGAGCCACCTGTATGGTATCCATCGAGATGGAACGTAGATTTGTTGGATGTGATATTGATGAGACGTGTGTTAAGGCCAGTTCGGAAAAAGTGAAGCAGAGTTTGGGGGTATCCATAGATGACTAGTTACGAGCGTACCAACTGGCGTGATAAGGAGCTGAGCAACCGACATCGTGAGTGGGGATTTAACTGCCCTTGTGTTGATATTGATTTCTTAGGAGTTGAGTATAACATAGGCAAACCAGTATTAATCGTAGATTATAAGCGTTTTACTGCTCAAGACCCTGATCTAAAGCATCCATCATACAGAGCAATAGCTTTATTAGCAGATGGATATAATGAGGGACCACTTCCATTTCTCATCGTATCCTATTGGCCTGATATATGGGCTTTTCGCGCCTTACCTGTGAATGATTGTGCTCGTGGTCACTTCTACGAAGGCGAAATGCTCACAGAAAAAGAATACGTTTCCCGCTTGTACCGCCTTAGAAGTATGGTTTTAACTAAAAACATCATAGGCATACTGAATAACATCTTACCTATGGAAGAGAGCATATAAGCATGAGTACTTGTGTAATATGCGGCACTGACTTCTCAGCGCGTCACGCGTACGGGCTCTGTCCAACCTGTCTTACACGTGATTCGGCGCGTGAGCTTGACCGTGTGGAAACGGCATTGCATAAGGCGCGTAAAAGCGGATTGACAGCCACATTGACACTTCGCGAATGGATATCGGTTATATCGGATTTTAAGGGCCTGTGCGCTTGGTGCCAGGAATACACATACAGCATGATAGAGATGGTAGATCCTGCACGTGGTCTTACATATGACAATACGGCACCTTGTTGTCGAGCCTGTGCCCATCATCGCAAGCACGGCTTTTTGTTGGCAGAGAAAAGAGTTATGGTGTACTTGCAAGGGTATAGGACACCACAGGACATAGCGCAAAACGAGGAGGAAACAAAATGGACACAAGACTAGAGTTAATCGATAATCTCAGAATAGGCATTGAGCACGAGATGAAAGCAGTTCTGGAGATTAACGGTATATCAATGGAGGAGTACCAAGCAGTCACACAGAACTATTTGCTGCTAAAAATAGTTGACAATCTCGACCAGCTAAACAAGACGCTAAATTTGATATCAGTGCAAACTAGCATAATGGCAATACAAGCGGAGAAGAAGAATGAAACAGATCCTAGCTGAGAAGCGTAAACGCACACGCATTGACATCGCACAGAGCACCTACGACGCACTGAGAAGCGTAGCGAACGACAGACACCAATCGATAGCGGGAGCGTTTCACGATGCTGTGGAGCTGCTCAGACGACTACAGGAGGTAGAGACGCTGGGTGGAAAGTTTCTCGCTATTGGCAGAGCAGTCACAACGCCGGAAGAAGAGGAGCGACCATGAGAGATATAAGTTTCCGAGTTTGGGATAGAGATAGGAAGGCTATGATAGATCTTCCTTATCAGGGCATAGTTTATTCTTCTGAAGCAGCAAAGATGATTTTTGGGGATGATTTTCATGATGATTTCTACACGGGTTATCCTGACAATGTAGAGATCATGCAATACGTAGGTCTCAAAGACTGCAATGGCAAAATGATATATGAGGGAGATATAATAAGAATAGAGGATGCTACTGCACAGGATGTCCGATTGTGCAACTTGAGCCAAGCAGACTATTCAAACAATAGTAGATACTGTGCTACAAAGTTGCCTGATTTTGTTTTGATCAGTTTTACAGGGAATGCCGTGCGCTTACCACGCGTCTTAGATTGACCTGGGAACATCATCTCCTCTCCAATTTTTAGAAACTGTAGTGTTTTGCGAAGACTGAGCGCTTTATCTTCCAGGTCTTCGATTGTGCTTCGAAGCAGTTTTGCGTCTCTGAGAGTTTCAAAAACGTCTTGGAGCTGATTGTCGGTTACTTGTAAGTTAGCAATAATCCTCTTTGCCTCATCAAAAGCTACTGCCAAGTCGATTTTGAGTTCAACAGACTGTGGTGTGTTTTTCACCAGCCCAAGATATGCATTTGTCTGCAATTCAGTGAGACGAGCATATCTTTGATATTTCGTACTCCGACTAGTTGCAGTTTTCACTGCTCCATTTTCAAAATGGATTAGTCCGCACTTTGCTTCGACCTGTCCCTGATATTTCAGAACGGTGTTTGTCATGAATGGGCCGTGCTGAATATCAGGTTTCTCAGCCACGATGCGGCTATCAGCAAGTGGTACATTGTTTTCAATGGCAACCAATGATTGTGATACACTGTCAAACATGATAGGGTTCCTTTCCTTATCAAATTGAGCACGTCTCCAAAGGCGTGCAAACAGGGTCTAGGACTTGGCGGCGATGCTTCCTACGGCGATGAACCGCCAAGTCTGGCTAAGCGACTTCTTTTAGTTTCGCAGCTCTCTTCTTTGCAGCTTTACCAGATCGTACTCCTCGTTCCTCCACAAGGTAGTGATCAACGTCGGATTTCCAATAAAGACTTGCCCGATTGCTAATCTTTATCTTCCTGATTTTGCCATATTGGGCAAGTTTCCTAACGTATTCAGATTTGATCACTTTGCCACTATTTTTACTAATAACAAGAGCTGCTTCAGTGGGGTTGTACCACTCAGACAGATTTATGTTTTCGTCCACAAGTTCTCTCCTTTCCTTTATGTATCCTTGTCGGGTTATTATGAGTATAACCCGAAACGGGAAATTTGTCAAATTCGCTCTGATAAACCCTTGACAATAACCCGACAAGGGTTTATAATCTATATAGAAGCAGCGAGGCAACGGCCCGCTGAAGAACAACTAGCGGAAAGAGAGCATTGAAATGGCGAACAATATGATCATCAATTTCGGGAAGAAATATAAGGGAAAAGAGATTAGCTCGTGTGATGATAAGTACCTTAAGTGGCTCATCTCACACGAGCGAGTCCTAGCACTCAAAAACCGCTGGGCCAGCTATGATGCTCGCTTTGAGCTAGAGCGTCGTGAGATGGTTGCGGCTCCTGTAGCGCAAGGCAACAGCAACTGGAATGAGTGGGAGCAGGCAATGCAAGGAGAAACGCCTGCACCAGTGGTTGTAGAGCACAAGCCCACTTGGAACCACGAACGCTGTTGTTATGTCTGGTCTGACACGGGAGAACTTGTTCGTGATGATGAGAAACCAAAGTACAATGTTGTATCTCTCTCAAATGAGAGGAAAGAAAGATTTGACCTTGTAGGATATATCTCACGTAAAGCAGAAGGCAAGCGCAATCTGGTTGCGGAATGTCGTGAAATCAAGTCGCGCAAGCGCACAGAGGACCTCGGCCAGCGCGGATCATTCGGCTCCAAGCCGTTTAGCATTCTGAGGTAGTTCATCGCGAAAGAGGCCCGCTACTGACAGCCAAGCACTGCAGCAGCGAGCGAAGTTGATCCAAAGTCATCATAGCACAGAAAGAAAGGATGGGGAGGAGCCTCCCCAAGGAGAAATAAGAAGGCACACACAGTTGACAAACTCGCTCTTATTCAGTTTGCAAATGAGAAAATAAACAGTACATGCAGCTTACTTACCAATATGTTTGATGGAGGTTTAAACGTTACTCAGGATGATGTCAGAAAAACACAGGAGGTCATTGATAAGATAAGGGAAGCTCAAAGTGAGCTTTTGAGTTTATTGAAGTCTTTGTAAGTCAAAGAAAGGACGGGGAGGGCATTGAACTCTCCCCAGAAAGGCAAAACAAGATGTCAGATGCAATTATCATTGCAAAGATTATTGAAAGCAAAAATCGGCCATTTTCAGTGGCCGATTGCGCCATTGAGATCTTCGACGAGGCAGGGCTTGTCTGCAATCGGGCGACAATATCCTGCTTGTCATTTCAGGTGGAAGAGCATCTGATGAAGCACTACAATGCTCTCCTCGTTTCCACAGAGGAATACGACGAGTACGTCGATCCATTTCTTCCTCTCATCGTTAATAAAGAAAAGGAGGAGGAAGATGCGAGGAGGGAGAGGATCAGAAGGGCTAAATTTGCTGCTGAGCAGGCAAATCAACAGCAACAGAAAGAGGAGAGGAAGCGTTACTTGGCATGGTTAGAGGATTATATCTCTGACTATGCCTCAAGTGGATATAAAGATTTTAAGAAAGACTGGTTGATCCGTAAGCATGGCGTGAAGAGCGCATATTATCGAGAAGGGCCTCTGCCTGATTGGTTGAAGGACGATCTGGGCTATGTGCCCGACGAGCCTCTCGACCATGGAATGCCATGGGACAGGCCACGTAATGAGGTTGTGCTCTCCGATGAAGAGTACGCCAATAAGTTGCTAGCAGAGGCGAGAGAAGGCGTTGATGCCATTGAGCACTTCTGCTATACTGATTGTGGGTAGCAACCTTACGACCAACCAATTGAGCTACAAAATCAGGGAGAGTAGATACCATTTTACTCTTCCTTCCTACACTACATGCTACTTACTCTTCTTCGCTTTTTTTGACTTCTTAGGCGTTACTTTTTGTACACGTGACGAGCTTGACAATCATTCTTGCCGGATGATATCATGGGCATATCTTGGATCCTTACGGGACCTGGCCTCGTCACTGATTGCCAGGTTCCACCGAAGCCCGACTGGGATTGAAATAATTTTTGCTAAGCAATGGGGCGTATCTCGCTTGAGTCACACACCACACTAAAAGCACTTCGTTCGCTCAATTGCGTGAAGTGCTTTTTGCTAGCCTCTATGGCATCTTGCAAGCAATGTGCAGGTTTGGGTCAAATAACGAAAACGGGTAGTGCATACAGTTATGGCTTATAATTACGCTAACTGAAAATATCTTCAATGGTTCGTTCCTCCTGCTACTTTCCCCGTATCTTAACCCAATTCTGTCCAATCGGCAATGTGCACCATCATAGAGCCCTTGACAGACTGAACAGCTAATCAGCAGTTCACCAAGCAGTACTGGATATGGCGGTCTTCTCAGTGCCGAACAGCGCTATTGTCGTGCTGCTTCGTATTCTTCACAAGTTGAATTGCGTCATCCTCACGAAGAATGACGCCTTCATTCTCCAAGTCCTCAAGAGATTTCTCTAGATCAGCACGCTTTATACTCGTTCGACTCACTAAAAAATCAAGAGAAACTTTTCCCTCAAAATCCTTGAGGAGACTGAGAATACTAAGGCATGGAGTGTACATCTACTTTTCTCTTTCGTGGCTTTTTGTACTTCAGTGGCAGCTCTAGCTGTCCTGCTTGCATGGCTTCTTCTCGTATTTTGCGCCTCTTTGTTTGAAGTCCCTTTCTACTGTGCATAGGACCATCATAGCGCATATGACACTGCTTGCATAAAGCCATGAGCCTTGCACGCGGGTTCTCAGGATCATGATCCAAGTGAGCTGCTTGGATGACAACTTTGTCGGTACGGCCCGTATCCGCTACGTATTCTTCACCTCGCTTTTTACCGCAATGTTGACATGTGTACTTTGCACGTTTAATGCAGTAAGGACCTCGTTTGAAGAAACTGGGGTGATACCAGTTTCCGTTGTAGAATACCAGATTAGCGCGAAGTGCCATTACTGTATTCCTCCACAATTGTAGGTGAAACGACAACAGCAGACTCTACAAACTGATTACTATACTTTGTGGTCTTTATGCCAGCAAAAGCCTCATAGAAATGCTTGAGTGCCTGTTCAATCTGGTCATAGCGTCCCCATTCATCACCCTCAAAAACCTGGGTAGCGATGGGAGACGGTATCTGACCAATGAACTGGGATAGAGCTTTGTAGAGTGCCTCAGTTGCTTTCTTCCATCCGCTCTTGATCTCAAATTCATATTGCTCTTGCTTGCGTCTAGATTCGTTTGCGTCCCGTTGCTTTCTCAACTCAGCAGTCAGTTTCTCTGTTTCTTGGTAGAGCATCCCTTTCTGCTCAGCAATAGTTTTGACCTGAGCTTCCAAACTTGCTATTTTCTCTTTGGTTTCCTGTGGGATAACTTCTACCCTTTCAGGCGTCTCAATAGTCTTGATTTGTTTCACTAGATCTGTAATTTGTTTATTTAGCTCATCTATCTTGCTTTGAGCTAACTGAGAGTGAGATTGGAAGATGCCAAGTTGCTGCTGAGCAGTTGCTGCTTCTTCTTCTGCCTTTCTCTTTGCCTTGACTGCATCAACAGCTGCGCGTTTTGCTTCCATTTCTCTCTGCTTAGCTGCTTCTATTTCAGCATTGACGGCTTTGGGAGTAGGTTCAATGACGCCAGCCTCTATCTTTGTGACAATCTGGTCACGCTCTGGGGATCGGGCTATTCCAATCCACTGCCGAAAACCCAAATCGCCGACGCGTCGGCGATTTAAGAGTGTATTTCCTAATTCTCTTACGATTTGCATATGATCTTTAGCTGTAGTTTGAGAAACTCCAATCCTTCCCAGCCAATTTATAAAATTACCATGACCTTGTTTTGCCTTGTAGGCTATGTATAATTCCCCCTTCCTACGTATAACTTCACTTGTCATCATCTTCAGGACATTCTCTTGCTGATCAAGCTGCTCATGAAAAGTTGTAGCAGCTTGATCAAACTCTTCATCGGGAAGGCTTGCCCATGTGGCGTCAATGGTGATCTCATCAGACTCATTACTAGCTGGCCCAAGATCAAAGAACCCAGTTTGCACTAATTCGTTTGACATATCAGCTATCTCCCTCCTGCACGTGCGGTTAACCATGCTAGTGGATGTACTACACCTGGGGGAAGTTGCTCTAGCTCTTTTTCGTACGGAAGAAAGAAGGTATCGCTCACTCGTTTGTGGCCTTCCTGCCAAACTGAAGCGAGCTGCTCTTTGGAGTCCTCGTCAGGATGCTTTTTAGCGTGTCCCCAGCCCTTCGCGAAGGCAACATTCTCCTCACGTCGAACTCTTATTCTTTCAAATCTTAAGCACGCTTCATGGTCTTTGTATCTATTTTCCTGATGTCTCCACTCAGCAGATTTCATCAACTGTGAAACACCTGTCACAAGGCCAAACCATTCTATCTCGTTGGTGTACTTGATAAATTGGTATTTCTGTTTGTGCTTGTATATAAGGAAATTCGCATATCTCAGCGCCTTCTCCTCAATATTATCCAATGAACCTCTATCAAGATCAGCACCATCTTCTGCATAGAATTTCTCCTGCAAGGCATTGTTGTTTATGCTCTGTGCAAGAATTGTTTCCATCTTCTCCTTTTTTGAGTTGTAGACTTCTAGTTTTGTCGATACGGGCGGGTTCATTGCTTGAAGGACAAGATTAATGTTCTCACGACAAAAAACCTCGAATATTGCACGCTCTACATGTTTCGTTAACAAATCTTGATCTAGTGCTGTAAACATGGCTATATCTCTCCTCCTAATTGCTTACTCGCATCCTGGGATGCACTATCCTGCTCTCGACGCTCTAGTCCCTCTTTCACCATTTTGACTACAATAAAAGAGAACGAGCGTTCTTGCTCTTTTGCGATTGCAGCCACCTTTTTGTACACATCTGGTGGTATGCTGATCGATTGGTTGAGTTGTCTGGCAGCGGGGTTGTCGGTTCTCATTGTCACCTCCGGTTCGGTTGTTATGTCTACTGGGTATGTATGCTTATATCTGACTATATTATAATAATGCTCTTGGTGGCTGTCAATACGTGAAATTTCCTTAGAGAAATATCCTTAGATTTGAGATGCACCAGGAGATAAAACCGTATGATATTGCGCATAAGAGAGCGTTGCACCGGGAGCATCGTGTCCAGCGTGGCCCGTCAAAACATCGCGAATTGATTCTTGATATGCCTATATTTTTTTTGCTACAATACTTCTATCTATTTGATCCGCTGTAGTGCCATCAATTCAAAACAAACAGTAGTACTCGAAAGGCATACACCAGATGGATTTTCTCCCTGAGCCGATGAAAGACAATGGCCAACCTTTAAAACGTCCAACAGCCAGTACAAATTATTTTGAGAGGTTAGGTGAGAGGATAGTAAATTCAGTCTCAAATCTTGTAGTAAGGAGCAGGAAAGAGGATACTGATGCAATTCTAAACAAGTTGGACGCAATAGAGCAGAAACGTAACATAGATCAGACTGTTATCAATCTGATCGTAGAAGAATACATAGAAATAAACAAAGAGCAAGTAAGATTAGATCAACGTAAGCGAAAAATTGAAATTATTTTGCGCAGCAAAGAATTGTACAGTATTGAAGCTGTGAAACCTCTGCAATTAAAAAACGGAGATGATGAACGCGACACCGGTCCAGTAGTAGCACTTCCTCCCAATAAGGATTAAAAATGCAGCGATGGACAGAGGGTTGGCGCTCTCTGTCCTATCTGCCGTACTACACTGCCAAACATCGATCAAGAGCCACTACCAGACTTCTCAGTGCTGAGTAGCGCTATTCTGCTTGACATAGCCTTGTAGCCACTTCTGTTTACCTTCTGCTCTTAGCTCTTCTGCTCGTTCTTGGATAGTACCAATCGGGCCAAATGTACAGCCTGGGATGATGTTACTTTGAATTGGCTCATAGGTGGCTTGCGGTTTCTCAAGTGGGAGGCCTGTTTGCTCGTCGCGGCAAATGTTGCAGTAGCAGTGAATTGCGTCCTGTCCCCAGTAAAAGAAGCTTCTGTCATCGGCCCCCATCGCAGTATGACAGTCTTCACAGCTCTCAGGAAGCTGGTCGGATGACTCAGTAAGCACCTCTGATAGCATCTTCTCTTTCTCGGCAAGGATAGATTGAAGGCGTGGGCTAATCCAATCTGCCCACAGGTCTACACCATCTTGAAGCATCTGGTTTGGATCTTCCCAGAATGGGCGTAGTCGCTGTGCATTCTGTAGATCTAGCCACCACTTGGAGGCCAGGTCTCCGCTCTCCTCTGCATCAAAGGCGACAAGGACCAATTCCTGAGCAGCTAGCCTGATTAGCCACCGATCAGAGTGCGCACCGCCAGTTGAGCCTGTTGCACATACTGCTACATATTGACCACACTCCTGAGCAACGGATAGTGCACTAAACTCTCCTTCCACTAGAATAACAGGCCGATGATAGGTGAGCGAATCAGCTAGATATAATCCATTAGATCCGCCAGCGACTTGTTTATAGCGAGGATCAGGTTTCACGGCCTTCTCATCGCGAATAGTGATACGCCACAAGTCCTCTCCGATAAGCCAGGGAATGACGATCCCTTGCCAGAGTCTACCATGCTTCTCACGTCTCCACTTGGTATCCGTCTGCCTCATCTCAACAGGATTGTAGCCAAGACGTGCTGTCTTAATCGTCTCATCCTTTAACCCTCGGCCACGTAGATAGGCTAGAGCCGCCTGTCCTAGCTCACCCCACAGAACACCTTCACAGTACTGAGTAAATGCCCTAGCGCTTCCTTGCCAAGCTACAGACGGTGGATTGTGCGTAGGCACAACTTCCAACATGCTCTTAGGGACAAGCAATTTGGGCTCGCTCCCATCTCTTGGCTTCCATCCAACCTCGGCAAGTGCTTCATTCTTGCTCTTGCCTCTCTTTATCATGAGGTAGTCTATGCTTGTCCCTTTTGTATTGCAGTGTTCACAGATGAACCATCCATATTCACCATAGTTAGGTTGTACTCTTAACCTATCGTTCCCAAGGCCACCACAGCCGAATATGCAGTTACCGTTTATCTGTCCACTTCTGCTTGTAGACTTACGAGACGAACTAAAACCATCACGTTCCATCTCAGCAAGTAGGTCAAAGGTCATTGTTAGTTTCCTTTCTCTCATCAGACAAATTTGTGCCATTTAAAAGCGGGCCATTTGGTGCCATTGGTGCCACCCTATAGGGTGGTGGCACCTTGGCACCTTTTATTTGGCAAGTGCCACTGGTGCCATGGCACTGATTTGGCACTGATTGGCACCAAATATTACTTTTATTCATCATCATCACCCCTTATTGCTGTGCTATCTGTACTATTGCTGCTAGTTGGAACATAATAGCGCTTGCTATCTGTTTTGTAATGAACTCTTTTTGAGTCGTATAACTCTTTACGCGCTCTCTTGGCAGATCTCTCACTAACATTTACCGTTGCTCCTAATGCCACCCACTCAGTCATCGTTAGCTCTTTACCTATCAATACTTCGTACATCGCTTGTACCGACTTCTTTGAGGATATTGTGTCTTCTTCATCCTCAAGTGGTGGCTCTGAGTGGACAAGAACAATTGATGACTCATCTGGAGTCTTGCCATAGACGACTTTATGGAGGGATAGATGGATGGGGTCAAACTGCTCAGCATCTTTTTGCTTGAAGCACTCAATCTTGATGCCCTGCACAGCATCAGAGTAAAGGTCGGTGCTAATGATGGTTTCCATGTTGCCTACAAGGGATGATGCTCCTCTAGGGCCTTTCTGCTTGTCTTTGCCCACATGATGTACAACAAGGACAGCACATCCAAACTTTTCTTGTAGCATGTCGGCAGCAGCAATGATTTTCGCCATCTCAGTATTGCTGTTTTCATCTGCTCCTCCACTATTTCTGCTGAGTGTATCAATAATGAGCAGCTTAAGATTTTCTGCAAAATCTTCTTCTAGTGCAGCCACTAATTCCAGCACACTCGCTGGGTCGGTTAACGCTATCGGCTGACCATACCACTTCACACCACTATTGCCTTGCTTGTGATGGTGTCCTTTCCATGCCTTGACACGAGGACCTAGCCCGAACGAACCCTCACCTGCAATATAGGCAACGCCTCCCTGCTTTACCGCTCTTCCTAGCCATCCATAGCCATAGCCTATGCATAATGCCCAATCAATAGCTAGAAAGGATTTATATGTTCCTGGCGGACCGTATAGCATCGCTATGCCTTTTTCGGGGAGGATGCCAGAAACAAGCCATTCGCGTGCAGGCATATTCTCGATTGCATCATCATCGACAAATCGAATACGCCTCTGTGGTTTTCGCTCTGTCTTTTGCTCATCCTCAGTTCCAGGTCGTGGTGGAACTGGTTTGCTTTTCAGCTCTCCTAGCCATGGATGCTTCTTGCTGAGTCCCACAAATGCATGTTTGATGCCGTTCTCATCACTGTCGCGCAGCACGCTAATCAGTGATGAGATGATTGCCTCTGCCTCACTTCCTGGCTCAAGCATAGCTAAATCTTCTTGAGAGGGTCGCTGCTTACGATCAAGGATGTCTTCTAGTGCCCACTGTATTGCATGTTCGATGGTATTGTTGTAGGTGGTTTCTTGCGTAATGTTTGTCATAAGTGGTACAATCCTTATATCTGATGATTTTTGAAACCTCCAAGGTTTCAACTGGAAAGCTATTTAGCAATCAACCTGCCAAGAATGAGTTGCTAGTAGCTTTTTTGTTTGTCGTAAATCCCTTCGACGTCTTGGCCCGTCAGGTGTCTGGTTTGCTCACTGCTTTGCCTTTCCGCGTGTATCACGGTCTGAAAAGACTCTTCAACGTTTAAATTGGTGCGTTTCGTCTATGCGCTTTGCTCTTTTAATCTCTCTTGAAAGTCCTTGATAACTCTTGACACTGCTGGCTCATCCATTTCCAGTACGTAGGCATCCTTGATACGCTCTAAGCTTCCATTGGACACCGTGTACATCCCTGACATACGTAGCTGGCTGACCATTCTCCTTCCATCATCAGAGACCGTTTGAGCGTAAATGCGTTTGATCCGTTTTTCAGGATAGAGGCCAACCCAGAATTCCGTATATGCACGGATGAGTCCTATGAGCAGATTTTTGTAACTTGGGTGTTGTGCTGCACTGCTAGCGAGTAGCATATACTCTCCAGGCTCATCGTAGGTCAGGATATCCTTGGATGTGATCTCAGTCTCATCTCGTTTGCCAAGGAGAATATCCATGATGGTTGCTTCTGGCAGAGGTAGGAGGCTAATGTAGGCGTACATTGTGTCCTCCTTTTCACTATCAAAAACGGCTATTGATGTGTATGGGTTCTTTGACTTTCGCTCTCTGTAGTGCTCTGTGTCGGCTAGGTACTCCTCATGGTAAATTTCTCGGTCTAGTATCATGGAAGCAATTACATCATTTGGGGTTGTCCACCTAATATAGTGCTTCGATAGTGCAGCTTTCTTTTCTGCTTCTTCATGTAGAAGGCTTCTTTTTGTTGCAACAATGCTAGCTATCTCATACATCTTTCCACCCTCGTCCTCTGAAACAGTGATATCCCCTGTCCTTACACGATAGTTGAAAGTGTTCTTAGTGAACGGCTCGAATAGTTTTGCAGCTTCAGCAAAGCGTACATAGCCTGGTGGCGTCTGCTTTGATTTGGGTCCTCTACGGCGTATCATCTTTGTCCTCCTGAGTAACTATGGATTTTTCGTAGTATACCATGAATGTCTATAGGTTTGCAAATTAGTTTACACCAATTTCTGGCTAATTACAAAATTGGCTCAAAAAAGTATTGACAAGCTAATTCTGGTCAGGTATAATTCTCTCAGAAGTTAAGTTGCTAGCAAGTGAAGCCATTTACTAGCAAATAGACTCTTGAAGAAAGGAGGAATTATGCAGGAGAGAATAGAGTCTGCACTCTGCAATTTACGCGAAGCACTTGATATCACAAGAGAAGATATCGTGAGAAGGTGTGATGTGTCGGTTGGCACCGTAAAAAATGCGGAGAGAGGACAATCACTCAGAAAGCGATCAGCGCTTCAGATTCTGGGTGCCATCAACTCTTTCCTTCAAGAGAAGCAAAAACCAGAGTTGACACTGAACGATCTAGAGCTGAAGATTTCGTAGCAAGTTAAAAAAGAAGAGCCCCGTTTGCTGAACAGGTCGGGAAAACTTACCAGCAAGCAGGGCCCAGTTTCAGAACCGTAGAGGTTCCTAGTCCATTGGAGGACATTACTATGTTAACACAAACAGCAACCCTGGAAGTCGTCGAAGAGCAGGACCAGGCTCCAATGCCAATCCGCGTGATCCGTAAGCTCAACGGTGTCCATCAATGGGTTGAGTTGACATCCGAAGCTGAGATGACCGAGGCGGAACTACGTGAGCAGTATTGTAGTGTGTTTGGCATATACGAATAGGAGGATATGATGATTACAGGACAGAACGTACATGAGCAGTGGGCAACGAGTCATCCCCACGCGAAACAGTGGGATGATGTGAGTCCCGTAGCCAAAAGACTCTACGAGAGTCTAGCGCAGGCTATTGAAGTTGAAAGGCGTAGTATCGTAGCTGTAAAGTGTCCAATGTGTGGAGAAATGGTTAGTGCCTACGGGTACAATGAACACCGTTGTGCATAGTTATCATGAGGAGCAAAACAATGGCAAGACAGGCAGTAGCGTATCGTGACAGCAATTGTGTCATGCAGAACAAAGAATTTGCAAGTTTTGAGGAGGCTTATCCTCTAATCAAGAAACTCGACCGTCAAAATGTGTATTATGACTGGTATGAATTGCGCAATGGTCAATGGATCGAGGCCAGCGAAGTAACCGTGCTGCAAGACGATGATGGCGAAGAGATTGCCGCGTATATTGCAGGTCACGCAGCATGAATGAAGAAATTAGGTGCGCAAGCTCACAAAAGCCCCTTGCACACGTTAAAGACGGAAAGCTGTATCTGTGGTGTAAGCGCTGCTGTATAGCGCATGCGTTCACAAGACGAGAAGTCTTGCGTATGATGGATGAGACGCAAGACCAGCAAACTGTTAGAAAGCCTGCAAAGGCATAGCACAAAGAGTTCCAAGAGCCAGAGCCAAGAGCCAGAGCCGTAAATGGTTTCTGGCTCTTTTTGTTTACACAGGAGTTAAAGCATGACAAGGCAAATAACAGACGATGAGACAACCGTCTTGGAGGTCATCATGTATCTCCAAGAAAAAGGAAAGCTTTCGTTTTCAGAGGATATCAAAAACAAATGCGTTCTGACTCAGGATGAAGTTGAGATAGCACTTGGCAGTCTGAAAATGAGTGGAGATGTCGAAATATCACCAAGAGGATGGGTAGCAACGGCATAGTCCACAGGGCGGAATGGCGCAAGACCAGGTTCAAGGCCTGAGCCGCTCGTACAGCAGATGACTGCTGATACTAATGTAACTCTAACGTCAAGAGATGTTAAACGGCTACACTCCAGTAATGGGCAATCGGGTACGTTCCGATTGAGGCGGCAAAAGGAACTCTTGAATACAACTAAAGATGACAAAGGCGGTACGGGTACCTTTCACGAATAGCCCGCGCATCTCTCAAGCGAGATAGCCGCCAATCTCCCATGTTGGGAGGAACAAGTGCTTGAAAGAGCAGAAAGAAGGTGTTTTATGTTACATGATGTAACACCTACAACAGTATATAATCTTGCGACCCAAATGTCTAAGGAGTTTGTTGCGGGTCTAGAAGATGTTGATCGCAAAAGTTACCCACAGCCTCCTGCCAATAACCGCGAACGGTTTGAGAGGGACAGAGCGGAGGCTGACTGCATCTATCAGTTAGAGAATGCTGAGTATGACCGGCTGATAGATGATTACAAAACACGTGGAAGTTTCTCTGAGTTGTCCATGCGTGCTAGATCACTAAATATTAAGTTGTAGCGCGTTTAGTGGCACGAGCGCAGCCTATGCGCCCAAAAAGAGTGAGATGCGGAAATACCAAGGCTTCACTGATGATGAGATTTTAGAAAAGATCTCAGTCTGGACGGATTTGAGGCGGAAAGTTGCGCAAACAAGTATCTCAAGCAGATATCGCTGGATCGATAACTGCACAAAATCTATCAACGAATTGAAACGAGAGTTAGAGTCTCGTGACACTCCTCATAGTGGCACGGGCGGCCTTACAGCCCAACTCAATGCAAGAAAGGCAAATACAATGAATGAAGAGATACAGTGCATGTATTGCTTGGAAGAATGCACTGAAGATGCTGTTTTTGTCCAGTTTAGTAACTGGAGCGATAAGAATCTTTATCGCTGTAATGATTGCTTGCCAGAGGCCAATGAGACATCTTCTCCTTCTGAGGAGAATGGCAGTGAATAGTGGCACGGGCAGAGCCTTATCTGCCCAACTTCAGAAAGGATAACAAACATGGCAAGCCTAAAGCAAGAGCGGTACGACTACCTGAGAACTATTAACGACCCCGATGATGCCCCGTATAATGACGAGCTCTACACGGAGCAATGCCAGCTCTCCTATGAGCTGAACCCAGACAGGCAATACTGGAGAGATCGCAGCCCTAATCTCACTCCACAGGACATCTGGGGTGTAGACACGTCAGTTTACGACAAATAAGGCGTAGTTGTAGATCATCAGGGCATTCGTTTGACGAATGCCCTTACAGAGGAGAGCAATCATGATCGACCACGAACTACAGGGTCATTTGAAGGGTTTGACTGATTGGGAATTGCAGCAGAAGATAGAAGAGTGGGGGAGCAACGTAAATACGTCTGTATCTCAATCTGGCAAAGAATGTAGCCAGGAGATCCTTGATACGCTGAAAGACACATTGAAAAGGCGGGAGGATGGAAGAAATGTCTGAGATGCTTAGAGATTATCTCATAAGCATTCTCGAAGGTGCCGAGCCAGAGCCAAGTCTTCCTCACTTGGCTCTGGCTCGTGAGTTAGAAGATCAGTTATTAGAAAGGCAATAACATGCAACACATACCAATAGGAACATGCCACGTGTGTTTAGACCAATATCCAATTGATGATATTGAAGTTTGCACGGGATGCGGATATCTCGTTTGCGACAAGTGCCGTCTACGCGGCACTTGTGAGAGCTGCGAGGCGTTGGAGGAGATTGCGCTCATGTGGACGTCTCTAGGCCACGACCAGGCTCAGGACGATCTGAGCTGGACTATCCAATCGTAAATGTACATCATCAGGGTGTCCGTCAATCGGACACCCTTACAGAGGAGAGCAAGCATGAACGATAGGCCGACATTTATACAGATGAAGGCCGTCTGTACGTTCATGAGACAACCAACAGGCATTGGGAGCGCATATACAGGTAGCATAATCAGGGGGAGGGGCTTATGAGCCATCAGCAGCTAGGCCTTGTGCTCTACGCGCTTCTCCTGTTGCCTTTTGCACTTGGATATATCAAGCCCAGAAAATGGAGAAGGAGAAGGAAAAATGAAAAAACTAGACGAGCGCCTAGATCAGGCGTTTGAGCTAATAATGCGAGGCATGGAGGTCATTGGCAACATCGTCGGTGATCCTCCAAATGAGAAGAAGGTCAACCCGAAGACCGATCAATTGAAATATGACCACCCTACAACTTTTGCCATGAGCCTACAAGAGAATAGCGATAAAAGGGGAAGAATGAAATGCTAGGAATAGAGGCTAACAAGCCCTATGTTTATACTCTTTCAAGACCTGACGGCATAGTGTTTTACGTTGGCAAAGGCAGGAATAACCGTATACATAGCCACACGTGTCAAGGGCAAAAATCTTGCAATCCTCACAAATATAGTGTTATACGTAAGATTAAGAGTAATGGAGGCAAAGTGCAAAAAACTATCTTGTCGCACTTCGATACCGATAAAGAAGCCCTTGATTATGAGGTTGCTCTAATATTCGCAATGAGAGCCTATGGAAATCTTACCAACATTACTGATGGCGGTGAAGGTTGCACTGGGCGGAAACATTCCGAAGAAACAAAGCGCAGAATAATCGAGAGTAACAAAAAGAGATCTGAGGAAACAAGCCACAGGATATTAGAGGCTAACAGAAACAGATCTGAGGAAACACGGCGTAAAATGTCAGAAGATAGAATGGGGACTAATAATCCATTTAGTGGTAGAACTCATTCAGAAGGAACTCGACACAAGATGTCAGAGGCTCAAAAGGCCAGATTTTCATCTGAAGAAGAGATACATAAGATATCAGAATCTCATAAAGGTAAACACCCCTCTGAAGAGACTCGACGCAAGATATCAGAAACACATAAAGGTAGAGAGAAATCAGTAGAAACCAAGCGTAAAATGTCAGAGGCTAACAGTAAACGAGTTACAACAGACGAAACGCGTGCAAAACTTAGAGAATACCATAAAGAGCAAGCTAAAGCAACTGCTAAAGGGTGCTATTTTCATAAACAAAGACGTAAATGGCATAGCACTAGGAGTGTAAACGGAAAAACAATTAATATAGGTTACTTCGATACTGAACAAGAGGCCAGAGAAGCATATCTCAAGTCTTTTGATAGTGATTTAAGCGCACATAGTGCATAAGGAGGTACCATATGTCACAAACAAGATACCAAACGGTTATTACGAGAGAGTCTTTAAGAGACAAAGACAATAAGGAGAGACGATGAAAAGTTTTAATAATATCGTTGATGCTGCTTATCAGTATATTAAGCAGCATCACGCTTATTCTGCCGTGTCTTCTGAAGACGCCATAGATACCGCAATTCAAAGTAGCGGACGCGCACTATCTCCAGAGGAAAAACAGGAAGCATTAGATATGGTCGCTCAAGCAAGAGAGACATATTATTCGAAAAAGAGGAGCAAGTAGACAAAATGATAACACAGAGAGAGAAAGATCCGATCATTGGAGTCATCAAAGTCTTCATCAAAAACCAGTGGTGTATTACTCCAGAAGGCATAGCCTTGTACATCACTCAGTATGGTGAGAAAATTACCGTCGAAACAGTTATTGCGGTTCAAGCAGAGTACTGGAGTTAATCATGAGCAATCACTATCAAACAGTGATCACAAGACTACGCGACATTGATCTATGGAGCCTTGTATTCGGTATATTGGGGCTTTTCATCTGGCTATGGATATCGTCCTACTCCATAGTCACAACCAAGTCACTGATGCTAAGAGGCGACGGTGCAGGAGTTATGGTGACCTGGACGACTACGTACAATCTATTCATGACACTTATCCAAGGAGGCTACGATCTTCGAGAGTCAATAGCAACGGCGTTCTCAATTTTCATTTTCCTTTTGTACGTCATTTCGACGTCAGGTCATGAAAGTTTCTCAGCACATCTCAACTCCAAAGGTAAAGGGTTAAATGGCATGTTCGTTTCGGGCATGGTTATCTTATTAGTTTTAGATTGGTACGCCAATTTTCTCTACCTAAAGGCTTTCGAACCTGTGTACCAATGGATGGCTTCACTGGGTATTACATTCATTATACTCTTTGTCGGACGTTGGAGTATCCATACTATTGTTGGGGCTCTTTTTGAGGAGTGTGATTGATTAGGGCATAAACGCTCTGAAGAGACAAAACGTAAGATTTCAGAGGCTAGAAGGAGAGAAGTAAAACATCATGACTAGGAAACGCTTAAAATCGAAGCTTGATTTAGGTCTTAATGAGGTAGGATACGGCGGGGTCATGGGCGCGGCGGGTGGCTTAGCCGTCTTTGAAGGTTTAGCCCACATGGGTACAGCGGGGCTTGTGTGGGCCGCTGCTATTGCGGTGGTAGGTGGACTGAACGGGAAATTAATAGCAGACGGTGGAAAATTTGTAGCTGAGAAAATGCTAGTGAATCCACCATCGGCTCTTGCTCAGAGGACATTTGGTATAACTTCGGGACTGGCAAGACAAAATACCGAAGAGGTCAGAGGGAATTCTGAAGTAAGCAGTCCTACCAATACCATCAACATTGGAATCGACAAACGACGTAGGGACTTTGAACGTACCATGTACCAGTTCAAGGGTATCTTGATACTTGGGTTGCCTGGTATGGGAAAGACTACCACAGTGAGCACAATCGCCTCTCTCATAGTCGAGAGAGGCGCTCGACTTACCATCATTGATATCAAAGCAAGGCTTGACGATAGCCTTGCAGGCTTGCTTAGCCCATTCGAAGCCGCATTTACACAGGCTCCTGCATGGAAACCTGAGGGTATTCTCGAAGCTGCCGAATACGCGGACGAACTCCTTGAGAAACGCATCAACAAAGAGGAGACTGACCTGTATCCCTACTATTTAGTGGTGGATGAGTTCACAGACCTGATGATGAGTGCAGGAAGCAAGAGCAGTAAGTACAATGAGGCAGCCTGCAAAGTAGCTGAGGTTGTACAGCGTATCAATGTTGTTGGTCGCTCCCTGAATGTATTTACCTTTGCAGTTGGACAAATAGCTAATGCTGACAAGTCCGGTGGAACCTCCATCAGAGAGACGTTCGCAACCAAGATCATCCATGGCATGAAAGAATATCAGGCTTCTATAATCGCTCCAAAGGAGAAAGAAATCATAGCAAAGCTTGATGTTGGTGAGGCGTTGGTGGTTATGGAAGGCAAGGAAGATCCTGCTGTTGTCTGCATACGGCAAATCTCCAATGAAGAAAAACGCCGGATAGCATCTGGCATAGTTCCTTTCGGGTCGAACAAAGAGACTCGAGTCCTACCAGAGGTCGAGTTGCCTGATCTGGAATATGCAGGGGCAGACTCGAAGGAAACCAGACGGCTGCCAGAGGAAGAAATGGTCGAGATCGGGAAAGACAACGGTCCTGGTAAGACTCCAATCTACACTACCAAAGCGAATATAGATTTTCTGGTAGCAGCGGCAAGAGCAGGTAAACCCATCAGTCAATCAATAATCCAAGCCGCTCTTGGATGTACGGAAGCGATTAGCAAGAATGTCAGTCGGATGGTTGGAGAGATAGCCTCAAGAGCTGAGGAAGGCTCTCTCTCCAACTAACTAACTAACCATCGGAGAATCTCTCGGAGTCTCTCACTCAGTCGCTTATTAGAAAGGAATGTTGCTCATGCTACTAGGCACCCTCTGGTATGCGGGATTGAACTTATTCAAGCGAAGACGACGAGCCAAGAGGAGAAAATGAGGTGAGTGAATTCACCCAAAGCAAGGCATGAAGACCCTTTGCAATGGTTGCAGGCTTCATTCTAGGCCATTCTGAGTGAAGGAGAGGAGAAGAAAATAAGGTGAGGAAGAAATTTGTACAGTACGGTAAATTTCTAGCCAATCCCTTCACGCCTTCATAAGATTGCTTGTATTGCATGTTTTATCATTGACAGGCAAGGATCTTCAATGCTATAGTACGTACGGGTACAGAGGATATTTGTACCATACAGAAAGGACAATTTCAAAATGACAAATTACACAACGTATGCCTATGGGCATGACTTTGGGAATGCTAAAACTTGCGGCATTACCTATGTAAACGGGATAGTTCGCAACTTAACGGTCACAAGCGCGCTGCTTACAGGATCTCACAGAGATTTGGCGCATGCTGCTATTGGAGATTTAAGGCAAAGCGGCACAATTGATGATTATTCCCACATGCTTAAACTTAACGGCAAGGAGTACTTTATAGGCAATCTAGCTATAGAGCAGTCTCAAGGATTGTCAATGGGCAACTTAACAGAGAAGGGTGCCACCAGGCGTTACTGGTCTGATCGTAATCTTGCATTTCTTTTGTCAGTATCAGGCACATTAATACAGGATAAGGAGTATGGCTTGTGCGTGGTAACAGGACTGCCAATTGAAACATACAAGGATGAGCAGAACATATCTAGCGTTAAAAGCACCCTAGAAGGTACCCACACTTTTGAGCTAGATGGTGAATTTAGAACTGCTCATGTTACCGTTAAGAAAGTTCTAATGGAAGGCTCTGGTGCTAATATTGCGCATGGGGCCTCTGGAAACACAAAAATTGGCATTATCGATATTGGGGGACGTACCACTGACATCTATATGACGATTGGACAGCGCCCTATTTCCAGCTTATGCCAATCACATGATAAAGGAGTGCTTTCCGCACTAGAAGATTTTACAAAGGCCTTTCAGGCGCTTCACCGCTATACTTTTAAAGCAAGTGATATCGAGAAGCTGCAAACACTTTACACGAGTGGGAAGGATTATACTAAGATCATCGCAGTACGCAACAAAGGTGTTAGTGCTCGTGAAGTTGGTGATATGTTTGATCGTTCATTACGAAGTGTTGGGGAAAGTATTGTGTCTTTCATTAACCAGCACTGGGGTGAGTCACTGGGGAATGATACGATCGCAGGTGATGTTGATAGGATACTACTCATTGGAGGAGGCGCATATTACTTTGAACCTGAGATACGCGCAATGTTCCCGCGTCTGCTCAGCATTCCAGTGCAACCGGAATGTGCAAATGCGGCGGGATATGCAAAGTTGGCCTCACACTTTTTGAGCCGTGAAACACGATTAGCGGCGGCATAAGGTGATTATTATGCCAAGAAACACAAACGACAGGGAATACATCACGGTTGCCATTCGCAAGGATAGCAACCTGATGAAGCAATTAGAGACAGATGTCAGAGAGAAGAGCCAGCCTAAAAGCCATTTAATTGTGAGCTATGCTGCTGACTACGTAAGGCTCATATTGAGAGGTGATAAACTACCTCCTCATGTTAATGCCTCTGATGTTTCTACCCCTGAGGCAAAGGTACCTGAGCAGCCTGCATTCATTACCAGTAATCTTACAGAAGATGACTTAGATGTTTATGGCGATTAGAAACAGAATACGAGCGAGCAATTCAGACTCGATTGGAAGTAGTCACTGGTTGGTTTTTGCTAGGCTTTTCGGTCTAGCAAATGCGAGCTAAGCGGCTTGGAACTCTTGTCCGTTGACACACTAGGAAGGTAATGCCATGATTGCTAAGTACGTACATGCACGCATGCATGCACTGAAAGGAGTTATTATGGCAAGAAGCAGAAAGAACATAAAAAGAGCAAGAGTATGGCTGTTCGCGATAAGGAAAGGTGGCAGCGCAAAAACGACATCAGCAGTAAATTTCGCGGCATCGCTTGCCTATCGCTTTGATCGCAGAGTCCGTTTGATTGATCTGGACCCACAGGGGAATGCCACTACTCATGTTGGTATTAATCCTCAGTCTCTCACCTCCACAGTCAACACTCTATTTACAACAATTGGTATTGATCCTCATGCTGTCATTCATCCTGTATCGTTCACTGTGAATGGCAAGCAGTATCAATTTGATGTGATACCAGCAAAGAGAGATTTGGACGATACCGATCTGAGCATGAAAGCTACCCAAGTGGGTCTCTTCAAACCGATCATCGATGCTTTGTCTGAAGATTGTGATGATATTATCATCGACACGCGTCCCACTCGAAGCATGCTCACGATTAGCGCACTTGTTCCGGCTACTCACGTTATCATACCGATGGAAGCGGGTGTCTTTGCTCTGGACGCTCTCAAGGATACTGAGGATGATATTAACAACGTCAAGAAAGGGCTCAATCCTGGGTTGAAGCTAGTTGGTATTCTGCCAACGCGGGTGCGCGAGAATACCAACCTCTCCAAAGTAATCCTGGGAGAAGCTGTAAAAGAGTATGACCGCTTGTTTATTCGCTATCAGCAAAATGGAGAGTCTCGTCTGCTCTTTATTCATGACAGCGTGCGAATAGGAGAGGCTCCTGCTTATGGCGTTCCTGGCATTGCTTATGATCCGAAGAATGCAGCAGTACTCGATTATCTGAAAATGGCGGAGGTACTTCATGTCCAAGAAACCTGATCTGAGCAAAGCATTTGGTGAGAGGTTCAAAACTGGGCAGAAAGTGGAAGTCCAGAACCCTTTCGAGGTTGTCCTGAGCCATCCATCTGAGCAAGAAAGTGTGCAAGAGAGCAAGGATGCACGCATGCATGCACGCATGAATGGGAGTGAGCAGGAAAGCAAACTCGAAGGCGTGTCTACAGGCCAGCTAGAACGTAAACAAACACGTCAGGAAGCTTTTGAGGAAGCGTACATAGGGAAAGGAGTTATTATCGAAGTGTTATACGATCAAATTCAGCAGAAGAAGCATCTATCTAACGGCTCGTTTCGCTATAAGGCGAATGAACTGGAAAAGCTAGATGCTATTTTCAAAGATCTTGAAGCCAGAAAGCCGGGGCGGATAAGCAAGAATGACATCGCTCGTATGGCCCTTATTGCCTTTTACGAGGACTACGAGAAAAATGGAGACGAGAGCATACTGGCCCAGGTGTTTAAACGTATGTAGCGACGTACGCATACATGCATATACCTGCAACCTGCCGTCGAGTGCATGCTTGGCGGCATTACGTACAGCACAGGTTTTACAAGCTTCGAAAAATCGCCTCAAATACTCCTTTTGTCTATTGACTAACTCCAACCGTTGGAGCTATACTATGAGTGTAAGTTGAAGTTCGACTTACGAGAAACTGGAGGAGGAGAAAGATGAACGCAACATTCCAACGGAGAGTTACTGAGGAAGTGAGCACCTATCCTTCTTCTCGTAATAGAAGGCACCGTGCCAAGAAAGAGCTGTCTCCTGAGTTGGCAGCTCTTCAATTGCCGGAAGGCAAGAAAGTCAAGCTGGTGCGTGGCGCACTAAAAATTGTTGATGAAAAGAAAGGTAATCAGATGTCCAATCAAGAAATGTCCGTTGAAGAGAAAAAGCGTGAGTTTGAGTGGGCGGCGAAACTTGGATTGCAAATCCGTCAGGATGCACGTGCGAAGGAACGCATCCGCAGACATCTGACGGATGCAGAAGTCTTGGAACGCGTTGCCGTAGAATTGAAAGAGCGTTTTCTGCGGGGGAAATCATTTCAGGAGGTGATGATGTGATTACGGAAGAGCAAAAGCGCAGAAATTGGATTGATGCTCAATTAGAGTGTGCCACGGATGAGATGTCTGAATTGGACATTTTCATCACGCCAAGGAATCTCAGTGCATATTTCGAAAGGGAATATGAACTTCCCTTCTCGGAGCGACAAGCGGTCAATTGGTTGGTGTCTCGCCCATGGTGGCGAGACGAAAATTGAACGAGCACCCAGTCTCGTATTACGCAGTTGAGCACAAGATAAAACACACAGTGCTCAACAACGCCATACGAGACTATTTGAAGGGCAAACCATGGGGGCTTAAAGCTCAAAAGGTTCCCATGACGCCCGTGTACATTGTAGAGCAAGAAGATTTCGATGCTTGGTACGCACGGTACCAGCAAAACAGGCAAAAGAGAAAGGCAACAAAAATGAGCAGCGTATATGCGCTAGATATCACGAACGTCTCTGAAGACAAAAGGGGAGATTTGTCTCAACGTATCCACGAGCTGATGGATGATCCAATTCGCGGAGACTTAGGAGGGATAAAGCAGATCGGGAATCGTCAGATAGGTTTGGTGTCTGGCGTCGCGGGAGATCTGACAGCAGATCTCCTTAGAGATAAGGGATACGACGTGAAGTTGTGGACAGGGTGTGGGCACTGTTTACAAGACATGCCCAATACGGGCGGCAGATGCGATTGTGAGTGTCACATTTAGTGCCTCCTAGAGGCAGAAAGGCAGTTAATATGATAACATACATTACTTTGGCCATATCAGACATGATGTTCCCTGATGATTGCTCTCTGACAAAAAAGTCAGTCAGTGCGGGCTTTGTCAGAGGGTTTGTACGCGCATCGGAGGATATCGTAAGCATCCTCAATCCCTCTCATACCAGTACGATCGGTGTAATCAAACGAAAGTTTGATATTGATCTCCCAATTCCAGAGAAAGCACCGAAAGTCTCTCTCCAGAGCGGTGATCAGTTGATCGTTCTGCAAGCACAATTGCCGCGTCTTGCGGAGGGAGAAGTGCATTCTCAGGAGACGGTCGAGAATGCAGCAATTAAGTTTAGTTTGTGGAAAGTGCAATAGGAGAATATCATGGATTATTGTATACACTGCGGCAGACAAGTCTTTCATCCTGAGTATGAATGCGATGGATGCAAAGAAAAGGACGAAGATCTCAAAAGGAGATTGGGAGATCCATCTTTGGTTCCGATCATGTGTGTCATTCCTGATACGAGGGGAGCAAGTAAGTTGAAGTTCTTCAAGCGAGAGAATATGCAATAGAGTTGATTAGTCTCTGCCGATTGCGCGAGTAGTCGGCAGGCGCAAGTCAATTGTGACTTGATAGAAAGGAGAGAACAATGGGATACAACGATCATCTATCAGGGATTGCAAGAGATGTGTTGGGTGATGGGAGAGCGGAATCGTTCGGGGTGATGGGAGAATACTCACAAAAGGGTATGTATGATGCGTGCCTGGAAGACATTAGGAAGTTTGATAGAAATCAGTGTATTTGTAAGATTGATGGAGAAATTCGGTATTTCTCTATCAAAAAGCCAAAAATCTCAAATAATTATCAGTATACTAATCTGACGATGTTTGAGACGACATTCTATATATTCTCGCAAAAAGTGCAAGTAGAGTATGTTAAGTCGGTAGAGTATGGCTCTCTATATCGCAAAAATGGGGATAATGCCCCTTTCGTTAGTCGGCGCGAAATGGAGAGTCTTCTCCGTCACAAGCTTTGCGAAAAAGAAAGGGAGCTGATACGCGCAAGATGTGAGATGAGGAAAGTGAATATAGGGAATGAGGAAATAGAAGCCCCAAAATTTGCTTCGACGCACCACCCCAATCACCCTGGTCGTGATTGGGCACTTCTAGGGGATATGTGCTATCCCCTAAGCTATGTCGAAAATGGATATATCCTAGACTCATCTAGGATTGCAGTATCCCTAGATGAGTTGTATTCTTTTTAGTCTCTCGTTTGGTCCCTGTCAAGTGCGAATGACAGGAACGAGTCAAGTGGCTCGAGTAGTAACAGAAGAAAGAGGTACAAAATGTATATCATGAATTATAGTCCCAATATCGGAGGTCTTGTCGATACAGATCGCAAGGTCTGGACTGATGATATCAAGCAAATTATGCTTGACGCAAAGCTTGCAGATGGTTCATATGTCCAGCTTCGCGATGATGATGGTGACGCGTTTCGTCTTGTGGTTAAGAATGGAGATATCAAGCAAATATCTCCAAAGTGGGATATGTAGGTTTTTCATGGCATATTACAAGGTTAATGAGCGTCGCGTTGACGGCAAATACCACGATACGACAGTAGAAGAGGTGCAAACAGCCCTTCCTTCCGATGTGGAAGGGCTGACTGTAGATGATGCTCTTAGGTATCCATGTGTTAATTTCCCCGATGGCGTCTCAATTGAGACAATGCAGAAGGTAAAGATGCATTTGGAGGCTCAGGGATTTGAGCCATATTAGTAGTGCAGTGGGGCGGCAATGTCCCTTTCAGGAGGCGAGATGAAGAAATTTCTTGTTTGTCAGGTAATCACTGATGGAGAAAGTGATAATCTTATGAAAATTCCCGTTAAAGTTTTCGGAGGAAATTCTTTAGAAGAAATCCGCGATTTAGTGTATGTATCAGGGAAGGAGCATTTTCTCATCAAAGAAATTGATCTCGATCCTCAAGTGATTCAAGAGTTCATGTTTGATATCTTGGAATAGAGGTAACATGCAATATCAGTTTTCAGAGCAGTTCATAAGCGAGGTCGTGGATCTCGCATTGCAGGTTGCGTTTTGCGTTCGTGGAGAGAATAAATTGCAAAATGTGGGAGTGCTCATTCAAAAATATGAGCACGAGGAGGAGTGGCCCGACCTCGTGTACTACGCTTGCCAACTAGCGGCGCAAGGCAAGCGCGTGTATCTTTCTCAGGTTGAGATTGAGCTAGAGCGTTCTGGCCTCTCGCAATCTCAAGTAGAGGCTATCACGCTGGCTAAGTACAAATTACGGGCCAACGGTCCTAATTCAAAAGATTTTGAAGCAGAACGCGAGGCCATCAGAGCTGCTCTCCAGGAGAAAAAATGAAATTGTGTGTCTTTGACGTAGATGGGACGTTAGTTCAGACTAAATCAGGCGCAACGTTCCGCAAGTCAGCAGACGATTGGCAGTGGCTCCCGGGTCGACTTGAGAAGATCAAAACGCTCAGAGAGAACGGCGTAAAACTTGCAGTTGCCACTAATCAAGGTGGTGTGGCTTTTGGCTATTTCTCTCAAAGTGAAATTCTTGCTGAATTGACCAGAATGTGCAAACAGGCAGGGTTTCCCAAAGGTGGTATCTACGTCTGTTATACGCATCCGAAGGCCAGTGTTGATCAATACAGGGCTATGGAAGATCACCGCCGCAAGCCTGGCCCTAGTATGCTCTTGGAGGCTATGGACGATTTTAGCGCAGAGCCAGAAGAGACACTCTATGTCGGAGATCGCATTGAGGATGAACAAGCAGCGAAAAAGGCTGGTATATCGTTTATGTGGGCAGACAAGTACTTTTCTTAGTAGCTAAAGAGAGGACACTCTATGTTGGAGCCAGGATCAGTCAAAGCAGGCGATGAACTTGTATATGTGTTTGGCAATCGTTTCAGACCTGATGGTACCCCCAATTGGGTTTAGCTCGTACGAGTCTGAATTGCATCCTATTGCACCGGAAGAATAGGCAAGAGGCCAGACCTCAATTAAGGGAAATCTGGCCTATTTTTTGTGTCACTTTTCCTCTTCTAATACCTCCCTCATAGCCTGTACTGCATTTTCACACTTCAACTTTTGCTCCTCTGTGGCATCCTCCCAATACGGGCCATCATATTTTGCAACGAGAAACTCATAGACATCTTTTGCGTTAAGAAAGTCCTCTGAATGTAATGCATGCAAATCTTTGAGTGTTCGCCTCCTGAAATACTCTTTCGTTTCAGATCCGGCTTGCTCCCAAGTATAGTTTCTGCTCATCCACAGCAGCTCTTCTGCAATCGCGTCAATTGCTGCTATTCGTTGTTCCTCTGTCATGATTGTGTCCTTTCCTCAATACATGAAAATATTGTGATTAACTATACTGAATACAATTATCATCCAGAATACCAACATATCTATCCACAGCCATTTAGGCAATCCTACTCTATTTGTTAGCAACCTCCAGTAAAAAGAGGATGCCTCTTTAACATAGGACCATACTGTCTTGGCCCAACTTTTCAGCACTAATATGAACACCATGGTTGTATCCTTTCTATTTGTATTTACACCTATTTCAAATGTCAGTGAAAGTGTTTCCGCGTGTTTTTTGGCACTCCCTCCCAAATCATGCCTGCATTATAGCACTTTTGTCTACATTTTGCGTAGTACTATGCATATTCTGCCGACAAGCTGAGAAATCAGAGACAAAACCTCACATTTTTGAGCACCTCACGGAAAACCAATGCTGCACAGTGTCAGTATAGCATACTCAACACTCAGCACGTGCGCGTTGTTGACTCTGTTGGCGCTACGAGGCAAAAATCGTGGTCTCAACCTCGCATTTCTGGGCATTCCTGATCAATTTGGCGGCCAGAAGCCCAACACGAGCCGCATTTTTGAGCAAGGCAATCTACCAAGAGCGACGGCCAAGGCGATCAGTTGCGGCCGTCAGGCTCTCTTTGCAGGATATCTAGTCTTGCTTGGAGTTCACCGTTGTCCTTTCTACTGAGAACGTCTTGCGATTTCTGCATCAATTAACGCTACATCATACTCGTAGATCGCAATAAACTCCTGTGATGTCTCTCCCCTGTAAACTCCAAGACGTTCTCTGCGTATTTCATCCTCTCGCTCTTTCCTGAACTCTCGCAGGTAATCCATCGAAAAAAGACGGAATAGTACTTTGTCCTTCATCTTAATGATGTCCATGTCGTTGTCCTTTCTACCATGCACTATATCAGGCACAAGAATACAAAGCCACATATATCAAATGCAGCTCCAATTAATCCGAAGATGATACCGATAAATGGTATAAGGCCTATAATATGGAACAAAAACCCAAGCACAAAGAAGATAATAGCAAGCGTTTTGTAACCTTCGTGCTTTCGCGGTGGTGGCTGCATCCACGGCTGTTGCTGATACATAGTCGTGTCCTTTCTCTGAGAGGAGTGCACAACGCGTACGTTCACACTCCTAGTATTGACCAGATTCTATCTCTTTGCGTATCTCTGAAGTGAGCGGTTGCAACTCTTCTGTATTATTCATGCTTTTCCCTATGCCAATGCCTTCTGGTGTAAAACGACTACCATTGTCTATGATAATCACTCCTGGTCCATAGATAATATCAGATCCCGCTACCATACTATTTACCTGTGTAATTCGATTTACTTTAGCTATTTTGCGGCATTTGACTCGATTGCCAAACACATATACAAGCTCATCGCCTGCTTTGACTGATCCTGGTTCTATCATGATTATGATTGTCCTTTCCGTTATCGGCGTGCATAGCGCGTACGCTCACACTCCGCGTGTCTATTTTACATCAACTGTGCAATTTTCAAAGCATCGCCTACCAGTTGATGGCCCATTGTACGAGCGTAGGACAACCATGTTTACTCATGGGAATACGACGGCCATCAACTCACGTACATTTACCACGAATATATAGTCTTCAGGATGGTAGAGAAACTTTCCAGACTGTTTGATAAACCTCACATTGGGAGTATTTAGTGCCATTCCTCGCAAGAAAGCAAGTTGTTCTCGTACGGTTTTCCCTTGTACATTGCCAAGTAAATCGTTTATCTCAAAAAGGTGATGGAGTTGGCTTATGTATATTTCTGCTCTTTTCCTTTCTTTCCCCGTTTTGTTAGCATCTCCTAAACCAATTCTCCATACACGAACTTGCCAGTCTGTTAACGATGGAGCATTCTTGTCAATATCATCGTAGGGATAGTCAATAATTTCTTCAACAATTGCCTCATCTTTCTTGACGTATTGGATGTTTGTGAGCTTGATACCTTGCTCTAAGTAAAAGTTTATCCAGTACTTCTCAGCAAGAAAGGCTCTCTCATCATCGTTCTCTATCACCTCTCGAATACGCATTCCAGGCTTGATGCTATCAGCTAATATGCTGCTAATCCAAGAGTTCTTATAACGGTTCCCATCAATCATACCAAGGTGCTGCTTGTATCTATCGTTAGGATCAGTGGTGATACCAACATATCCAACGATATCCGTTCTAGGATCGTATAGCTCGTAAATGAACTGTAACATTATCTTCCTCTTAACGAAACTAAAAGAATGAATGAGAGAAGGGAAGGCGAACGCAGTGAGCAGCGCGAAGCGGTTTCTTTCTCCTTCTTTCTTTCTCCTGTGTTTTTCTACTTTGCTAAATCCCTGTTATATGTGAATGTTGTGTGGCAATCTTGGCAAAGTACCGTTAAGTCCCCTAGCAATTCATGTCCTCTTCTTTCGTATGTTCTATGATGAACATTTAGAGCCTCATTGGAGTTACATAGCTGACAACGGAACTGAGCAAATCTAAGTGCTTTAGCTCGTTTACTTGCCCATTCTGAAGACTGGAGATATTCAGCATAGGACATAGATTGCAGTTCTTTGATGCGAGGGCTCTTGGGGCTTTTCTCATTTACCCGCTCATTCTTTTCCTCTTCTTCGTTGCTTTCATCCTTCATTTTAAGGCGATATGATTTCTTCACTCTGGCTCTATCATGGTTGTCTGTTTCGCATTCCAGAAATCCATCCTCTATGGCTTTCATGATGCCGTCTTTAACCCCTCTATCACTTAGGCCAGTTCCGCTGTCCATCCTTGTTCTATCGTTGAGCATGCGTCCATTCATAAACTCATCGGTAGTTATCACCTTGTAAGTATCAAACTCTTGAAACCCCCATGTGTGTCTCATCACATACAGGATCACTTTTAGTTCTGATAAGTCAATATGTGCCATAGCTTCTACAAAGCTATTTGGCACTTTGAAGAAATCTTTATCGGGAAAGCTAAATCCTTCCCATGCCTGATTATCCATCTGGTATAATGCTCCTAAGTTACTTGGGTATGCAGCTCAGCTAAGTTTTGCGGACCGCGTAGCTGTATACCTGGGTTACGCCACTGCTTCCTCTGGTTTGGCCTCTTTGGTCTTCTTCCTTGCTATATTCCCTTCTGTTACATCAGGACGCCGTGTGGATCTTGCCCGTAACTTGGTTTTGCGTGCATCGCTCTCCAGATACAGATATCCTAGAGGAGTCTGTATGCTTTCAAGATCCTTCCGGCGCTGACGAACTGAGAAACGGGTATATCTGCTATCGTGGCCCTCTGCTCTGGCTCGTTCATTCCAAATAGCCGCAACCTGGGCAGCAGATATCCATTTCTTTCCTTCTGAGTCTATGTATTCTCCTATACTCATTACAACTTCCTTTCAAGTTGACTTTATACACGGTTGTGGTATAATTATACACGAGCGGGCTGGAAAGTCAAGCCTTTCATTGCTTCAGACCAATTTTTACAAGAGTGCATAATTCATCCGAAAAAACCTTGACATCATTATGCACGGCAGTGTATAATCTATATAGAAGTTGAAACACAAACAAGTCACCAAGTGAAAGGAACAAACCAATGACAACACAGACATGGACACCAAGAGAAATCGCTTCTCCACCAAGCTTTGATGCTCTCTTCATCGAGCTATCTGAGGGAATGAGCGACTCTCAAAAAGCACAGACGATCATGGAGCGCAATGAGCTTGATGGCATGGAGCTTGGCGATGATCCCGACTTCCAGAGCCAGGACCGGACGACGGTCTACCATATTATCCATTTGCTGTTTGCACGTGGGTGGACATTCAAGCGGGTTAGCGAGTGGTGCGCAGGGCAAAAGTCATTCTGTAGATTCACTCTTAATGGTCAGATTGTAAGGTAGTTGAGAAAGGAAAAGGCAATGAGCGTAGTAAAAGAGCTTCAACTTCCTGAGGGATACACAGTCAGGAAACAGTCAGGAAAGTGAGAGGGATTCTCAAAGTGGTGGCGGCCAAGCCTCGCAAAGCCGCCATTGTAGTAGACGGTAATCAAAATTGGGACGACTGGGCAGAAGTGCTCACGTCCAAGGAGAAAGAAATGGACGACAGCTATGAGGCGCAGGCTAGACGCCACGACGAACGTATGAAAGAGGTGTACGCTCAGAGAGCCGCCGATGTAGCGGCAAAGGAGGCCCGTTATGCAGAAGCTTTTGCAAATCCTCCAACATTAAGTGGGAGCGAGAAGCAGATAGCGTGGGCATCGAAGATTCGAGGAGCGTTCATCGAGTTCTATCAAGTCCGAAGGCGCGAATACTGTGGAGATGAGGTACTCTCTCACACGGATGCAAAGTATTGGATTGAAAACCGCTACGGGATGGGCGTTACCAATGCCGACCAACGTGCAATCCAAGATTTGATGTATAGGAAGTAATAAAGATGACTACCAAGAGAGCAAAGAAAGTCAATCAATTCTATACGATGTGGGCAAGCGAGCACATCGTTGTAGATATGAGCGACAAAGGCGAACTGTACTGCGACGTAGTATCAGAGAGTGACATCAGCAAGTCTTATCGTGTGTATGTCGAAGAGTCCCTGGTTGTCCCTTGCAGCGTTTTTTGTACTTGCGAGGGTTTCCAACACGCATCTACCTGTAAGCATGCCGAGATCGTTGACAGCTACTATGCTCGCATCTACCGTAGCAATCTTGCCAAGTTCATTGCTAAGCAAGAGGCCCTCCAAGTAGCCGAGAAGACCATTGAACCACCCGTTCAAGAGGCAGTAGAGATTTCCGTTGCTGAACGCAAGACAACATGGGACAGGGATCTATGCGCCAGAGTCTTTATCGATACACGTGAGCTTGTCATTCCTCGCGTGTATCACGCCGCCTAATGATGATGAGGTGGTCAATGTCGGGCGGGAGATGGCAGGCCGGTATGCCGTTGATAAGCAAGCATCTAAGGCAAAGAAGCCCGACATGATGGCTGCCGCTCTTACAAGTAATCGTGCATTTTCAATAATTTAGTCGAAAGGAGAAAGCAATGATTAAAACATTCACAGTGCGCTATGGCACTGAGCAGAAATACGAAAAGCCTGTAGAGCGTGCCAGACAGCATGTTGATATCCCGTCTGCATGGACAGGGCTCAAGATCAGCCATGGTACGTTTCGCAAGATCGTCCGCAATGTACAGGCATGTGGCACCGTCGAGACTGAATACTATGTCTGCAAGCGCGTCGAGTACGGCAAAGTAGCATATAGCGGTTATGTTGTTCTTGTAGTACAGGATGGTACGATTTGGCGGGCCATTGATCGAAGGGAGAAAGCTAAATGTTAGCCACGCTCGTAGTCGTCAAGTGCGCATGGTGTACGCCGCCGCAAGATGGTGACACAGATGCAACTCACGGCATTTGTGAATACCATAGCGCAAAGATGCATATTGAGTCAGCACGACGGCAAACATCGAAGGTTCCTTCCTACATGGGGGAGCGCGAGAAGTTTGAAGCGTATCGAGATCGTAGGCGGAAATAAAGCGCAGAGCAGAAGAATCGGACCTCCTCTGCTCTGCAACCAAAGTGAAATTTTAACAAAGTATATCACAGAAAGAATGAAAGTGAGAAACCAAAATGCAGTCACCATTCACAGAACAGCAACTCAAAGAATTGGACAAGCCACTTGATAAGCGTTTCGTAAGCAATCGCAAAGGCGCAAGCGGGCGCACACTCAAATACCTTGAAGGACACGATGCCATAGATCAGGCGAACAGACTCTTTGGTTATGGCAATTGGGCCTATGAGCCTGTGAGTTGTGAGATGACAGTGATACCCGACCCGCTTACAGGAGAGGCCATAGGAGTTGCCTACAAGGCCAAGATACGGCTTGTAGTGCGAGGGTGCATCAATCCCATCATTGAAGTTGGAAGTCAGCCTGTGGCCACGTGGAATGTCAATGATCATGTGATGAACAAGAGACGCAAGGATGCAAGTGAGAAGAGCGGAGAGATTGATGAGAGTCCGTTCACGGCATACGAGATATCGACGGCCAGGGCTATCATCATGGAGAGCCACGAGCAAGCAGAAAAGGGAGCTGTTACGGACGCATTGAAACGGGCACTGAGAACATTTGGTGAACAATTCGGCAATGGATTGTATGGAGACGGTAGAGTGCTGATGATTGACGGGAACGCTCTTGCAGAGGATGCTCTCAAAGCCGATTGGGCAAAAGCCTATAAGGTTGCGGAGCAGGAGATAGAGATTCGCTGGCCTAAGTTTCTCGTGTGGGCACTGCAAACTCAAGTGTCTGAGCTGAATGCAGATCACAAAATTACGCTCTATAGTAAGATAGAACAACAAAAAGCGAAAGTGTCCTAGTTAGTAGCGGGCTGGCTGCAAGGCTGGCCCAAGAAGGAGTCGAGACATGGAAAACATGGAAAAGGTCCATGAAGAGACATTATACACGTGCGACATTTGCGGCAAAGAGATGAAAGGAGATGAATGTTTTCTCATTCATCTCGGGTTTGGTGACGTGGCTATTGTCTGTTTAGATTGTATCATCGAAGAGGCACCGGAATAGTTAGTGGGCTGGCCGCAAGGCTGGCCTATAGGAGGAGGTTTCATGAGATGCAAGCATGACAATTTCGTGTTGGCTGAGTATGTTTCAGTTATTACAGCATTCTATTTTGTAAAAGGAGCGCCACCCCAAAGAGGTATTGGATGGCACGGTGAAGCACGACCTACAGGTGAAATAGGTGTGTATTGCGAAGACTGCGCTTTTGAAAGAAAGTATAGTTCTCTTTCAAAAGCGCCCGAATGGGTTCGGGATGCATGGAAAAGACTCATGGAGAGTCAATATCCTACGTGTAATCCAAATATAGAGGAGGCACATGAGAAAAACTGAAATAGGTGATAGAGTTAATGTTAGGCTACCAAGACAGAAAGAAGAGATTCCAGGGTTGGACAATCTGGAGGAGCGATAATGGGTAATATGACACCGCAGCAGTTATTACAAGATTATGTCGATGCGGACAAGAACCGTATTGCGCGTAATGGATCGTGGGGACCTCAGTGGGATATTCACAACAAGCTAAACGACTTGGGATATTACATTGATAGAACGAGTGGGGTATTCCGACTTGAAAAGCGCAAAGGATATTGGGGCAAAATTCGAGCGGACTAGATGCTGTCGCAATATTCTACTGTTGTACGAGGTTAATTTGGCTAGTCCGCTCCTACTCATTGTACGACAAGCCGTCAAGTTGACAATGCGATCAGCCAGGCGTACAATGCAGCATATGGTTCTCCACAGTTCAACTCTTTTTAAGTACGCTCAATCTACAAAGGGCCAGCTTCCCCCAAGGCTGGCCTCCTCTGTTGACAATCCGATCAGAGAACCGTACAATCCACTCAGTGATACGTATATCGGAGCCTTTGTACGGAGGAAGAGCAAGGGACCCAGCCAGTTCAGAGCACACGGTTGGGTCCCTTGTTGTATGATGATAGTCCATCGTGGCAGTAGCTCACCACTCTGTGTACAGGAGCAGCAACGGGGGAAGAAAAGAGTGAGCAAGAGAGAGTCATTTCAGGGGAGGTAAAATAATCGGTAGATCGGGTCCACTCCTTATGCCCGAAACGAGACTGACTCTCTCTTTGCTCACTCTTGTGCAGTCATCCTGCTCACGGGATGGGCATATTATCTTCTATGCCCATCTCTTTTTGTTCTAAATGCCAAACTCAGCTTCAAGTATCGAAGCGTACTTGTTGGTGTCGTTTAAATGCACTTGCAGATAGTCAGAAGTCGTTTTCAAGTTGCTATGTCCGAGTTGGTACGCTCAGTAGCAAAAAACCAGCCAACACCCTCGGCTGGTTTTTTGTTGACAATTTGAGCGGATAACCGTACAATGGTCTCGTGATACTCCATTCAAGCAAAAATGAGCCTTGCCAATGAGACCGATCAGAAAGAGCACTGGTCGGTCTTCTTGCTGTCTTGACAGTGCTGATATAATCAATAGGTGTTGGGCCGTTTGATTTAGGTTATCATTTAAATGTTGCACGTTCGAATCGTGTCAGTAGGGCAACCTATTGTAGCTCAGTTGGTAAGAGCACAACTATATCTGTTTTTTGCCTAGCACACGGAATTATTGTCCTGAGCCGATGTTTATGGTTATCTGTTTAATATACCCGTAAACGTAACCTTGCTCAGGACATTTTTATTAGAAAGAAACGACGATGCATTACCTTGGTTTTGGCAAAAGTTCGCAGTCTACACCACAAACAGAGCCTATTCCTGGCTCTACTCAGGTTCTAAATAATGCAGGCGCATACAGTTATGTAGTAGATGATATAACAAGATTAAACCGCTTTATAACACTAGGTGCGCAAGGTGGTACGTATTATGTTGGAGAAAGAAAGCTTGTTAAAGAGAATTTAGATGTAGTAGAGCGCATGCTCAAAAATAATCAGGGAAAGCTTGTGATCAATACGATTGCTGAGATATCAAAAGCTGGTAGAGCACCATCAAATGATCCTGCTCTCTTTGCTCTGGCAAGATGCGCAGCAGCCGATGATCAAGAAATACGCCAATATGCATTGTCGATTCTCCCACAGGTAGCACGTACCGGAACGCACTTGCTGCATTTCGTTGCATACGCAAAGCAGTTCAGAGGATGGGGCCGTGCTTATAGACGTGCCGTTGCCTCATGGTTTAATGATCGCAAAGAACAAAATTTGGCTTACCAACTCGTGAAGTATCAGCAGAGAGATGGGTACAGCCAAAGAGATTTGTTGAGGCTTGCGCACCCAAAGGCAGGAACAAGCACTTATAATACGCTTTACCACTGGGTAACAAAGGGTTGGGAGGATGTAGGAGACGGGCCACATCCTGATGAGGCTCTCAGGATTATCTGGGCATATGAAAAAGCCAAGCGGGCTACCGATGATAAGGAAGTAGCCGCTCTGATCAAAGAGTACAAATTGCCACGAGAGGCCGTGCCGACTCAATACCTGCATTCCGTACGTGTCTGGGAAGCGCTTCTAGAAGATATGCCGATGGAAGCAATGACTCGCAATCTGGCAACCATGACCAGAGAAGGCGTGATTAAGCCAATGGGGGACATGACTCGGCAGATTGCAGAGCGGCTGCGGAATCGGGATGCTATCCTAAAGGCGCGATTACATCCAATTAAGATCTTGTCTGCATTGACGACGTATCAGAGTGGAAAGAGCATTCGTGGTAGCAATACTTGGACTCCAATCCAGGCAATTGTTGACGCATTAAACGATGCCTTCTATCTGGCATTCAACAATGTAGAGCCAACCGGAAAACGCATCTTGCTAGCAATAGATACGAGTGGTTCAATGAGTAGTAGCAGAGTAAATGGTATCCCAAATTTGGAAGTCCATACCGCAGCGGGTGCCATGGCATTAGTTCTGGCAAATAGCGAGAGTAATTATCATATTATCGGCGTTGATACTTCAGTGCAAGATGTCCCTATCTCTCCAAATCAACGGCTTGACAATGCTGTGCAGATCTTGAGGCAATATGGCGGGGGCGGCACAAACCTAGCATTACCGATGGAGCACGCATTGAAGAATAAACTAGAAATAGATGCATTTATCATTCTCTCGGATAATGAAACTTGGCAAGGAAATCAACATCCTACTCAAGCACTTGAAGCGTACAGAAGACATATCAATCCAGAAGCTCGTATCGTTAATGTTCAGATGACTGCTACTCACGTAACAAACAATGCTCCTGATGACAAGAGAGCATTAGAATGCGTGGGCTTTGATACAGCTACTCCTGAAATAATAAGTGCTTTCCTTCGCAGTGAGTTTTAAAAGAAGATAAAGCAAAGAGCCTGGACAACCCAGGCTCTTTCTCTTTGCTCTCTCCTGTACAGTCATCCTGCTCACATGCAATAACGAGTATACGCGCAAGCTCAAGATCGATCTTAAAAGCTATTGATATTGGCCTCAAAATGATGTACACTTCCTCATAGGAAGGAGTGAATATGGCAAAGATACATGTAAATTATCGCTTAAGCGAAGAAGACAAGAGATTGATTGAATCCCTTGCTAAGCATTTGGGATTTAGTGAAACAGACATCGTTAAGTTGGCAATTAGGGAATTTGCCGAAAGGGCTCAGGAGAAACGCAAGATCTCTAGTAGAGATTTTTCAGAAGCAGAATAACGGACACCCCTTGCCACGCAGCCTCAGAAACAACGTGACAAGGGGCTAAACCAAAGACAAAAAGTGCTTGCCTTTGGGCTACCTAGATTTTAACAGTCTGGTCGCCTGATGGCAAGCTCTCGCAAAAGGAGATCAGACTTTGAAAGAATTGATCATAATTGAGGATAACATTCCTCTTGCAGATAGTCGCATTGTTGCGGAAAAGCTTGGAGTTGAGCATGAGAGTTTCTTCCGCTTGGTGACTGAGTATCAAAAAGAGGTTGAGGATGACTTTGGTTCAATCCGATTTCGGATCGGATTGAAATCTGGCCCTAAAAAGGGAGGGAAATCACCTCGATATGCCCTTCTTAATGAGGGCCAAGCCAATACCTTGATGTCTTACACGCAAAACACCGAAAAAGCCCGAGCATGTAAACGCCTATTGGTCAAGGCTTTTCTTGAAGCGAAAGAATTGTTATCTCGTCAGCAACAAGAGCTGCCAGTCTACTTTAACAAGCAGACCCAAGATCGTTGTAGATCAAACGAGGGACTTTTACCAGAAGGCTTCTGGTGTGTCGAGACTGAGATGGTTAGTCAGGCCTGTACGCTACAATCGCTTCAGAAGGAACTAAAGCACTGGTGCTTACCTGCCGGTTCAGGTGGCAAAGCTTGGATAAATCACCTTCGCGATATTAAGCATCCTTTGCTTGATGAAGATAGCAAAGTTGCATTGTGGGTGCCAAACCTGCCGTGTCCTATCAAGATTATGGTCTACCCATATGCTCTTTTGTCAGAGTTTCGTAGATGGCTACGCGTCGAGTACGCAGAATACTACGATACTAAATATTCACCATCACGAGTGGAAGGCGATGGTAACAAGAGGATAAGTTAAGTACTCTATAGAAATATACAATGGACGAGCTGAGCATACTACCTGATATGCTCAGCTCTTTGAATTTTAAGCTCAAATTCAGGCCTAATTTCGCCAAATTATCGTTAGTCGCAATTAGAAAGTGCACTATTTCTTACAATGCTTTATTTGCATTTTCTTAAAGATGTACGGTCAAGCAACTTGTATGGTAGGTGCCAAGTTTGATACTTTGCTAGCAAATTTTGGTAATACTGTCATCCTAACAACCATCCATTAAAAATAAGATAGGATAACTTACTAGCTTTTCCTATCTTATTGCAGTATTTTACATATCATCTCTCAAAAGACTACGTCCTGATTTTGAGAGATGATATGTAAACGTAATATCGGGAAGAGTTATTTTATCATTAGGAAATATTTTCTTCCCACTTGTTGGGTATGTTGTGTTTAATACTTCATAGCCACCTTCTATGTGTTTTAATATTTCAGCTTCTTCAGTGTAAATAGCAGCTTCTTGGTTATTTACACTGGTGATTTTAGTTATAACTAAATCATCGTAGTTTTCCATTATCCACTTATCTTTTTTGTTGCTATATGATTTGGCATCTTTCCTATGTCCTCCCAATCTGTTGCATAGTTCTCTTTTAGTGCTGCCAATATAAACAACACTCATATTTTTCTTGCTGGTAATCTTGTAGATCTTCCACAATCCTCCAGATTTGTTCAGGGGATTAATCGGAGGTATACTATGTTTCATGACAGAACCTAACTTTCTGTTTTTTGCCCTAAGATGCATCTTAGGGCAAAACCGTATTTAGAAGTTCATTATATCACACGATGGCATAATATGCAACACTCTAGAGTTGCATTACGAGTCAAATGCAAGCCTCGACGAATACCATTAAATAATTCATTGGCTGAATATATTTTATATAAAACATAAGTTAATTTCACGTATAACGTCCTAACGTCCTGACTGCTTTACTTTGCCGTACGAACATGTTACACTTTGTCTCGAGTAGCAATTGGGCTGCTCAAAGTTTGCCTATCAGAGGCAGACGACAACAAGGGTTCTTATCTCCTGATCGGAGCGAGTAAACGGTTCCATCTCTCGCTCCAACCAGACATGGCATGATAGGTTTTAGAGCAGGTCGTCCTCCCAACACGTGATTTGTTCTTTGAGTGGTTCGATTCCACTCCATGCCGTCAAAGTTCTTGTGATGGTGCTCTATC
>Ga0213917_1000001_pt1 | contig 117954 bp, 171 predicted proteins | sample McNCre117MG_FD_161051 | JGI IMG/M metagenome (GOLD analysis project Ga0213917, IMG submission 161051) | Freshwater microbial communities from McNutts Creek, Athens, Georgia, United States - 1-17 MG | ecosystem: Environmental > Aquatic > Freshwater > Creek | place: USA: Georgia | collected... | reverse complement strand
GCATTCAGAGCAGTTTGAGTAGCAGTGCTGATTGGTTTATTAGCATCAGAAGTATTATCAACATTTGAAAGACCAACCGCTGTTTTGTCAAGTGTCTGAAAAGTTTTATCTCCTCTCCAGTATTGAGCAGTAGTTCCTGCTGTGATGCTATTTTCTTTAGCATTCAGAGCAGTTTGAGTAGCAGTGCTGATTGGTTTATTAGCATCAGAAGTATTATCAACATTTCCTAACCCCACTTGGGCTTTAGTTACTGAATGCGGGTTGCTAGTGTTAGCAATATGCGAATCAATCTGTGCGTGTGTATTTGTGCCGATATTTTGCAATTGAGTGTGATCAATTTGCGTTGCATCAATATCTATAGTTAAGACGTTTCCTAAATCATTATAAGTTACGACAACTTTAGGGCTTGCCGCAGAAATTAAAGCACCTACAACGTCTTGAATGTGTTCATCAGAAGTTCCTGTGTAAGGTGTAATAACTCCAAAAGAATCAATACTCTTTAAAACACCATCAACAGAATCTATAAATAAACGAACTTTACCTGTGGTAGGACTTGCTGGAGTTGTTTGTGTTGTAAATAAAATCGTTGACATATTTTTCCTCTAATCTAATAGAACTAATTCGCCCAAAATATCCAAAGTTTTACCTGCTTCTATTTCAATTTCTTGATAAACAAGCATTTGACGTTTAATTGGAATAATCAAATTAAGGTCAATTCCGCTATGGCTAAATTGTTCTTGAGCACCAGAAGTGCTACGAGCTTCCTCAATTGCAGCTTGAACATCAGATGCGGCAAATCCATTGTTGGAATTGTCGAATCCTATAGAACCTGCTGTAGGTTGAAAAACATCTCTCATTTATGATCGCTCCGCAAAAATCACATTTGTCGTACCTGATTCAGAAATCACATAGACTTTCTGCTTATCTCCGGCTTCGTATGATTCTTTTGCTAACTTAGTTTGCTTAAATCCTTTTTGCAGCACTGTACTGGCTGAAGGGGTAGTTGTCCCATCGCCAAAGTAAATTCTGATATTACCGTCAAGTGGTTGAATAGTAATAACTTGTCTGTCTTCTAAAGGACTTGCGCCTGCCTTCAATTCTACCACAACCGTATCTGTGACGGCGATCTTATCTTGAGTGGATGGGCCATCTAAAGGTTGTAGCATTATTCCTTACCTTTGGTTCTTGCCTCTTTTTTAGGCTTCTCTTCAGGCTCAACCACTTGTTTCACTTCTAAAATATTGGCGTCAATCTTAGCTAAAATCTTTTGTTGCATATAAGATAACAATTTGAAATAGTTGACTAATTCAATAGTGTTCATCTTAAAATCTGCATGCCTTGCGACGGCGTTTAGAAATTCAATAAACTTAGCTTTATCTTCTTCATTAAAATTTAGTTCGTTCATATAACCTCCAAAAACAAAAGGGAGTGTAAATACACTCCCCTTATACAGGTATCTACTTTATTAGTCTACTCTAAAGATTAGCTAAGTTCAAGTGTTCTGATGTTTGGAGTTTTGCCAGATTGACCAACAAAATTCAATGCAACAGCAGCTCCAGCTCGTAGTTCGATAACAGAACCAGGGGCAATAGGAAAGCCATTTGCAGGAGTAACTCCAGAAGCTCCGATAAATACTTTAGTATTATCGTTATTTTGAAGGAAAAGGTACTTACGAGCAGCGAGTGGCGATGCAACTGCGGCTTGATCAGTATTAGCTACTGCAAGCGTATTAGAAGCGTTGGCTACAGCTACATTGGCTAGAGCAGCATCAGAAGTAGTTATAGAACCAGCTTGAACATTTACTTTCAAGTTGCCAGAACCATCTGATTTCAAACGATCCCATGTAGTGCCGTTGAAAGCCATACCGAAAGCGTTAACATCTAGTGCATGTACGTTTGCAGCAACAACAGCATCAGAGCTAGCTGCGGCAGCAGTAGTGCGCTGTACTTGATCAGCAGCACCAGGAGTAGCTCCTCGAGAGTGCGCAATCATACCAACATTATCTGGAGTTGGGTTGTTTGTTACATCGTAAATACCATCAAGGTCTACGGCAACATTGATTGGCGACTTAATATTAACGTCAAGTGCGCCAGCGGTTGATGTAATAGCATTTCCAGAACCGTCCGAAAGGGCAGCGGCAACGTCTAAAGCTTTTTTAGAACCAACTACGCTATGCGTGATGAGTGTACCATCACTTGATCTTACAAAGGCACCTACGCTATCGCTATCAGCGATACTTTGAGCGTCGGTAGTATCAAAAATTAATTGATTTTTCATTTAGTCTCTCTCCTGTGGATTAACTCCACGTTTCTATTTCTACAGTAGTTCCGCCGAGTTCGACTCTATTTAATTGAAAATAGATTTGAGTCGGTGTGTCTAAGTAAATACCTTCGGTTTTACTCGTGACGCCAGGTCGAACAGTGAAAAAATTACTTGCAGACTGTCCGGCTTGATAACTATACTGTAGCACAATAGCTTTGCTACTTTTCACAGATATGGTAAAAATTTCAGTTTTAGCAGGGAGAGTTAAGGAGTATTCGGTATTTGCGGTTGTGACCAATGTCGCCAGTCTGGTAGGAGTTCCTGGCTTTGTGGAATTAAGATTTATAACAGCGTCCGTATGAAGCGGATTATCTTGGTTAATGAGATTTCCATTCTCATCAACCAGTACCGTTCTACGAGCGTCTGCATTATCCTCGTGCTCATTCTGACGAATGGTTCGAGGATCTTTTATCTGATTCCCACGAATGCGATTGTTCGACATTGGAACCCTCGCATTAAGATTGCATTATGATTACTTGTACACCAGCGTCAGAAACTTTAACAATTAAAGATTTCATGTCAGAACTTGCTAAGCCTGTAAAAAGCATGCTAGAAGAGTTCGGAGCTACTGCCATAGAATTTGCAATCGTCAATGTACCTGGGGCTTGGTCTTGATCGCCTATGAATAAAAATTGCCAACTTGAAGTCGTATTTGCAATACGCAAAGTTCCTCTCTCAGGAACATTGGCTGCAACAATCGCCTCAGATGCCGGAATTATTCTGTCAATAGCAAGAATATCGCCATTTGCTGAACGATTTGCGCCTGCGGCATCGTTATGCTCGTCATTTGCAATTGAGCCAGGATTTCTAGCTTTGTTTTTTAAATTCAAATTGTTAGTCATTTTCTTCCTCACCTTTTAGATCTTCTTCAATCGGAGAAGTTCTTCTTTGGTTTAAATTTCTATTTACTTTCTCAATTTCATTTCTAAAAAAGAAGAGTAAGTCTCTGTACTTTTTAAAGTCTGAACGCATGAAATCCAATTGAAAATCACGTCCTTGACCTAAGTCATCTTGAAATACAAACAGCACAGTTGGCTTATCGTATTTACCCAACGAGACTTCTGTGCGTAAGAATTTTAAACCCTGCATTTCCAAAAAAGGACATAAAGCAAGATTATCGGTCTTAAATTCTTTCATAGATTACAGACTATCTCAAGTTTAGCATAAAGGCAACTAGCTATTCAAAAAAAGACCCCTGGCAGAACACCAGGGGCCAAGGAGGAGGAAAGTGATCTGAAGGGGAATTCGATCACAGAACTATTGCAGTCCTAGTCTCAATATAACACTACTTTACTTCCTTTTTCAAGTCCTTGCGCCAAGTCTCGTTTTCGTATGTACCATCCCATTTATTTCCTTTAGAGTCATTTTCGTATGCAGAAAGAATTTGAAGATTCCACGGTACATGTAAGCCACAAATCAAGTCATTATCGAGGGGTATGATGTGATCAACATGGTAACCTTTAGGGCAATTTTTATATACTTGTTTGAGAGCTTTCTTGTCCACCCAAGCAGGTGTGGCAGCCTTCTGTAAAGCCCTTCTATAAGCGTGTTTGGCATTGTTAACTACTCTACCTTTTTCAGTTTTGGCATATTTTCTATTACTACTGTTCACTCGTTCTTTATTATCTTTTTGCCATTGTTTGTGATAACTAGACAGATATTTTTTATTGGCCTCTCTAAATTTTTTAAAATATAAACTTGCTCTTTTTTTATCTGCCGTTTCTACTGCGTATTTTAGATGCAATTCACATCTAGTACAACCTTGTTTGGGTGTGTTTTGACAACTAGTGGTTGCGGTACAAAGTCCCAACTCCTTTTTCCACAAAACCATAAGTTTTGATTTTGTAAGTCCTAATTTTAAAGCAGCTTTTCTAAGTGAACCTTCTTGTTTAAGAATTTCATCATAACTCATAAAATACCTCCAAAATTAGAATAACAATTGCATCCAATAAAGTCAATAAAAAAGGGTAGATTTCTCTACCCTTCTTAACTAATTGATTTTATTGAATATTATGCCGCACGGCCAATGTTTTCAATAAGGAAATTTTTGCGAGGAGCATACAAAATCGGCGTGCCGTACAGGAGCTGCATCCATCTGTAAGCTGTTGCAACTACTGCCAAATCCATCTTCATCAAAGGAGCAAGTTGTTTAAAGCGCAGAACTTCTGCATCTTTAGTCAACAAGTAAGCCTGAGACAATCCAGGAAGTTTGTGGTTCAAGTCGATCATAGTAGCATTGCCACCAACCGCAGCAGGAGCTACGAAACCGATAAACTCGTGACCAGTAGAAGCACCTTTAGGAGAACGGTAAACTGCGTAAGCAATTGCACCCGCTACACCTGCGATAGCTACTGACATTGATCCGCCCGCTACAACTGAAGCAGCAGAAGAAACAACTGAAACAGCGCCTTCACCAGCATCAGTGATTGCAGTAGCACGATAAGTGTACGCACCAGCATCAGCAGAAGTGAATTTTGACAACGCATTTGAAGCGTTTGGTGTCAAAGTTGGAGCAGAAGGAGCAGCGATTCCAGCCAAAGGAGCAGCAGGAGTGCGTTTTGGTCTCAAGAAAACTGAAGACATAAGTGAGAATTCACCAGCGGCAGCTACGAAAGACTGAAGAACGAAACCAGCTTTACCTTGAGCGATACCCATTGGGTTAACACGCTCTTTAGGGAAGAATTGACGACCAAGGTCAGAGTGCGCCTTAGTATCAAGAGACATAACAGAAGGAATACCGAAATTCTCTCCGACTACACGAGCAGCATCTTCTAAAAGATCAGAATCCAAAACATCTCCACGGATGTCACGAATTACGTCTTCTTCAACTCCGTAACCAGTGAATGCTTTAGCTTTAGCAGAAGCATCTGTATTACCTTTACGGATTTGTTTATCAATACCTTCCCATGCTTGATCGTCGTCAAGGATAGCAGCATCAGATCCATCATGAACACCAGACGCAGAAGCGTAGTGACCACGACCATCATAAAGTGCTCGCTCAACGATTTCTAGGATACGCATAGTACCGTTTCTGATTTCACGAGCGATAGCATCGCCATGAGCGTTTCGAACCAACGTGTAAACGTGAGTTAATTCACGAGTAACGCCGATAAAACGAACTCTTTGGATTTGACGAGTGTAGCTCGCATCTTCAGAGCGTGGAAGAGCGCCTTCACGGATAAACCCACGGCCTTGATCACCGTAAGCATCAGTACGATTGTACTCTTCGATTGTGTTGAAAGCTTGATCTTTGTCGATCATTGGCCACAACTTAAGGTGTTTCATTTCATAGGTAACAGACTTCAATGAAGAGTCAAGAGACTCAACTTGTAGTGCTCCACCATTAGTTAGAGAAGTAGGAGCGCCAGAATAACCGGAACCTGCTTCAAGGGCTTTGTTCAGTTCACCTACTTCAGTTGAAGTAGTTGCTCCGAAACCTTCGCCAAAATTTACGAAATTATAATTTTGATTCATGATTTCTCCTTAAAGAAAATCTTTAGTTTGTAAAACGTTTTTTAGTTGCTTCCATTACAAGGCTTTTTACTTGTGGGTTACTCAAATTTCGAGTAGCCTCAAATTCGGCAATGTGATGGCTGTTGATGCCTTTTCCAGCTTTTTGAAGTTCTAACATCGTATCTAGAACTTGAGCTTTAGAAATTTCAGTTGTGCTAGAACCGGATTTCTCAATTGTCTCAAGACTATCAACAGACTGTCTACCATGAGCAGGTTGTGACGAAAGTTTCTTGACTTCCGCACTCAACGATTTAATCATATCATCCTTTTCTGACAATTTTTCATTGAAAGATTTACGGATGTCTTCCAATTGTGCTCCGACAGCTTGTGCAACTGACTTAGCAATGTCTACAGAACTCTCTTCAGTTTCATCTTCAGAGTTTTCTTCTCTCCATGCTTTTACGAGTTCTAGCTCGTCAGCATCAAGAACTTCTGACAATTCAGCAATAGACTTTTTCATCTTTTTTGCCATAGCTTTCTTTTTATCGTCAGCATCTTTGTCTTCTTTTTCTTTAGCATTCTTCTTGTCATCTGCATCTTTATCAGCAGATTTTTTCAAGTCAGCTTCAGCTTGAGCTGATTTCTCAGCTTCTTCTTTCTCTTTCATAGCCTTTTCTTTTTCGGCATCTTCTTTTTCTTTTTTAGCCTTAGCTTTTTTAGCTTCTTCGGCTTTTTGCTCTTCGGTCATAGGAGAACCAGACTTAATTTTGTCTTCTCCACCGTTAGCTTCTTTATTCTCATTTTTCGACTCTTCAGACTTAGCTACAGGTTCAGTAACTTCGTCTTTACCCATAGTCTCGTCGATGATTGCATCGAGCGACTTTAGAATTTCTTCTTCAGTCATTTTTTTCTTAGCGTCAGACATCTTATTCTCCTTCAATGCTCTTGAGCTTGGATGCGATCACCTTAAATAGATCACGAGGATCTTCATCAGGGTGCAGTTCGCACATGCGCTGCAAGATTGATTTTAACATTCGTTTTTGACTTTTTTTGTCTTTTTTGTTGATCTTCTTGAGCTTAGACTCCAAAGACTCTTTACTCATCGCTTCGCCAGCTACTCTCATTGAGGGTGCTAAAGCTGATCCGGCACCTGCTGCCATAGCTTTTGCTACTCCAACTTCAATAGCTTTTTCTAATTCAGTTCGTTCCATTGTCAAATATGCAGGTTCAGGTATTTCATCCATATTACCAGAAGCGAGCGACTTTGAAAGGTCTGCATAAGTATAAGGGTTCACTGGGTCTAAAGTCAACGCCACCTTATCAATTCGAGCATTTCTAATAACAGATTTATTTACAGCATCTCGTTGAAGAATCTTCCCTTCAATGCTCATGTGAACTCTAGGTGCTCCGCCTTTCTTCACTGATTTCATGATGTTATAGAACGCTTGAGCACGAGGTTGATGTTTAAAAAGATAGCCTTTTACCATCAAAACTTTGCGTCCATCAGCTTTAACAAACTCTGCATCTTCAATTTGACCTATAACGTTTTCAGGTCCTTTTTGATGATCGACATTAAACAATCCACGTCCGGCCTTTAAAGGTGCTATATCCAGACCATTTTGGTCAACTATCTCACCTTGTAGATCTTGGTCGGCTGTTGAGGCAATGCCTTTAACAACCCAAGTATCTTCACCATCAGCGTCTTTTGATTTTTCAAGCTCTACTGGTACATGAATTTGAAATGATTTTACTAGTTTTTCGTCAGACACGATTTTCCCTTGAAACCTGACTATGCAGGTACAGATTCTAGATTAGCACATGCCCTTAAGCTTTTTTACTTTCTCGAGGTCGTTTAAGCGACGTTGAGCTTTAGTCAAAGCTTTTTTCTCAATTGCGGTGACAGCGGCTATAGACATTCCTAATAGTTTACTAATTTCATTCAGTGTATGAGGTCTAGAATTATGACGCATGTAAGTAAAAAAGCAATTGTGATACTCAGGGGCATTTACACGCCATTCCTCTGGGTTCTCATTGCATTTACAATTATCTCGATGTATTACTTTACTCATGTCTCAAATCTAAACGTTTTCGTGTAAGTTGTCAAGTTCACTCGTGTTTCTGACGCAATGTGTCATTATTATATAATTTACATTGGACTTGACAAGCGTTTTAAAAATAGTCTAATTTGAGGGGTAGGGGTGTCCTACTACATTAACTACTAAATACTCAGAACTTAAATAATACTCTGAACACATAAGATCAGAGTATTAATAATCTGATACCCGTTTGCAATCAAAAAACACAGCAACAATTCCTAGTTTTAGGAAAATTGTTCCGCTCAAGCCAAATCTGGATTTAGTAAAATTTACCATATAAAATTTTTTATTGACTTTATTTCCAATCTAGCGCAAGCTGGTTTTGTACGGCGGCGTGGAAAGCTGCGATAGGCCCTGGTTTGTTACCAGGACAGCCGTCGCTAGAGACACGCAATACGATTAAAAAGCTTTAGCCAGGTGGAAGAAGTTGTCCTGAGTTAAATTAGCAACCTAAAGCTATTTAGTCCGTGGGTGATGTATATCCGAACGCCATCGGAATAATTAGGGTAGCGCCTAATCCGTACATTTGATTTAATTTTAGCGGGGTGGAGCAGTTGGTTAGCTTGCTAGGCTCATAACCTAGAGGTCGTGGGTTCAAGTCCCACCCCCGCAACCAAATTTTAATGGGGTCGTGCTGAGGTTGGAGGGAGTTGATCGTCCCACGGAGAACCATTCTGACGAATGGAGTGATAGGCACGGCCCCCACATTTTAGGGGAGTTATGGGAGCAGGTTTTAAAATTAGATCAGCAAAACAAAAACCTAAACCTGTAGGACAATTTCGTGTCTGGGCAGATGGGTCAATTTCTTCTCATAAAACACCAATTGACAGTTTCAATTTTGTTATGCACTACGGTGCTCCAGCGGTTTGGGAAGGAATTCGTTCTTACCTAAAAGAAGATGGCACAACTCAGATTTGGCTATTAAAACAGCACATTATTCGTCTCTTCAATTCAGCAAAAATTTTGAACATAGAAATTCCATACACTGTTGAACAAGTAATAGAGGCTTGTCAAGAAGTTGTAGAGGCCGCTGGTGGTGGAGATTTATATCTTCGTCCGATTGCTTATGCAACACAAGATGCCGAATCAGTACGAGCGCAAACAAATCGAATTGCATTAGACATATATGCTTTTCCTATAAAACCAGTAAATAAAGAAAACGGAATAACTGCGAGAATTTCAGCAACTCCTAGAGGCTATCCAAATTATCAAATGCAAGCTAAGACTACTGCAAATTATGCAGTTTTGCACAACTGCAAACACGAGTTTGAAGGTGTCGATGAAGTTCTTTTTTGTGATAATGATGGCTATGTTGTTGAAGCTTCTGTTGCAAATATTTTTGTCGTAAAACAAGGTGTCGTATTTACACCACCTCAAACAGGTTCTATTTTATCTGGATTAACACGTCAATGGTTTGCTCAACTTTTGCAAGAAAAAGGCTATCAAGTAATTGAGCGTCGTTTGACTAAACCTGATATTTATACAGCAGACGAAATTTTCATTAGCGGTACTTATGTCGAAACTGCTCCTATTATAAAAGTTGACGGTAGAATTATTGGTTCTGGTGAGCCTGGAAAGGTAGCTCGTTTAGTGCGATACGAGATTACAAAAGCAACAAGAGGAATTGACAGATGAAAAATATAAAAGTGCTAGATACAAATAATGAACCACTTTTAAAAACCATTGCACTAAGACCTTCTAATCTTTGGTCAGAGCCTACGACTCAGAGGGAAGATCAAGAATTTTGGGTAAAGCGTTTTAAGTCCCAAAAGATACCATTTGTACTTGTTCAATACGATACTGAATTACGAAATGACGAAAATCAAAAAATGTATAGAAGAGTTTACGGCATCTTTATTGATATGAAATCTTGGGAGAATTCAAATGTTTGACGTGAAAATGATAAAAGAAATGCCTAAGTGGGATTTAAAAGACGAACTGAAACATAGACTCTGGCCACTACGACGGTTGTACCATCAGATTTGTCGCTCCTTAGCATGGGCACGTCTTGGCTGGAATAACTATGACTGGGATCACGCTTACCTTTTAGACGTTATGGTTTTCAAAATGAAGCGTATGCAAAAAGCAATTTTTGAAGAAGGGCACCATATTCCTGAAAAAGCTCCTATTCAAAGTTTGAAATTATGTATTAAGTTAGGTGAGAAATTGAGAAAAGATGATTATTTCTATCATCACGGTCTGCACAATGCAAAGTGGGGTGATCTTGAGTTCATCGAAAAAGTTGACGAAAAGACTGGACGCAAATACACTGGAATGGGAAGACCAGGAGTACCGAAAGAAAAAGAAGAAGAAGAGCGTGCCGAATTTTTGGAAGCGTGCCGTAAAGACGATTCAATTAAAGTTCGAGATACTCGTTGGTTTTTTGGGATTATGGCTAAATATCAAGAATCTTGGTGGGATTAAAGGGAGTTTTATGGAAAAAAAGAAAATTACTAAAGATCAATTTATAGGAAAGTGCATGGATCTGGCTGAAAAGCTTACACGCAAAGAACATAACATTCGAGAAGAGTCTCATCTAAGTCATCAACATTGGATGTTTAGAAATGGAGCAATGGCTATGGCGTCGGAACTTCTTAAAGAGCAATATGAGATTGTTGAGGAATAAATGAAAGTACGATTAATTGCAAAAACTCAAATTTGTGATCCTGTTTTGGAAGCTGAACTTAATTGTTTTGACAATCCAGAAGAACTTGTTATGTATTGCGCTAGGGTGTCTAATCCTTCAAACCAAACTTCAGGGAATCCTAAACTTCTCAAATATTGCCTAGATAATGGACACGTCTCTATTTTTGAAATGGCAAATATGGTTTTTGAAATTGAGACTTCTAGAGCTATTGCTACTCAGATACTTAGACATCGGTCATTTAGTTTTCAGGAATTTTCTCAACGGTATGCGGCTGTGCAATCGTTTGAAACGTATGAGGCTAGACGTCAAGATTCAAAAAATCGACAAAATTCCGTTGATGATATGTCTGAAGAAGATAAGCAGTGGTTTAAAGATCGACAAGACGAGGTTCAAGAAAACTGCGAGCGTATTTATAATTTAGCTTTACGAAAAGGTATAGCAAAAGAACAAGCTCGCTTTCTATTGCCGCAATCGACTACGACTAAACTTTACATGAATGGCTCCCTTCGCTCCTGGATTCACTATTTGAATCTTCGTTGCGGAAATGGAACTCAAAAAGAACACCAGGCTATTGCGTTAGCAATTAGAGACATTTTGGTAAAAGAACTTCCAACTATAGCGGAGGCACTGGGATGGACGAGCCTAGACACGACGACCCAAGGGTAATTCTTACAAAAACGGATTTGGAAGCAATTAGGTCCCATGCCATAAAACTGTACACAGATCTAGACCCTAAACGCTTAAAGCTAGATGATTCTCAATTTAGGACATATTGTTATGTTATGGCCGTACAAGCGCATTTACGTTCACAAGGTTTTTTAAAAATAATTCTTGACTAATTAACTCAAGCATTATACCTTGAATGTAGGAGGTCAAGATGAATAGTTGGAAGACTTGTGAGCATAAGTTTGTAGCCGTTAAACAGGAGCATTTTGATGATTGTTTTGCATGGCGAGATGAGTGTACTAAATGTGGCTGTATTGGGACTCTAGCTACTAAACCTAATGCGAATGGTTTTTACGAGATTGTTGCGCAGCCTATGGCAACAGTATTAGATTTTAATGAGTTTAAAAAACGAAAGGAACAACAAGATGGCAAATCTACGGGTCAAAGCAATATCGGCGGCTGATGCAATAGCTAAAGCAAAAACTAATGCAGTCGCACGAAAAAACTTAGCAGCAAGAGAATTACGACATGCTGCATTTGAGGCCATACACAAAATGATTGATGATGGTGTTGTTTCATGTGAAGTAATAATGCAAGAAGAATGGCACTGGGGTCTTGAAATTGTAAAAAAAGAACTTGAAGATTTGGGATATAAAGTTCAGAATATTGAATGTGAGAAGGAAACAGGTATAGAAGACTTAGAGATTTCTATTGAACATTTGAAATGAGGTTAGTGTGGATTTCAACATGGATATGCTGGAATTTATTGGAGGACAAAGCACAGATGAGACTGTCAGGTCTTATGGGCTAGATTTAAGACAGTACCGAGAAATCACAGGAGGAGTTCTTGATAGACCGTCTGTAATCTTATTTCGAGACACTTTAGTACGAAAAGGCCTCACATCTTCTAGCGTAGCTAGAAAAATGTCTAGCGTTAGAAGTTTTTGTCAATTTCTACGAGGACAGGGTAAATTGGGCATTGACCCATTTGCCGGAGTAAAATCTCCAAAAGTATCTGTCTCAGAGCCTACACAAGCTTTTACTGATGATGAAGTACGAAAAATGTTTAAAGCTGTCAAAGAGCGAGCCACTCCTGTTGAACGAGAACGAGATTTGTTAATTTTAGCTCTTTTGTTTTACGCAGGTTTAAGACGCTCAGAAATTGCTTATTTACGATTTTGCGATATAAAAGATATGGATGGACAAATTGTTTTGCGTATAGACGGCAAAGGCGGCAAATACCGCATGATTCCAGCACATCCAAAATTAGCTGAACTTCTATTGCCACAATTGGTTAATTCACCTTTGTGGCCGCAAAATTCAGAAAGATTTCTATTACAGGTAACTGGATCTACTATTTATCACTTGGTAAAGAGGTATGCAAAAATGATAGGAGTTACTCGTAAAGTATCACCACATTCTTGTCGTGCCACAGCAATTTCACAATTACTGGAAAATGGTGAATCTCCTAGAAATGTTGCTGACTTTGCAGGACATTCTAGTGTAAATACTACAATTGGCTCGTATGACAAAAAACGAGATGGAATAAAAAATTCTTCAGCAATGAAGCTGAACTTTTAAGAAAGAAGGCAAAAGATGAAGTACATAGCATTAGATACCGAAACTGGAGGTTTTGAAGGGACGTCTTTATTGACAGCCTACTTTTCTGTTCTGGATGAAAATTTTAATGAGTTGGATAATTTACTTTTAGAAATGAAACCTGAAGATGGTAAATACGTTGTTACTGCCGAGGCTCTTCGAATCAATGGTATTGATTTAAAATTGCACGATCAAAGAGCAATTACTTACAAAGAAGCTGGAACTAAGCTTTACAATTTTTTAAACGGCAATTCCATACTAGGCAGTGAGAAACTTATTCCAGTTGGGCATAACGTAGCTTTTGATATTTTAAAGTTGTATGAATTTCTAATAAACAAAGGAACTTGGCAAAAATTTGTTTCTTACAGAACTATGGACACTGGTGTTATTGCTCGAGCTTGCATTCAAGCTGGATTAATGCCAACTTCTGTATCTGGAAGTTTATCTTCTGTTGCAGAGTATTTTAATATCGACACCACGCAAGCGCACACTGCGGACCACGACGTATTTATGACAATTTCCGTTTTGGAGAAGATGCTTGAATTAATGCGAAAAGGTAAATAGGAGATTTTATGAGCGGTCCTACACACGTTTTAGTAAAAGAAACCGATATGCTATCTGCAAAAAGTTTATTGCAGTTATTATCTTCATCTATTCAAACTATGAAAGATCAAGTAAAAACTAATACAGCTTTAACAGATCAAAATAGAATCGCAGCAGCAGGAGCTATTGAAGCACTCACAGATCTTCACAATATGATCTTGTCTCAACTTCAAGATAGTAGGAATGAAGAAGTTTTTAATACTGGTGATGATCACGGCGGTAAGTTTGATGCGTAAGCTCCTTCTCGTGGGAGATAAACCATCTAGTAAAAATACAGACTCCGCCATTGCTTTTATAGGTACGGCTTCGCATACCAGATTACAAAAGTGGCTGGCCGTTATTCTAGATAACGAAGCTAAAATACAATTGATCAATAGAGTCGATCCTAGATTTGATCAACATCTTATTTACGCAACCTTAAATTCATTTCAAATAATTGCCTTGGGAGAGGAAGCTTCTAAAGCTTTGATCGCTTATGGAGTAACAAATTTCTTTAAACTTCCACATCCTTCTGGAAGAAATAGAAAATTGAATGATAAACAATATGAAATGAAAATTTTACAAGAGTGCAAAACTTGGTTGGAGAGAGGCTAGAAACCGATGTTTAAGCCAATAGAGGTACTAGTGCTACCTACACTCATACTAAAAGACGAATTTTTAAAACCAGTCGGCAAAGCTATCGTCGCCTGTCTTCTGGAAATGAGCTGCACAGCGTATCCTAAACCGCCGACAAAAACTTCAACTTCTTTAGAAGGGTTTATGTACCGTATGACTCTATGTTCTGTTTTATTTTTAAGTTCTTCTATTTGCGAGGCAAATCCAGTTTGTGCTGCCGCCTGTTCTAAAGACGTGCGACAAGCCACATCATACGTTGGACCGGAAGTTAAACATACTGCTACTATCAACGGAGATAACATCATGAGAAAAGGATACCACAATGGAATTACTTAGAAAAGCTCTTTGGTCTTTAGTTCTCATTTTGATACTAGTCAATGTACTTCTCTTAGGATGGCATTCTGGTTTTGATAAGGGCTATAGCACGGCCATGTCAGATGTACTGCTTCAACTTGAGACACCAGAAAATTTTTTTATAAAAACATTTGACATACATACCCCTCACAAGGTACAACAGAATCAGGAGCAACAAAATGATTAAAGTTAAAGGTGTACAAGAGACTGAGTTTGAGTTGAACTACGAATCGCCACCTAAGTTTTACAGAAAAGTTGGCAAAACTCCAGATAGTGATGGCGTTTTTAAAGTGGAAGTTTTCAAACTAAAAAGTTTTAATAACTTCACTAAAGAAGCCATTTATGTGAAAGCGAAGAATGAAAAAATGCGTTCTTCTTTGCCATCTGAAGAAAAGTTTAATTTTGCTACACCAAAAAAGAAAACATTTGAAATTGAAGATTAATTAACAGAAGTAACATAGGAGGGAAAATGTCTACTTCAAAAGCAACAAATAATAAACTGGCCGTACAACTTGCGACAGACCGTCGCTATAAAATCCAAAAGAATGGAGTTATTAAAAAACTTCGATCTGATGGAAAATATGCAGAAGTTGGAACTGAGCGTCATGGCTATAATGTCGTTTCATACAAAGGTACAAAAATAGTGACTGCTCGTGCGGTTGCTGCAAAAATTCTAGTAGAGTTGTATGGTTTTGATACTTCTACTGCCGCTCAAGAATTACAAAAATATGTAATGTTGCGAAAAAATGGTACTAGCCTAGATGATTCTATGAAGAATCTTAGAGCTGTATTGCCAAAGCAACTTACTCGAGGAGTTACTAAACGTCTATCACAGAAACAAATAGATACTATGGTTGGATTGTTTTGTGAAGGGTATTCTGTTGCAAAAATTGCACGACGTTTTCGAAGAAAAATTTCTAGATCACATGTAAGTCGTGTAATTAGAAAAGAACTTGGTATTGAAACGGTAGGAGCATAAAATGAAATCAAAAAAAGATACAGAACAAAAAGGACCGCATCCGTATGACTTTTCTCTTAAAAAGGACACTAAGCATACTCGCAGTGATGCAAAAGCTTTGAAACCATCTAAAATGGCAGATGGCTTACTTCGCTCTCATGGGCTTGAGAAAGCTAAGCGAATTGTAGAACCATTGACGGTATCATCTTTTAAAGACAACACAGGCACCCCTGTAGCACCCAATGAATCTGCTGCCTATTGGAAAAACGTTCTACAGCTTTTAACAAAAGGTAATAAGAATGCAAGCGCAAGTTGAAACAATTCAAATGCGTATTTCGACTCGAGATTTAATGGACGTTAAAAATGCGTACAACTTGTACGACACTCAACAAGCCGTCAAATTTCTTGTTGGACAGCAGCACCCAAATAAAGAAGTTCTTTTAGAGCAAGGTTATTCAGTTGATCCTTGTTCTGTAAACAGTGATGCCGTAATTTTAACGGTGAAAGTGAGAGGACGATGAACATCCTAATACGTCATAACATGGAAGTAGAAGAGTTTCCTAAATACAACAAAGGAACTCGGTCTACTGTGGTTCTCGAAAAGCCGCATGTTTTAGAGATTTTACAAGAGTTGCGAAAGCAATATACAAGATCTTGCTTATCAATTCCAAAAATATCTGTAAACATTGGCGCTGCTTTATGCCATTACAAGGACCCTTTTAACAAAAAGCTAGGTAGAAAATTAGCAACAGAGCGTATGAAACCTGTAGAGATGGAAATAAACACTGGCGCTTACCAAAATTCCGAAGAAGCAATCTGGCTTGTTTTAACAGGAGTAGACAAAGTATTGCATGTGCATTATTCGCTAAATGTAAAAATTTATAGAGATTCTGGAGAAATGCGAGTGATAGCTTGTTACACGAGGTCTTGGGGATGAAGTTGTATATAGTTTGGATGGGTGAGAATTTTGATTCTGCAAAAGCCAGACACGAGAATAACTATTTCACCTCACAGGAAGAAGCTGTAGAAGTGGCAAAAATGTTTGCAAGCCCAGGACAACGTTTTTGGATTTGTGATGAGAATGGTGGAGTTCTTTATATAGGACAAGGTCCTAGAATTGTAGGTAACACATGAAATCTAGACAGGATATAAATAGAGATATTATCTCTAGACTTGCCGCAATCAACGAACTATATCCAGATCAACGATTTGGACAATTGCTCATAAATTGCGATGTGACAATTGACGGTAATGTGATTTCTTTTAATGAAGAATCTATTTCTATTTTGCAGCGAGTGAAAGTAGCTATTGAAAGGATTTTTAATGTTACAAGTAAAGAAAAATAAATACGGCAGAGGCGTGTATACTACTAAAGATATTGAAAAGGGTGTCACGTTTATTACAAATCATCTGTTACTGATAACTGAGGCAGATAGAAATGGAAGTCTAACTTTGCGAAGGTATGATTTTTCTTTTCCTGATCAAGATTTTCAAAGTGGCATAGCTTTGGGACTAGCTTCCTTAATGAATCATTCCGATACTAGACCAAACGCAGATTTTGATACTATGGTTGATCGACGAGGATTGCCTGTTGTAAAAGTTACAGCGATTAAGAAAATAAAAGCTGGCTCAGAAATTTTAGTCGATTATGGATACGATCCTACAGAGGTTAAATGAAAAAAGTAGAAATAGAAATTTTTCTAAATCTTGTGACCTTAGAGAAATTAAATAAGATTGCAGAACTGGCAGACGTCACAACTGAACAAGTTATAAATGTCATTCTAGCTACAGAAATGGTAAAGGTGCAAGATGGATCAAAAGACCAAAGCGAAAATAAAAGAAATAATGTTAGCGCATCTAAAAAGTCTAAATTGGCCAAACGTAAGCGATCCAAATAGATTTGCATTCGAGCAAGCAGAACCAATGTTTCGTTTGTTATTGCGACATGATTTAGTCAAATACACAGACTGGGAACATTATTATATGGCTGCAATTCAGCAATATGAAAGAGCAGAATTACGAAAGGCAGGGTTTCCGGTATGAATATAGATAATTTTAAATTAATTAGATCTGGTGGTGATGGCGGAGATACTTGTCATCGAATGTTTACTATGGGTCTAAGGATGCTTTTGAATTTTAAAATTGTCATTGAGGACAAACAACCAATCCCAGATATAGTAAAGAATCCAGTGTTTTCACAATTAGCTTCTATGCAAGAAGTGGAAACTTTGCTGCAAGCTTCTCCTGGCATTTATAGACGCCACTGTGATCCAGAGTTTTGGGGGTCAGATCCCAGAAATTGCTCTCGTGATCAATTAACGCCTGTGATTTGTTATTTAGCTTTTTTAGCATCTCGATCTGGAGACATTGGCAAAGAGTATAGAAGTAAGCTTTTGACGCTTCTAAAAGAATGCCTTAAGCGTTATATGTTTGCACAAAACATTTACCCTAACTGGGTTGATCCACGAAAAGAGACGGTTAAACCTAAAACTCCAGACTTTTTGAATTTTGATTTGTGGGGAGTTTTTGCTAGAGGTTTTGTCAATACTTGGTATTTTCCAATAGCCATTCCGTTCATAATTTTAGGCGACGTCTTCTTAGTTTTATCAGCACTATTTAAAGTAGGTGCGCCTATCAACAAAGATGGCACTTTACAGTTTCGTATGCCTGGTCTGGATGATGTTGACGATGACAATATGAACAACGTTCTTATGGTATCTCAACACGTTTACCAAACTCCGCTTTCATGGTTAGCTCGTAAAATTTACAAAACTCTACGAGGTAAGACGTATGGAAACACTGTTCTAGGTGAGACTGACAATATTATGGGTGCCCTCGCTTGGTATCACCGAGCACCAGATGGAAATCCAGAACTTGCGGAACTCGCTCGTCCCATTGTGAAACGTTATTAAATTAAAATCGACTGATAGTAAATAAATATTGACTTTTTAAATCAAGTATTGAAATATGAGTATATAGCGACACGACATTGAAAGGAAAAAAATGAAAACAAGAGAACTAAGCTACGATGGCTATTCAAGAGAAAACGATAAATACTTTGTATTGCACAAAGCGACAAACCGTCAGGAAAAGATTGAGGCTGGAGTTTACAGGTTAGACTTTGACCACAATATGAAACGTGCATATTTATATGAGACTGAACTGATTCACGATCAGATTCTAGATCTACCTAGTGAAGAGTATCAAGAAGTGCTTAGAACTATGGGGCGTTTTCTATTGCCAGAAGTACGAACTGGTTACGAAAAGATGGGATTTCTTTATAAACGTAATCTTTTGATGCACGGAGTGCCAGGAGCAGGAAAAACTATCTTGGTTAACCGTTTGGCTTCTTCTGCTGTTAAGAACCAAAACGCAGTGTGTTTATTTGTGGATCGCAAAACTGCTACAGGAAATGTAGATGGTGTTTTGTTGTTGGAAGTTATTTTGAACTGGTTTAAAGATACTAACCCAGACACGCTGTTGGTTTTGATTTTAGAAGAAGTTGATGAAATGATTGAGCGTTCTGAGCATCAATTGCTGGTATTTCTAGATGGTCAAATGCAAAGACCAAACACAATCGTATTAGGAACTACAAACTATCTGCATAAAATTCCAGCACGCTTTTTACGTCCTGGACGTTTTAGTCAAACTGTAGAGGTTTTGCTACCTTCTATCAAAGCTCGTCGTCATTATCTAATTAGCAAACTTGGGAAAGATTTTGCTGATTTGGATATGTGGGCAAAGAATACTCGAAACTTCTCGATTGACGATTTGAAAGAGGTTATTCAGTCTTGCTATTTAATTGGCGAACCTTTCAAGCGAGTTGTTGAACGTTTGCGAAAAGTTAAAGGTTTGCTGGCTGAAGAGTGCGAACCAGAAGAATATGAAGAAATTGAATCTTTTGAGATTGAGGGGTAATTATGAGAACCATGCAAATACCACTTGGCGGTAAATATGGAAAAGGCAAATATGCAACTATTGATGCCGAAGACTTTGATAAAGTTCGTGGCTTCAACTGGCTTCTTCATAAAAAATTTGTCCTAAAGAAAGATGGCAGCTATTCTTCTTATGTATATGAGCGAGTTGTTGCAAGGGCTCCAGGTGGCAGAACGATTTATTTACACCGTTTGGTCAAAGGTGTAACTGATCCTCAATTAGATGTGAATCACGAAGACCATGACACTCTTAATAATACAAAGGGCAATTTGACTATTATGTCACATTCTGATCACGGTAAAGAATCTGCTCGAATTAGAAAATCTTATAAAAGGAAACATTTATGCGATGGTTTACAAGTGACATCCACTTCTGGCACAGAAACATAATTCAATACTCAGGCAGACCTTGGAGTAGCGTAGAGGAGATGAATAAAGGCATTGTTGACAACTTCAATGCTTTAGTCAAACCTGAAGACGAAGTTTTTTGTTTTGGTGACTTTAGTCTAAGTTATCAGGGTGCCGAGATGCGTAAGTATCTCAACGGAAGATGGTTCTTGATTCCTGGTAATCATGACAAATGTCACAGCGTCATGCACAAAAATAAAGCTGAAAAGAAAGCCAATTCCTATAAACGCTATGAAGATATGGGATTTGTTATCTGTCCTGAGTATTACTCATTGATTCTTTCTGAAGCTGAAGAAAAACCAGCAATCGACATTATGGATGAGAATAAAGTAGCAGCACAAATTTGCCATTTTCCTTTTCAAGAAGATCATGGAAATTTTGAATACACGCCTAGATACCAACAACTACGACCTAAACCTTCGGAGCTTTGTCAGGTGCTATTGCATGGGCACGTCCATAATGCTTGGAAATCTAGAATGTTTTGGAGTGAAGAGCAAAAACGCTTTATTCCACAGATTAACCTCGGAGTTGACGTGTGGGATTGGAAACCTGTCTCAGAACGAGAACTTTTAGAGTTTTGCAGAAAAGAATTGACAGATGCGCAAATGCTCACTAAGATCAAACTTGAACAGGAGGACTCCGATGAAAATTCATGAAATGATCGAACAAGAACGTCCAGAACTAGCTAAAGCAATTAAAGCGAATGCTGCTAAGGTCGGTCTACAAGAAATTGACTATTCTGGCTATTACACTCTAAAGAAACTTGGATCTAAGAATCCTTCGCCTAGAGGTTATCCAGATATGTACACTGTTTGCAAAGGTGCTGTTTGCTTGATTGGAAATGAAGACTTTGCTGCAATTTTTGTAACTGGTCTTCGAGATTGGTTTAAAACTAGTCCGGTTATAAGTTGTAAGAAGGTATCGAACGGTTTTAAAATCGAAACTGAAAATTCTTATTATTTATTAGAACAATGATAATTGACATTTTTTATCAACTATTATAAGGTAGGTATATGACTAAGACCGTCTTAAAAAAGAAAAAGAAGAAAGAGTACAAATTAGAAGATTTAAGAACATCTGATATTGATCTTTTAATTCAATCTGCAAGTGCCCCACCAGAGGCATTTTTTTGTTTTGGCATGGCGTGGTACAAGTTGTACTCATTAGGGCTAATTGATGAAGATACGAAAGTAACTCAAGATGGTGTTATGGCGATTAGGAGTTTTCAATGAAAAAGGTAATTTGTAGCATTTTGCTACTTCTTGCAACAGGATGTACTAATTATGACAAAAGTTTTGATACCAGGAAATATGATATTTCATGCGTGCAAACAAAAGAAGTCTTGGTCAAACGGTGCGTAAGTTTGTGGGAGTTGCTTATACCAAAAGCTCAAGCAGATGATTGGTTTATGAATCCTGCAAATCCGCTGAGTCCAATCAGTCCATTGAATCCTGCTTATCAAGATAATTCTCCGCCCTGCACTGACAAATTATTTAAAGAGACTGTTTGTGCTGAATATCGTGTGAGGCTGAAATGAGTAAAGCCGACGAAATCAAGACAGTAATTGAAGAAGTGATTAACCCCAGCCTAGAAGGTCATGGCGGCTGTTGTACGTTTCAGAGTTTTGAAGATGGTATTGTAAAAGTTTCAATGAATGGCCAATGTCAAGGCTGTCCAGGTAAAGCCCGAACTTTCAGTGAAGGTATCAGACCTTTCCTGATTGAGCACTATCCTGAAGTGAAAGATGTAGTGCTGGTATGAGACTGTGGACTTTAAAACAAACGAGAGTTCCAACCAGATACAAAAGCAAAGCAGAAGAAAAATTTCACGGCTATTTTTCATCTAAGGAAGCGGCTTTAGAGGCCTTGAGAAAGATGATACCCGAAATTGATTCTTGGGAATTTTCGGAATATCCAGAACTTCATCAAAAAGTTTTCATAAAAGAACATTCTTATTACGAGATAAATTTTGTTATTCAAGGAAAACATCAGTTAGATATTCTTTTGAATGAAAGGGAGCATCTATGAAACAGGCTAAGTGCATTTCTCCCATCGGCAACCTAACTAAAGATCGAATCTATACGATTGTCGGCGAACCTGATAAAGATGCGAAGTGGTTCACGGTTGTCGATGATGAAGGTCAATGTGCGACGTATGCTTCTTCTAGATTTGAACTTATTCTTACCCCGAAGGGGTCGCCCGATTTTTCCCAGATGCAACATATTGCAGATGAGGTAAAAATTACATGCCCTGTGGTAGAGAGCTATGAGCGCAAGGCGACTGAACAGATTTCTGTCCAGAAGCGAGCACAAGACTCATTCGGCCATCTTCCACTACCAGAGGTAGAACCGAAAGTATTAAAGAGTTCTGACGCCGTCGTTACTATCGGCGGTCAACCCATTAAACCAATGTCCCAACCCGAAATGTTCATGAGTCCACAGCAAATCGCCGATTACAAAAAAGCATTTGAAATAACGGCTGACCCGAACCTAGCACCCGATGAATGGCACCTCATCTTCCCCGATTACCGAGACCTGTCTCTCGGCCAAGCCTCGAAGACAGCCTGGCAAGGTGGCAGTAACATGACTGCGACATTTATTGTAAAACGGGTAGATCACACTCTTTACTATGAAACCGAAATAGAGAGACTCAGAAAAGAAGTTGACAGATTGAATCAACTATTATATAGTGAACAGGAACTAAAGAAGGAATCACAGTAGTGAAAGATTATGTAATGAAACGTTTAGAGATATGTGGGAAATGCCCTGCGAAGGTAGGAATACGCTGTGGTGCGTGTAAATGTTTCATAGAAGTGAAGGTGAGAGTTAAATGGGCGAGTTGCCCTAAAGGTAAATGGAGGGCGGAGTGAAGTTCGTAGTTGAGTGGACCACCAAAAAATCAAACATTATCAATCTGGCGTATTATAAGTCATTATTTTGGGCCAAGAAAAAAGCAAAAAAAGTTAATGGCAGCGTGAAACTAATAGAATGGGGAAATTCATGTACAGTCGGAGACTATATGTCTTGTGAAGAAAGAAGGTTGGTGCGGAATGAATAAAGCTGACTATAAACTAGGAACGTATATTCACGAAGACGAGTTAAAACTTGGGCAAAAAAGAATCGAGCAACTTGAGGCTGAGATAGCTGAACTAAAAGCCGAATCACCAATAACTACTAGCATTAATATGCTGGATATAATCGAGAAACTTCGAGCTGCGAATGAAGTGCTGCGGGATGGAATCAAGGAAGCAATTAGAGTTGAGGATGAGCTATGTGCGGTTACTGTTTCTGGCATATTAGAATCAGCACTCGAATCAGCAGGCAAAATTATGAAGGGAGAATGTAATGACAACTTATAGTTTTACGTTTTATCAATCAAACCTATCAGGTGTCGTATCTGTACTGGGAAACTACAATGCCCAAATTATTGAAATTCGTATTGTAGATTATGTTTTAGACCATTATTTAGTGGTGTACAAATGTAATTGTCAAGTTTTCACGGGGTATGAGTTGTGAAAAAGCTGGGCGGTACGATTTGTGACATTTGTCGGAAACTAATCTCGACTGAGTGTGCGCCGTATGAGCGGCACACGAAGAAGGGGAGTGTTGTGCACTTTTGTTCGTGGGAGTGCAAAGAGAAGGATACTACTCCAGGACTACTGAAAGTTGATCTTGGTAAAGATGCGAGTAAAAATTACAAAAAGGATTTGTTTGAATGAGCGACAAATACGGCTATATGTGCCAGACCGATTGGGATTGGGAAATTGGAGAAGCTCTTGGCGGAACTGAAGTCTATTGCAGTGTCGAAGACTTGCGACGTGAACGTCGTTGCGTTGAGAGTTGCGGAGTCGTTAAGGTACGGGTAGAATTAGTGGAAGTTGTAAATCCTGGTAAAGGGTTTAAAAATGAGAAAGTAAAACCTTTCTGGGATGATGACAGAGATAGCGGGGCGGTTTAATGATTAGAGTTGTTCACCAAAAAGCTCTAAGTTTCGAACAGTTACGAAAATCCACTGTCCAGAAGCAAGGTGCTTGGTTTGTACTGCTTGGTGAAGAAATCTACGATAGGTTTTTGACTGAGAGTCAGGCCGAAGCCTGTGCAAAAGCCCTGCAATTGTATTTTAGTTGAGGATTAATGAATTACAAAAAATACTTACCTTTTGTGACAAGTTTACTTTTACACCTAGCTGTCTTGCTAGCCGTTGTGCTTTATATTCCATCTGAAGAAAAACAAGGTAAGTCTGGAGAAGGTATAGGGCAGAGGGCTGGGTCTAAAGAGACTTTTCAAGATATTCTGCCAAAAGTCATAGAAGTGGAAATGGTTGAACCTCCAGAACCTCAAGAAGATGAGGCGACAATCGAAAAGCTTAAAAAAGAAAAAGTCGAAGGGTTGACAGAATGCCAAGATGACCGTTGGTACGGTGGGGTTGGGATACAACAAGATTTCCTGACTGATACAGTAGACGAAGTTGCAAAAGGCTATCCAGCGGATAAAGCTGGGTTGCGCATTGGAGATGTCATAAAATCTGTAGATTCTCAGACCGGACCCGAAATTAGGGGAGAACCTGGGACTATTGTACGACTTATGATTTTTCGACCAAGTACCGGAGAATTTCTGACTTTGACGATGACTAGAGACAAGATCTGCCTAGGCGGTAGGAAATGAAAAAATTTCACAGTGTGGCTGATTCTATCGCATGTGCCGTTGCATGGGGAGTCGGCTTGACAATTGTTGTCGGAGGATTGAGTATCATCGTAGCTCATTATATGGTTCGTGAAACCGTCGAGAAAGCCTCAGATGCAGTGCGTCAAACAATACGTCCGACATGCACAAGAAGTCCTGTAAGTTTCCCTGGGATGACCCTAAGCTGTCTGGAAACGACACTGAACCGGACAGGTAGAAGCAAAACTAACTTTTAGATGCAATGCGTCATTTATAAGTGTAAAAAATACAAAAACTAGCAATCTAATCAAGAACTTATTACACACTCAAAAAATAAAATTTTCAATCAGGATTTTCGTTTCTGGAAATCAACTGTCTGGCAAACTGTAGGCTTAACGCAGTGCGTCAACTAATATAATGCTAAAAAAATTGTGAGAGACTACTAGGCACAAGCATAGGGCCTCGGCACTGCAACGCAGCTATCCCCCCGTATTCATTGAGGATTCTCATTTTGAAACGTGATGATAATATACATTATCGTCAGAGTCTCATTTTGAGACGCTTTCTTTTTTCTTTTTTATTTTCGCATAGATTCTCAAATTGAAACGCTTTGCGCTCGACTAGATAGTTTTTTGACGCTTGACAACGGTCGTCTGTCTTGCTATCCGCTGATTGTCTCATTCCAACACACTCACACCCATTCATGTCTCATATTGAGATTTCAATCCTTTCTGTCTTGCTATCCGTTGACCTTGCCGCAATACTATCTCAAGGCCTTGACCTATCGTCACGCTATCCGTTGACCTAGGTCTAGACTTGACCTTGACTAGATAGACCTTAATAAGTGTATATGTCTCACTATGGGATTATGTTGTTTTTCTATATATAGGTGAAAACGTGGCAGTGTACCAATATGAGATACTTGACAAAAACTGTCACTCTTGTATATAAGATTGACAGGCCTTAAGTAGTGGGTTTTGCTGGGGTTTAGGGTTTAGGGGCTGGATTGACTAAAAGATCGACGCTTTCTCAGATTGAGACTTAAGTGAATTCAGGTGTTTACGTTGGCATGCGGCGTGCAAGATAGTTAAGTATCAACCCGAAACGAAAGGCTTCAAAATGAGACAACCTAAACTGATAGCTGGACAAAAAAACGTGATTTTGACAAAACTTAAGGCTGGACACGCCGAGGGCGCAAGCAAGCCAAAACGTATCAAAAAGCAACAGGCTCAATTTGAGAACAATCCAACCGTATGTATCGTTTTGAGAAAGGCGGCTTAATATGAGACAAGACAAAAATCGTCAAGTTCAAGCTCAAATGTCTCAAATCTGGACAGAAATCGTTGAGCATCTCACTTTGAGACAGCTTGACCGTTGCATGGGTGGTGACATGAGTTATAAGTCGAAAGCCTTGCGTGCAATGCAAGCGTCAAAAAGTCAAGCCGTGCAAGACCTAGGTCAAGACTTGATAAGTCTATATGAGTCTCATTTTGAGACGCCTGTCTTGCAAGCCGTTGACTCAATGGGTTTTGACTTATCTGATTTTGAATAAAAAGGGGCGTATCAATATGAAACAGTTTTCATTGCTTATTTTTGTTTACTTGACTTTCGGCTCAAATGGATACACAACAGCTTGGTGTCTCATATTGGGATACTTAGCGGTCGAGTCTTTTTCGTCTCAAGATGAGAATATACTTGACTTAAATACTAAACAATAGGAGAATCTCAATATGAAACAGTTAATAGCTTTTAGTCTCATTTTAGGACTGTATCTTTATGGGGCGGCGTGCTTGATGGTGTCAATACCGACAACGGCTCAAATTAAGACAGTTGTCGAGTCGATGCAAAAAAGATAAGTTTTTTTTAAAAAAGGCCTCAAGTTTTTTAAAAAGTCACCGATAAGTTAACTATCGACGGCGCAATGATGCGACCGTTAAAACAAAGGAAGTGCAAAATGTCTCAAAATAACACAGTTTCAACTAGCTTCGTGCAAGATCAAAAACACGTTTCAAAATCAGACCGCTTTCAAGCTATCAAGCCCGCATTGATAGCTGAAGTCCTAGACAGTCACGGTTTTGACCTAGTTCATCTTAAGACAGGCAAGGCAAAAAGTCCAGACCGTCAAGACTTTCAAACGACCGTTGCAAGATACCGATCAAGAGACGGTTTTGCAATTGACGGCCTCGGTTTTGACATCATTTTTAAAGTCCCACATTTATACGGCTCACTTCAAGGCGTTTTAGGTCTTTTCCGTGGGACTTGCGCCAACCAATTGAACGTTGGGACTCATTTTGAGACAATCAAAGTGAAACACTTAGGCAATCCGTATCAAGAACTTGACAGTCTCATTCCGAGACTAGTTGCTCAACGTGAGTCTTTAGTTGATACGGTCAAAATGATGCAAGCCCGTGACGTGTCACCGAGTGAGTTGATCAAGCTTGCGCAAGACGTTGCGTCAATCCGATTGCAAGGCATTGACAACGTTGTCAAGATTGAGATTGCGGACTTGCTGAAAGTCCGACGTCAAGACGACGCAAAAAATGACTTGTTTAGTTGTCTCAATGTGATACAAGAGAACATTATTCGTTTCGGATTGAGATACCAAACAGTGTCTCAAGATGAGAACGGCGTGCAAAACGTCCGCAACATGACAGCACGCAAAATCAAGACTGAAAGCGTGAAAGCTATCGACTTGAACGCCTCAATATGGGACGCTGCGACTCAATTGATCAAAGCGGCTTAATTTGAGACGAATAGGGGCTGTATCAATCTGATACGGCCTCTTTTTTTATTTTTTTGCAAAAAAGGCCTCAAGTTTTTAAAAAAGTGACCGATAAGATAGTCAAGCAAGTCAAGACGGCTTGCAAAACAAAGGAGTATCAAAATGATATTGTTAACTCAAAATGCAAAAATGAAAAAGTCGTCTCAAAGTGGGACAACGGTCGTTAACTGGACCTTGCCAGCGTTTCAATCTGAGACAGGTTTCAAGACGTGCCCAATGGCAAGCGCATGCGTCTCAGGATGCTACGCTCGATCTGGAACGTATCGTTTCAAGTCGTCCGTATCGGCTCATAATGCAAAACTTGAACTGTCTCAAAGTGAGAATTTTGTCCCTGCAATGATTTCCGAAATTGAGACATGGCTCAAAAAGAGAAGCGTTGAAAATCTCAAAGTGAGAATTCATGATGCGGGTGATTTTTACAGCCTTGAATATTTTGAAAAATGGATTGCAATCATGCGCCATTTTGAGACAGAAAAACGTGTCTCATTTTATGCCTATTCAAAAATGGTCAAAATGATACAGTCCTATAAAAACTTGCCTGTCTCATTCCGAGTCATTTTTTCCTTCGGTGGCAAACAAGACGACTTGATTCAAATTGAGACAGACTTTCACTCGAAAGTGTTTGAAAGTCTAGAGGCATTGCAAGCGGCTGGCTACGTTGACAGCACGCAAGACGACTTGATAGCGGCGCAAGGCAAGCAAAACAAAATCGGTCTAGTCTATCACGGCGCAAAAAACTATCAAAACACGACGTGGGATAAGGTGGCTTAATATGAGACAACGCAAAAAAGATCTTGTTTTGACCGTTGACGGTCGAAAAATTGAGGCTTGCGTCGAGTCACTGGACGGCGACGGCTTTTTTGTCCAGTCCGCAAGCTATCTTGACACGTTGCAAGACTTGACAGACCTTGAACTTGACCGATTGAATGAAAATCAAGACCGTCTCAGTTTGACATGGTACGGTCTTTAGTCTCAAAATGAGACTGTATTTTTTACTTGACTGTTTTGACGTCGTCTGTCAATATTGACGCAAGACGTAAACAAAGGAGTCTCAAAATGAGAACATTTAAGTTGATACGATTGCAAGACTTGACAGGCACGTCGGGCACTGGACACGTTGCAAGCGGTCAAGTCAATGCGCAAGGCTTGACGCAAGTCCGCTGGACCGTTGACGCAAAACTTGCGGACGGCTCGACTCGCAAGATCAATTCAGTGACTCAATTTGAGACATGGGTTGACGCTATCCTATTGCACGGTCACGCTGGACGTACTGTCTTAGTTTGGGACGATACCAATGAAACTGTCTCAGATTGGGACATATTGAATCAATTTAAAGCGGCGTGATTTTTTAAAAAAGTTGACTGAAAGCCTCAAGTTTTTAAAAAAGTGACCGATAAGAGATAAGACAGCAAAACAAAACCGAGACTTGTCAAGACGACGGTCTCAAAACAAAGGAGTATCAAAATGGGATATACGCATTACTGGACTTTCAAAAAAGCGCCGAAAGGCAAAGCGACTCAATCTGAGGCAGCGTATCAAAAAGCGATTTATGAATGTGCCAAAACGATACGGTATTATTCTGAGACGTTTGGCGGTCTCGCTGGATTTTCGGCTCATTGTGAGCCAAAACTCTATGGTGGTCTCAAAGTGAATGGCTCAGAACGAGTCGGCTCATGTGAGGACTTCGTTATGCGAGAGCACTTGTCTCAAAATGAGTCAGATTTTTGCAAAACGAATATGTATCCGTATGATACAGTCGTGACCGCTTGCCTTATCATTTTGAAACATCGTCTAGGTGATCTTATCGACGTCGCAAGCGACGGACGTCAAGACGACTGGAATGATGGTCTCATTTTGGCACGCAAAATAACTGGTCTCAAAAGAATACAGATTCCCAATTCAATACAACCAAATGTCCGAAAAACGTCTCAGGATGAGGCGGTGTAATCCTTTGTGGCCCTGTCTCATTTTGAGATGGGGCCTTTTTCGTGACGTCTACTAAACAACGTATCAAAAAGGAGCGTGTCAAATGGGAGCGTGTAATATTGAGACAACTAGAAAAGGAAAGTTGTCTCGAAATGAGATTTATGATCTATTTAAGTCAAAACAAGATCAAGACCGTCTCGAAAATGGACATCAAGACGGTTATAGCGGCGACTTTCAAACTGTCTCAAAAGTAGACTATAGACTTGATCAAGTCTTTACGTCTTATAATGAGGCACATGATTTTTGTTTGAAAAATGCCTCAAAATGGGACACCGTTGTGGCTGTTTATTTTTGTGAGGTGACTATCGAAAGCAAGTCACTGTCAAAATTGCAAGACCGAGTCAAGGCGCTATCGACGCAATTGCGTGACCTTGAAAGCAAGCCGTTGACACGGTCGAAAGCCTTTCACACTTGCGGCGCTTGCAAGTCTCGATTGCTTGCCTTGAAAGTCTATCAGTCCGCAAAATGTCCAGTCTGTCAAGGTGACTTGAGACCGCAAGGCTTGCAAAAAAGGATTGCAAGCCTCAAGACAAAAATTGCAACGGTCAAGGCAAAACTTGACGCAAAAATAAAAATTGAACGTGAAAAAGCAATCAAAAAAGAGTCTCAATTTGAGACGATGCTTGCTGGCTGGGGAGCGTGCTAATTTGAGACAAAAATAGTTCTTAAGTTTTTGACTCAATCGTCCGATAAGAAAAACGAACACTAAACAAAGGAGTATCAAAATGGAACAGAATGCGAAAGTTATCAAATTGAAACAACCTAATCCTGTCTTCAATGAGGACACGGTGTTAATAATGAATTTGGCACAAGTTTTGCTAGCCGTTGTTAAGGCTCACGGCGCAAAAGTTACATTGACCGCAGTCGAAAGCATGATTCAAGATGCGCAGCAAGCCTTGAAAGAGTCTCGAAACCTACCTGTATCAAAACGAAACAAGAAGGTGTCAAATGGATAAGTGTTTCATTTTAAGACATACCCTTGGTCAACGGTCTTGGTACATGGTCACGCAAAACGGTCGAGACTTATCGACACCGCTTGACACTTTCGCCGATGCTACCGCATGGGTCCGCAAGTACTCAGAGGGCAAAAAGATAGGATGCTACCGACTAAGTCAAGACGTCACTGAGGTACTGATTTCAGACTCAAGTTTTGAACTATTGAACGTCGAGACTGGAGAAATAGTCAACACGTCTCAATTTAATACAGTACACGTCGTAACAAAACGCTACAAATTCCTAGGAGTCTCATAATGGAACAGGTTCAGTTTATGATTGACAGAGCAAACAAACTCAAGGCATTAGTGTCTCAAATGGAGAGACACGGCCACTTGAATCAATCTGATATGCCGTTAGTTTGTGGCGTCTTAATGTTAGAAATTCATTCATTAATGGTATCGGCACGAGGATTGCAAGAATTAATAAACCAAAAATTGGAGTCAAAATGATACTAATCAAAGGTAAATCTCAATATGCTACAGCAGAACGTCTTGTCAATGAATTAGATGATGAGGCAATGTCCTGGATTGAAACACTCGAGGCGTCTGGGTTCGTGGTACTAATCACGAACCTACCGTCTCATATCAATACACCCGAGGTGTACGCTAGCATTTTACTTGATCAACTCAATGAAATGTATCTACCTGAGACGTCTCAGTTCAACTAGGTAGACATTTTTTTATTGTAATAGTTGACTATTTTGCTAAAGTTTTTCAATATACCTACCGATAAGGATAGGAGAAAGGCAAGGGCCAAATGTTTAAGTTTGAATCAATTGATCAACTAGATGATAAAGGCAACACATCATGGCTCATTGAGAGACTACTACCAGAGTCGTCAACGTGTCTTGTGGCAGGTGATCCCAAAACGAGAAAGTCTTGGCTTGCTGGTGAATTGTTGGTCAGTATTGCCACAGGTGAAAAATGTTTTGGAATGTATAACGTATTGAAACAAGGCAGAGTCATGATGATACAAGGCGAGGATAGCGGTGCAATTATCAAAGAACGTCTAGAGCAAATTTGCAGAGCAAAACAAGCCTCAATGCGAGACCTACGACAAAACGTGTCAATCGTGGCAGGGCAAAACTTCGCACTAGATAACGATGAGCATTTTGAGGCATTGCGAAAGCAAGTGACTGAAGAGAGGCCATTGCTTATCATTATGGACCCATTGGTGCGTCTCATTCCGAACACTGCCGAAGGTAGCACGTCTCAAATGAGTAAGATACTTACCAAATTGAGACACTTACAGCGGGACAGTGGCACGGCGATCATGCTTGTGCATCACAATAAGACGTCAAAGTCTAAGAATGCCGCAGACAATATCCGAGGCAGTTCAGACTTGCGGTCTTGGTATGATGCCGCTTATTTTTTGACTAAACCCGTGGGCCATGTGACGCAAGTCGGTTTTGAATTTAAAGCCTTCGGTGAACAGCCAGACTTCTTTTTTGAATTGAAGAGTGTAAATAATGGCTTGGCACCTATGGGACTTATATCAATGGACGATATACAAAAATTTATTAAAAAAGACTAAAGTTTTTTAAAATTCTGCCGATAAGTATTAAACAAGGAGATTTTAATGCCAGCATACGCATACGCTATTAAAATTAATTATGAAAAACAAAAAGTACAGACCAGTCATAAAGCCCTTTTGCCAGATAAAGCAATTAATATTGAACAGTTACAAGAAATTGTGGGCCATAATACTTTTGTTTTTGTGGCAGAAGATACAAATTTTTCTCAAGATATTTATGTTTGCTGGAATTCTTATCGAGATGAGACGGATGAAGAGCAAGCGGCTCGAATCGCTAAGGAAGAGTCTTATATGTCAGAGTATAAAAAAAGAAATTCAAAATAGTTCTAAAGTTTTTTGAAAACCTGCCGATAAGTATTATATGAAAGCAAGGCAATGAAGCCAAGCAAAGGAGTAACACAATGAGAATCGCTGGACATAATAACAAGTACGAATCAAATCAAGACGTTCAATCTCAATCATTTGGCATCGGTGATCCTTCGGTCGTTATTGAGATTCTTCGCAATCGTTTATATGAGCATAAAATTCGCACACTTGTACAAGAATACATGAGCAATGCTCGTGACGCACATCGTGAAATCGGACAGACTCGACGCATCGAAGTTGTTGCGCCGACTCAACTTGAGCCAACATTTAAAGTTCGAGACTTTGGTCCTGGTATTAGTCCAGACAGAATGGCTAATGTGTTCGTGCTTTATGGTGCCTCTACTAAGCGCACAAACAATACACAGACAGGCGGCTTCGGCATTGGCGCTAAGTCTGCTTGGTCTTATGCAGACGGTTTTATCATTCAATCCACAGTCAACGGCACACGTCGCACCTACAATGCGCACGTCGGCTCATCAAATGTTGGTCAATTGGACTTAATCGAAACAGTTCAAACTGATCAGCCTAATGGCTGCGAAATACAGATTGCAGTCAATCCTAGAGATGTTACAGAATTTTGTAACTCGATCAAGCGTGCCTGTTACTTTTGGACACAAGAAGAAATGCCAGTGGTAAAGAATTTGACATTAGATTCTATGCTACGAGGCTATGAAGTTGGCCCTTTGTTAATTACTAATAGCAGTGATTTTTTACCTAGTTATCTTACAAGTGGCTACAATCGTTCAGGTCTATTAGTTATCGACGGCATTCCTTATGCCCTACCTTCTGACCTATTAGAGAAAGTAGCGCCAATGGAAAACCTACGCAAGGAATTAGCAGGTTACATGGTGATCAGAATTCCTAATGGACTTGTGCAAGTTTCCGCAAGTCGTGAAAAACTTGATGATTCTGATTTTACTCGCAAAGGTCTTGCAAAGATCGGCACTAAACTTCTAACTGACGTGAAAAACCATGTCAATGCAAAGATCAATGCAATCTCTACTGTCAAAGAATTCGTCACTGTTTATCACAGTATGTACAAATATTTTGTAATGCAAAATAACGAATACAAAGGTTTTCGTTTTGACGGTCAATATTTATATACAAACTTACTTGGCTCTGTTACTTTTCGCCAGTACACAATGCGTGGTGACAAGATCAAAGACTCAAATGTGAAGGGAATTCCATTTGATCATTTGCATAACATCTACTTGATCAATCAAGATGAGTCGATAGTGACAATGAATCGTCGAATCAAGTCTGTGCTTAGTGCAAATAAAGATATGTATATCATTCGAGCAAGACCTACCACGACAACGGATAGCCTAGGCACAGTCACTCAATTAAAGTTTGACGTGGCACCAACTAAGGCCTTGAAAGACCTTCAAGACATCTTAGGAAAGTTTCACGACTTTCATGCCATTACTTTTGTTTTGCCTCCACGAACACCAAAAGCAATCAAGGCGGCCAAGCTTGCGAGTCAACAAAATATCCATTACTTGAATGGTTACGGTCGAGACACGAACGCCGAAACTGCATCGGCAATGTCTGCAAGCGGTCGAGAATATATTTACTGTTTACTGTCAGACTGGCAAGACAAAAAAGAATCAATGAACACAATGATTCGAGAATTTGGTGGTTCACGACACGACGCAAAAAACAAAAAGCCGATCTTTATTGCGGTCTCGAAAGAAACATTTGAAATCGTACAAGGTGAAAAAGGCTTCACTCTGTATAAAGATTGGGCAGATCAAATCACTATCACCGAAGACATACGTCTCAGAATGATGCGTGCTAAGGCTTTAAACTTACACATCATTGAGAAACTGTCTCAACTTGAGGGCATTAAAAATAAAAAGTTGACTAAAATGGTCGATCAATACAAGATGATGAACAAGGCTTATAAAGGTAGGGACGTGCCTCCGGTATTAGTAACAAGGTTCAAAGATGATGCTGAGTATGTGAAGTTTTTAGAACAAGACGCCGAAATGAAAGCGTTAGTTAACGATAAATATCCATTGTTGAAACACATGGACCGTTACTCAGATGCAGAATGTAGACGTGAAATGACATGGTATCTAAACAATAAATAAGGAGTGAATATGGAAAAACTTAATATTAACGCAGTCATGGCTAGGGCATTTATCAATACGATACAGTATGCGCTTATCGTGGATAACTCAGAGATTGACGATAGGATGACAGTCATGCGTTTCAAAATGCTAACCGATGCTCAATTGTCCGTGCTTTACAGTATCGGTCAGCTAGTGACTAGCAAGGCCGAAGTGTTTACTGAGTATGATCGTATGTTTAATCTATTGAGAGAGCATACGCCAGACAACACGGTCAGCTTGGCAGCAATGGCAGAAGGTCGAGAGGCTTTAAAAAAATTGCTAGATCAATCAATAAATCACTAAAGTTTTAAAAAATTATACCGATAAGAGAAGTAACAAAGGAGATAAGTATGGGAAAAATAAATTATCACATCACACAAAACAGCGTGACTGTAAATTTTGACGGTAAAACACTGGCTATCGCTCGAGGTGACGACCGTTTTGGTAAAGTTATCTTGGCAATTAAAGAAGGGCGAATCGCAGAAATTCCCGAACTCGTTGACATCTCTGCACAATTTGCCAAAGACGGTTTGCGAATTGTAGACGGTCAAGTTATCACTTCGACAGGTGAGGCTTTACCAACTGAACTAAATGCCCGCATTTTAGAGTTTAAACGTGAAGGAATTCCATTTGCTTACTTGCTTAAGTTTTGGGAGAATCTCAAACAGAATCCAAGTTACCGTTCCCGAGAGCAATTGTTTAAATTCCTTGAACATAATGGACACCCTTTTACTGACGACGGTTGTTTTATTGCCTACCGTGGCGTGACTGAGGACTTTAAAGACAAGCACACCGGAAAGTTTGACAATAGTCCAGGAGCTATTTGTGAAATGCCTAGAGAGCAAGTGGATGATGACCCTACTAGAACGTGTTCGGCAGGATTGCATGCCGCAGCGTGGAACTATGCCTCTAATTGGTCTGGGACTCGTGTCGAAGTAAAGATCAATCCTAAAGATGTCGTTGCAGTACCTATCGACTACAACGGTGAAAAGATGCGTATTTGTAAGTTTGAAGTGTTGCAAGTTTGTGAAAAGCCCATTGAGAATCAAACAGTATATGGTCGTGAGAATCAATTTACTGATGAGGACTATGAAACTGAATTAGACGAGGAAGAGTATTCAATTGATGAAGTTACTCGCCAAGATATTCTAGATCTTGCGGCGCTGCATGATCAATACGAAGGTGACAATCTCGTAATGCGAGTCTCAGAAGACTCTTACGAGGACGAAGAGACTATTCGTGAAGTTTTAACCGATGCAAATCTTATCTAACAAAGGAGATTTTATGAAATTGGCAGTGATGTTGTTTTTTATCGCAATTGCAATTGGACTTTCAGGGTGTAATGACGGTTATTCCGAAGTCAAAACCGTACAAGGGAAGCAAGGACTTAAAGGTGATAAGGGAGACAAAGGAGATACTGGATTGACAGGTGCTACTGGTCCAGTCGGCCCTCGTGGTCTTAACGGCATGAACGGTTATAACGGTGCAACGGGCAGCGTAGGTCCTAAAGGCGACACTGGACCGCATGGTGCTAATGCAGTGATCAAACAATATCTTGCCCCAAGTTCACTTTGCCCTAATGGTGGAGTTGTTATTGATAGCTTTACAGATATTAATAACAATGGAACTTATGAGGCTGGAATTGACCTTAACTTTCAACGAAGTGTTTTGTGTATGATGCTTAAATCTTCGGATGACAAAGAGCATTCTGATAAAGATTAGGATTTTTTGTGAGAAAACTATTTTTATTTTCAATAGCTTTTTTGATGGGTGGGGTTTGCGCAAGCGAACCCAATCTACACTCGATACGAGTAATGGTAATAGATACAGGCATCAGTCAGATTGACGAATTGCAGCCGTTCTTATCTAAACATAACTCGGATTCTGACTTAATAGACAGACACGGACACGGCACGCACATCACTGGACTGATATTGTTCGGTCCAAAACTTTCGGATAAAGTGTGCCCTGAAGTCGAAATAATTTCATGCAAATTCTTCAATCCAGCAACACATTCAACGGCTGAATGTTTTGAACTTGCAAAAACCCTAGGCGTAGAGATAGTTAATTTTTCTGGTGGTGGCAGAGAGGAAATTAAAGAAGAGACTAAAGCTGTAAAAGCCTACTCTGGTATTATTGTCGTGGCCTCGGGTAATTATGAATTAGACACAGTCGGCAGAATTAAAAAGGCCGCATGGGACATTAGCAAAGAGCCTTATTATCCTGCATCTTTAAACCTACCTAATATGCGAGTGGTAGGTAATGGCGTCAATGAAAAACAAAGAAGTCCTAGTTCAAATTTTGGCCTACCAGGAATGATTTGGAGAGAGGGAGAGCACATTATTTCTTTTGATAAACGCTCAGGAAAAGCCAGTATGAGCGGAAGTTCTCAAGCCACTGCAATCTATACGCATGAGCTATTGCAAGCGGCTTGTCAGCGTTTACGTTCAGCTAAATGATCTTTTAATTGTTGCAGAAAACGTTCTCCATCGGCATCAAGACATTGAAGGGCGTTTCTGTTTTTCTTACGAGGTATCGGCTTTTCTAGATAAGTTTGAACTTCTTCTAGAGTCAGTCCGAAATCAATCTTATCTCCGTAAGAAAGTAAATGAACTAGCTCAACCAATAGTCTTTCTCTTTCAGATAAGACTCTCATCTTACAACACCGGAATAGTTGAGATTACTTTCATTAGTTCGGCATGGACAGCTTGATTAAGCTGCATTGGTCCTTCAGAAGGCGTTGCATGCTTTAATTGCTTAGCTGCGTCAACGGCGTCCATAACTTCAAGCAGATTCATGCCTGATAGTTCTCGACCAGAAACGTAACCGCCTCCAGGTCCTCGAACAGAGCGCAAAACTCCTGCAATACGCAAGGATCGTGCGACTTGTTCTAAGAAGTTTAAATCTAATTGATGAGCCTTAGACACATCTTTTAGTTTTATAGGACGACCATCTGCCTTATCTCGGACGTCTCTCAGCAGCGTTAAAGCGTACTGTACTTTTGCAGTGATCATATTAAATTCCTCCAATAAACTCTCGAACTGTTTCGAGAGGTATAAATAAACTTTCAGATACATTTTTTCTATCTTTAGGATCTTTGTTAGGTATTTGACGAATGGCGGCCATAACACCAATCACTTCACCTTTACTATTCACAGCAGCAGAACCACTGGCACCGAACCATATTTTTGCAGAACTGACTGAATTAAAAGCGAGGGGAATACCTTCTGTGCGCAAATAAATTCCTTCGTTTACTTCTGGTTGACTATTTGGAAAACCGAAAGTAAACATTTTCTCTTGTGGAATTGCTTCTTTCGCAAGCTTTAAAGGATGAGGGAAACGTTCTTCTGATCTAATCAAACACAGATCAGTGTTATCTCCTACCTTAGTTATAACTCCACCTGTACGAGCCAATTTACGACTTTCAAGTCCTATTGGTAAATACTGATGTATATTTCCACTCTTAGCAGCATCTTTACTTGAAAGTCTGCTATGGTTGCAAACGTGCTTATTAGTCAAAATCCATGAACCTTGATTGTCAGACTTAATTACAAAACCAGTACCAGTAAAACATCTTTTCGCAGCGTCGCATGTGACAATATAGAGTGTGTTGTCTTTTAGATTTTCGATCATAGCTTTTTGTTTTTCTATAGCAGCTTGCGCTCTATATTTTTTAGCTTTACCATGTAACCCTTTAGCTAAAAGACCTACACCAGCCAAGATACCAATCACGCACACACTTAAACTTACTTTATATATTTTATCGCTCATACAACCTCAATTTAGACTATCGCCTTCGTTTTTTAATTGATCACCCACCAATGTCGTAAGGTGGTTTAAAACATCTCCTAAAATTTCTAGATCTTCTAGCATTGATTCGTTGATGCGCTCATCATTTAACTGCATTTTTACTTGCGTATATTCTTGCACTTTACGCTCGTAGTATATAGTCAATGCTTGAATGCCAGCAAGAAACTCTTTAGAATCTACTACTACATTCTTTTTACGCTTCTTCTGTGACATGATCCACCAACCCTAGTTCTAAAACTTCTGATGCTGATATGTAGTGGTCTTTAGAACAAAGTTTTGCCCATGTTTTCGCTGAAATTTTCCCACCGGAAAGTTTCTCATACATGCTGTACATTTGCTTTTGCAAATTGGCATTGTGTTTCATGTCATTTTCAAGATCGGCCATTTTACCTTTCACAACGTCACTCATCTCATGGATCATGACCCAAGAATGATTGCCGATATAACGTTCATCTCCAGCAGCTAAAATAAAAGTAGCTGCGGACATGATTTTGCCGAAACCTCTAGTGATGACAGTACAAGGTGAAGCCTTGATTCTATCAATGATACCGAACATGTCATACACAGAGCCACCATAAGATGAAATCTCAATGCGGACTGGTTTTTCAGGTGCAGTATCAAATTCGTCAAATGCTTTTTGTATAAGTTCTAAAGAACCGACACTAATCTCATCGTTCAAATATACGACTCGTTCTTTGAAGTTAACGTTATACTCGAATAAATTCTCGTAGTGCGTTGAATCCTTAGAGCGAGCCGAGCTTATTTTTTTTACTCGACTCGACATAAGTTATCCTTCAACAGTAGCGGATTGCTCCTGTGTTTGTGCAGCTTGTTGCTCAGCAGCCTTTTTAGCGGCACGAGCCTTTTGAATCTCTAGCGCCTTTAGAGCGACAGGAGACGGAATCTCATTCAAAACTTTACGAACACAGACTTCAAACTGTGCAGTTTTAGCCGCAAGTTCTTTAGCCTGATAATTCTCAGGAAATTTTACGTCAAAGATCTTAGTTTCTCCAGCTTTCATACCAGCAAGTGCTGATTGAAAATCAGATAGAAATTGATGAACTTCCATATCAACGAACACCCCAATACCTTCTCCGCCTTCGAAAGCTTCGCCATCAAGTGTTCCTACGAAGTCGATATAAGCAATTGAGGATTTGCCAATTTCACCACCGTCTTCTCGCATGATTGACATTGCGGCAAGGTTTGAGGTCTCTAGTTTAAGATTGCGAATTTGTTGATTAACAACCATCGCCAATCCTTGTACCATTTGAACAGCGTTATTAGCTTGAGTTCCCACTTGCTCTTGCATCTCACGCTTAGTCATTTGCTTCTTATTTTTGTTGAATCCGCCAGCCATTTTCTTTCTCCTTTATTAGTTCGACCCAATGTCGAAGTTTAAATCTTCAGGTGATACGTTAAAACGAACGCCGCCAATAGTCAAGATATGTAATAGACCATCAGGTCTAACTTCCATAACTTTGCACTTTTCCATCGAAGAGACTTTTCCTCTTTGACGAACAGGAACAGCGTCCAATGAAATAATTTCAGCTTCACGACCTAGGTATTCGCCGCTTTGCTCAGGGTTTTTATCTATCTTTCCCAAAGCCTTATCTCCTAAATCAGCCGACGTCGATACCACATTTGGGGTATGTTGCGTAGGTTTCTTTGTTTCAGCGGGCTTTGTTAAAGCTCTATTTGCCAATAATTTCAATACTGTAACTTCTTCGTCAGTAAATTTTCCACCGCTTGAAACTGCATCATTATCTGCCAATTTCAAAAGAGCCTCTTGTATTAGAGCAGCAACTTCTTTTTTGACATCTTCTGGCGTTTCTTTAGGTAGTGTGATCTTGGCATTTACAAGCGCCTTTTTACGGGCAACTTGACGTTCAAGTTCAGCGATCTTATCTTGTACGCTCATTAAATTTCCTCCGTTTCCTCTTTAACCAAAGTATCAAAACGATCAACAATAGTCAAGCCGTACTTTTTCACTTGACTATTAAAATTGACCAATATAGTATGTTTTACATAGGAGGACACATGGAGTTTAAACCTTTTGAAAAAATTACAGCATTAAAGAAGATAGAAATGTGTATTACACAGAAGATTCACGGCACTAATGCTCAGGTATTTATCATCGAAGTTCCATTACCTACGGACACTATTCCAGACGAAAAGCGAGGACTGCCGTTGCCTAATGTGACGATTGACGGTAAAGGGTATCTAATTAGAGCCGGAAGCCGTACTCGTTGGATTTATCCAGGAGACGACAACTACGGTTTTGCTGCGTTTGTGGATAAGCATAAAGAAGAGTTTGTGCAAAAGCTGGGCGTTGGGCAACATTTTGGAGAATGGGCAGGATTAGGTATAAATTCAGGCGAAGGTCTTGATAGTAAGGTTTTTGTATTGTTCGATCATTGGAAGTACCCACCTGAACGTCCATTGCCACCACAGACGACAGTTGTGCCTGTGCTATATAAAGGTCCTTTCAATCTGGAAAAGATCGAAGAGGTGATGACAGATCTTAAGACGAATGGCTCTAAGCTATGTCCAGGATTTATGCGGCCAGAAGGTGTAGTGATTGACACGATGGGACACCGTCTCAAAAAGGTATTCGAGGCCGAAGAAACTGCCTGGAAACGAGGCGATGAAAAGGCCAAAGCAATTAAGACAGAACAGGAAAATTTAGCCTTGACAAAGTATGCACACCTGTTTCAACCTATTCGTATGGAAAAATTACTCTCTAGAGACGAGCGTTACTTAACTGATTATCCTAAATCTTTGCCACAAATTTGTGCTGACTATGTATCGGATTTGTTGTCAGAAGGGCAGATTGTTGGCGATGCCGATGAAGTGAAAGCCGTTAAGAAGGCTTTGGGCGGAGAATTGTTTAAGTTTGCTAGAGAGTGCGTAGCTAAACAGGGGGCTTTATGAGTTTTGAATTTTGTTTACCTAGCGGCAGGTTATCTATTATAGGTCTGGGCAGATTTGCAACTTTGCATATTGGAAAGGTCCAACATCCCACGATTTACACTAGATTTGATGACCCTATCGAGATGGATTTCGTATCAGTAGGAGATGTCAGTTCAGAGGGTCTAACATTTAAAAAATCTAGAAAAACTTTTAGTCCTATTTATAGCTCTGAAGTTTTTCCTCAAGAACACGAACGTTTTAAACGATTAGCTCTTGAACATTTTGTAGTTAAGGAATTTAAAAATTTACTAGATATTATTCCAGCCGCACTTGAAGTTGATAGAGAGTTATCTATAGATGATGTGTACGCCGCTGATATTAAATTTGCTGAACAGTTTGGCAGCGATGGGCATTTTGTCTTAGTGGATAAGAACACTGCGGTGATAGTAGATCAAGACGATTTTAAATTGCATTTGGTGGATGTCGATAAGCGAGGACACAAGACAGCGCATGGGTTTCTTTTATGCGAACGTCCGGTTCGTGTAATAAAACTTCGTTTTAAAAGTTTGAGTCTTAGTTCTATGAATATGGAGGATAAATGAGAGCATTTGATTGGACACTTTTAGTTATTAGTATCTTGTGGTGTTTATTTTTTGGTTTACAACTTTGGGTAATGCTCAATTCAAGAGAAGTAAAATATCTTGGGGCCAAAGTAACCGTACCATTTATGGTAGTAATCGTGCCTTTACTTATGTGGCTTATCATCGCCTATAGAGTGGGTGGCTAATGAAAATAGTTTTAATTTCCGACGTTCATGGGAAATGGAATAAACTACAAATTCCTGAATGCGATATTCTTATTAGTTGCGGAGACTATAGTTTTCGTGGTGAAAGACACATGGTCAAAGATTTTCATGAATGGTTAAATAAGCAAGAAGCGGGGCACATCATTTCAGTTCAAGGAAATCACGAAACTTGGGTAGAAAAAAATTTTACGGAAGCTAAAGAACTGGCCGAAAAAGCTTGCCCTGGAGTCCACTTTATTGACGAAGGCACTGTAGATATTGAAGGTATAAAAATCCACGGCTCGGCCATCACTCCTTGGTTCTATGACTGGGCATGGAATAGACGTCGAGGACCAGAAATTAAACGTCATTGGGATGTTATTCCTGACGATACGCAAATACTCATCACTCACGGTCCTCCAGCAGGTATTTTAGATGTCGTATATTTCACAGATGGAGTCACTCCGAAAGAGCGAGTTGGCTGTCACGATCTAATGGATCGCATCAATCAATTAAAGCAGTTAAAACTTCACGCTTTTGGACATATTCACGGCTCTGCCGGAGAGACTGTTTTCAATGGCGTCAAATACATCAATGCAAGCATTTGCGATGAAATGTACATGCCTACAAATCCAGTAAGGGAGTTTGATTTATGATCTTAGATGTTAAAGGTAATCTTTTTGACGCAGACAAAGGTTCACTCCTTGTTCACGCCTGTAACACCGAGGGTGCTTGGGGTGCTGGCATTGCCGCCACTTTCAATCGTCTTTACCCTAGCTACTACAAAGCTTATCAAGCCCATTGCCAATTAAAAGGCAACGCTCTTCTAGGCTCATGTCTCATTTTGAATGGCAAATGGCATCGAGTTGGCTGTCTATTCACTTCTACAGGCTTCGGTAAACGTGCCCTGTATCAAGATGAGATTCTCGACAATACTCGTAAATCTTTAGTTGACTTATTCAATCAAGTATCTGATACTGATGTTGTAAACATGCCTAAGATTAACTCTGGATTGTTTAGAGTGCCTTGGGATAAAACTCTCGCCATAGTGGAAGAGTTTAAGGATAAGGAGATAAGGATATGGACTCCCTAAAAGACCGAATGTTTCCTCCTCATGTAAAAGGTGGAAATTGTAAAGTCTGTTGTTGTTCAGGTCCTACTAAATGTGACGAGCCTGGCTGTGTTGGATTTGTCCATCAAGATGTGGTGGATGAAATTGAGTATTTAGAGGACGACTGGGTATGGATGCACAATTATAAATGTGATACTTGCGGCAAGGAATCTTACTTTGACCGTGAACATGAAGTTAGATTTGAGGAGTAAATATGACTACAAATTTTCCAATTCTTTATAAAAAGTCTTCGCAAGGTAAGATTGAGCAATGGGGAGTCGAAGTTGAAGTCATGGAAAATGGCACATGTAGGGTATTTTCCGTATATGGAGAGACAGGCGGAAAGCTACAAAGTACCTTTGATGTGATTTCAGAAGGTAAAAATGTAGGTAAAAAGAATGAGACTACCGTATTGCAGCAAGCCTTAAATGAGGCCAAATCTAAATGGGAAAAGAAGAAAAAACGAGGCTATGTTGAATCCTTGGAATCAGCTAATGCCGGAGAAGTCGATGATTTGATTGAGGGCGGAGTTGAACCAATGCTGGCACATGTCTATGAAAAGCACGGAGATAAGATTAAATTTCCTTGCTTGGCTCAGCCTAAGTTAGACGGTATTCGCTGTATTGCTATTAAGAAAGGTCAAAATGTCACACTCTGGTCAAGAACTCGTAAAAGAATTACAAGTTGTCCTCATATCGAGCAAGCAATTGCGCTTAATTTTGCACATATTACAAATATCATTCTTGATGGCGAGCTTTATAATCATGCTTTAAAGGCTGATTTTGAAAAGATCGTATCTGCCGTTCGTAAAGAAAATCCAAGTCCTGAATCTGCGCAGATTGAATATCACATTTATGATATGGTTGACACCGAACACTCAAACTATCATAGAATTAATTTTTTAGATTCTATTGTGGTGCGTCCACCATTAAAGGTTCTTTGGACACTTATTGTAAATAATAACGAAGATGTGTCTGAGCTATTTCAAAAATATAAAACTGCCGGATACGAAGGTGTAATGCTTCGTAATAAAGATGGCATGTATGAGAACAAGCGGTCCTACAACCTCCAAAAAGTCAAAGAGTTTGACGATGCGGAGTTTGAGATAGTGGACGTTGTTGAGGGGAAGGGAAAATTGAAGGGTCTACTAGGTGCTTTTCTTTGCAGGACGCAAGATGGCACTGAGTTTGAGGTCAAGATGACCGGAAACCAGGAAGAAACCAAGAAGTTTCTGAATGACCCCACATTGTGCAAGGGAAAACTTCTTACAGTACAATTTCAAGGACTGACTGGCAAGAACAAAGTTCCACGCTTTCCAGTGGGCTTGCGTCTGCGAGAGGAAGGTTTATGAATTCTTGGAGTAAATTTGAATTAGCAACTGGAGAAGCTGAAAAATTAAATTTGATTATTCAAAGACAGGCGATGTTTTGTTTAGAACATTTTTTAGTGCCTAAAATATTAATTTTAGGTAAAGAAACTGCCATCAATAGTTACGGCTCTACTGATTTTAAATGCTTTCGAGTAGAAGGTTACGAAATTCCAGTTCAAGTGGTAGAAGGGCATATTGTTTATCTTGTAGGTGAAAAGCCATGAGAAAGCAAGCGATTCGTGAACATCTTAAATTTTTACTACGAATGCGCAGCAATTGGGATTTCTGGGTAGCTGGAAGTTCCGGCGTCATGCAAGGAAAAGTAAAAATTATAACTCGCAGTACAGAATTAACATTTAATAGACAGCAACTTGAGCAGCACATTGAGCGAACAAAGGAAAATTTAAAACGTGTCTAATTATTTTAAACTCTCGGATAAACGAACAATTTATTGCGACGTGGACGACACCCTAATCATGTGGGGAGCTGATATTCATGATCCAACTTCTAAAGTTCTAACTTTGGAAAGTGGAAATATTGTTGTCCGCTTGCATCGACCTCATATTCAACTTGTAAAAGATTTACATGCTATAGGTTGGAATGTTGTGGTTTGGTCTGCTGGAGGTAGCGATCATGCTGAGAATGTCGTTAAACAAATTGGCCTAGCCGATTATGTCCACGTCATAGCTTCTAAGCCAGAATCTTATATAGACGATATGCCATTTGAAGAACAATACATAAAAAGGATTTACAAAAGTGAAAACTGAATCAATTTCCGAGTGGTTGAAACGTGGAAATAAAATCAAGAAATTAACAACTCAAGCGCCAGAAAAACAAATAACAGCAGACTGTTTAGAGAAAGCTCAACCTTCTTTTTTTGAAGATGATGCTACTTTGGATCAGGTTGATTCGGAGCTAAATAATGAAGCTGACAACGGCAACGTACATGCGTTTTTCCAACGACAGGCTTCCAAGCGTTCTTCGGTAAACCATCGTTAGATCCATTCGCAATTAATTCTGACAATGGATATACTTTTGGTGAACCGTCTTTATTGGTATAAAATTTTGAACACCATCCGCATAATTTGCCATCGTTTATAACACGTTTATAGGCTCGCAAGTTTTTTGCTGAAGTTTGATTTACTAGCACACTGGTAAGTGCCTCATCTACCGCAGCATTATTGACTAAATTTGTTAAGGCACTAGTGGCCCCTTTTGTAAAGGCGTCTTCGAGTTTAGTGGAAATTAACGCCAGACTTGCTAATAGAGCACTAACTAACTCTATTTTTTTGGCTTGCTTTTCCTGTATTGAGAGAGACTGTGTTAATTCACTAGCTCGAGCATCAGCATTTGATTTTAGAATGGCTTGTCGAATTTTCTTTTTATATTCTTCACGAGCACTTTCAATAGCGTCGTACATTTCTCTTTTTGCATGCTCTAAAGAATAGGCCTGAGCATCAGTTAAAGGCAAGACCCCAGCTAAGCCAGCATAAGCTATCAAATCTCGAAGTTTCACAGGACGTTGACTTGCTTCGTTTCCTCGTTGAAAAGCTATCTGATATAAAGATTCTATCAATGGTCTATTGATTTGGACAAGACCTAGTACAGCCGCTTTACGCTTATCATCTTCTGAAAGCGCCGCAAAACCAATCATACTTATCAAAAATGACAAGTAAGCTTGATCTACTGCTTCATTAATTCTGTCCTGGGTTCTTTGTTCTAGTAGCATCTTCGACTATGTCCTTTATCGTTAAATGCAAATCTGTAGTTAAAGAATTAAATAGTTTGCAAATATGATCATGGGCTTCGTTTATAGCGTCATCGGAGTAACGCTCTCCATGTTCGCATTCAGTTTTAGCTGCGAGTGCCTTTGCCAGGAACTCGTCAGCAGCCTCAACTGTTTCACCTTTTTCTAACTCAACTTTAATCTTCATCGGAGAAATACTCAATAGACTTTTTAGTGTCTTCAGATTTCTTCTTAGGTTTTGATTCTGGTTTTCCAATCTCAGAAGCTAGGCTTTCTAAATCAGAATTGAATTCTTCTTCAATTTTCTGAGCCTCTTCGCTGTGTTGAGCTTGTTGATCATAGTTAGGAGGGCCATTTGTTCCATCTCCATTCTCTCCTGCACCTGTTTCATCAACAGGCTGTTGATCTTGCTGTTGCGCAGCTTGATCTTGTTGCATTTTTTGTGCAAGATACTGAGAGTAGATAGCATTAAGAACTATGTCACCATCCTCAAGCGGGGCTTTACCCATCTCGATTCTAGCCTCATTAATGGTTTTCCAAACGCTAGTTTCTTTTTGTAAACGGTCAATTTCTTGTTGTCTTGTTTCAGCATCAAGACCAACAAACTCGAAACGATACTTTTTCGCATATTCTGGATTCCATCGAGGAAGAATGTTGTTATTGATTAAATTTTGAACGTAGTCAAGTAAAGGTTTTAATCCTTTATCACGAGAAGACTTAATTCGAGTTTCGTTTGATGACTCATTAAGTGTGGAGGTGTTCACTTTAGAAATGTCAAAATTGATTTCTGCTGGGTCGATCTGATAAACGGCACAGCAAATACGAATCAAATAATTCATCCACTGTTCAAATTCCATTTCACGATTTGATTGTGCAAGTGGAACCCATTTTACTTCATCTGCCATACCAATAATAGGCGGTCTGAATGAGTTACGAGTGTTAGAAATTTGATTAAACCATTGACGTTTGAAGGCTTCTAATTGCGCACGAGAAATATTTTCCCCTTTTATGTGCAATAAACCTTTAGTACCAATACCTTGCACAAAGAAATTACGATTGTGCGCTTCGGCATATAAGTGTGCAGTGATAATTTGAATGAGCATTTCAAGTTCGCCCATTGCGTATCCATTATCTTCTGGATCTATAGTTGGATTTGCTGGTTCAAATACAAACCAATCTTCTGACCAAGCAGCTTGAACCGCTCCTCGAACAACTTGCACATATTTATAAGGTTTGTTAGTTTTTCTGGCAATGTCTTCCTCTGTCAAACCTCTTAATTTCATGTTTTCTACCATGAGTTTTTGCAGTTGTTCTGCTGATCTTCGAGTGGCAAATTTAATAGTACCAGCCGATACAGGATAAAAATGATGGGCACGTTCTTGATTACGTTGTGGTATCAATTCAACCGCAGCGTAGTTATAAGTCAAACGGTCTCGAACTGCAATCTTTACAAATTTGTCAAAATCGACACGCTTGTGAGTCGTATCTGACTCATCAGTGTCCATTCCACAGTGAAGGATAAAGTCTTCGATTTCCTTCATTTCTTTGAGTTGTTGTTTTTTCAGTTTTACTCGAGCTTCTTCAAATTCATACTGCTTTTGAGCGTATTCTTCTGGAGAAAGATTTGGATCGGATAATTCAAGTTTCTGATCTTCTGTTAAGTCTGCGCTCTCTTCTGGTACGATCAACCATCCTGGTACATATCTAGAGCGTTGTTTTTTAGTAAATGCCGAGGTTTGAGCAATACGAGTTTGATGAATTGCGATAACTACGGAGTCTCGTCGAGCCATGCTCTTAAGCACAGGATTGCCGACCATACCGACTTTTTCTTTCCATCCATATTGTTCGTTGCCAGCATAATCTAGCTCACTAATAGACAATTTATCACCACGAGAATCGGCTTCTGCCGGAGTCTCATTGATTGTTGAACGGCTCTTTGTAATATAGGAATCTAGTGTTACATCAACAGCTTCTCTTACTTTTCCAAGGAAGCTCTTATTTTGTTCTGCCATTCTTTACCTCTTTATTAATCTCTTTTTTAGCGTTCTGTCTTGCAGAATGTTTGATTTTCTTTAGAATTTTGCCTTTTGGCTTAAAATCACTAGTCATCCACTCAGCTTGAAATTTTCTAAATGCGTGCAAGTCTTTCTTCATCTATTGCCTTTTCTTATATTATCAGTAGCCCACAAAGGTTGCAAGTTTGTATAATGACACGCCTTTGCTATTTGTACAGGATCGTTCAAATCAAACTTAGACAAGGGCATAATATGATCTATATGCCAACCATGCACACCGTAGTTATCCCAAGTCATGCCTACTGCAAACCTAGTCTCTAAGTATTTTACTAGGAATTCAATCGAACAACCTAGGTTTTTTACCGCCGAACCTTTCTTGTAATTACCTTTCAAGGCTTTATGAAATCTGTCTCTAATTTTATGGCGAACTTTAAACACAAGATCAGTTTCTAACTTAGTTTTTACATATTCTGACGCATACTTGACTCTTTTAGTATGGTTTCTAATATAAGAGTCTTGATTTTGCTTGTTATATCTTAATGGGTCTGTTTTGTATGCCGCTTTTCGTCGCTTACTTATACTATCTTGGTTCTGTTTTCGATAGAGCTTTAGTACACTTCTAAAACAGGATTTGCATCGAGATTGCCTTCTAGTACCTGTCTTTTTTGAAAATTCTTCTAGAGGCTTAGTTTCTGCGCATAAAGAACAGACTTTCATTAAAATACCCACCACATGTTGCCGCCACCGCCAGACTCATCATCATCGGTGCCAGGTTTTCTATTACCTTTTTCGTCAAATTCGCCCCTATTGTCATAAAACTTTTCAACACCGTTTAGTTGAGCTAGTTCTTCTGCTGTAGGTGGCGCTATTTGTCGTCCAGTCAGGTCTTTAGTGTCTGTAGGAATTTGCGTATCATCATGGTCTGTATGTCCTATGTATATCGGAGATGTCGTGTCAAATTGATAAGTTATCAATGCTGCCACGTTTGCCAAATCGTCATGAGAGCCTGGGGCATTCATGATTTGCACTCGTCCATTCTGACTTCTGCGCTCTCTAAGATCTTTTAAATGTTTGATTAATAAAGGATGATCTACAATTTTAAATGTTTTTGAATTTACAGCAATCTGTAAAGAATACATATACTTCATTTTTGATTGTTGCGAAACCTTGAACTCTTTAGCTATACAACCTTCCTGCTGAAGCATTGCTTTAACTGCCGCAAAAGCATACTGATCGGCTATACAATAGCCAATCTGGTATTCTTTCATCTTCTGGGCTATTAACGGTATTATAAGCATCGGATCTAATTCTTGTCCAGCTAAGCCTTTCCAAGCGACACTATAATCTATCACCACTAAAGATTTCTTCTCTTTACCTTCCCAATAATATTCTTTATGGCCAATTCCAAAAGCCCAATAGTCATTTTTACTGGCAAAATCTGTAACAGCCACATATCTATATTTAGGATTAAAGGGTAAGCTATCCACTCCCGAAATGACAGCCGCATCTATCATGTTGGGGTCTAAGTAAGATATTTCTGATGCTGTATATTGAGCGCCATACTCTCGTTGAAAGAACGAAATACCCTTTTTCTTTTGTTTCTCAAGATATTTAACCGGAATGGTTGGATTCGCATACCAAGACGGCACTTGCATGTGCAATACGTCATGATCTTTTGACATTTCATAATCACCATACATTAATCCAGATTGTCCATTTGGAGAACTAATCTTCAAGATTAAAGCCATACCTTCAACCTGTTGAAACTGAGATAACGCCGGAGATAAGGCTTCGTAAATAGCTTTATCCGTGTTTTTGTTGTCAGTTCCTTCCATAACTCCCATGAAACAGCACTCGTCCATTATCGCAAAGGGTACAGCCATACCTCTTAGTTTTGAAATATCGGCAGCGATCACTTTGATAATGACTTTGTTGTTCAATTTAATTTGTCCGCCTATTAAGGCGTCTTTTTTACCGACTTTTTCCTCATCGTATTCGTCTTGAAAGTTATCAATCTTACCATCAAGAAATTCATCAAATAAATAGGTAGAGCGCAACATCATGTTTTTTATAGTGGCGTAGATTTCTCCTGCTTGTTCTTTGGTAGGACTTACTATCGGTATCGTAGCGTGGGGAGAAGTTCCAAGTAAAGGAATATAATCAAACTGTGTGGCAAAGTAAATAGCAATTCCAGCACCTATAGTAGTAGACTTTCCTGAGCGTCGCCCCCAAGCTAAGGACACATCTGAATAGATAACTGGCTCGTAATGGTCTTTACCAGAAAAAAACTTAAACATCTCAACTTCGTTTTCAAAAATCTTATCTTGATAAGGGTGCGAAATTGGAATTGGAGTAGTTTCGTCGAGTTTTTCACCCTGAATAACCTTCAAAGTAATTTTTTGAGCGGGAGATAGATTTTTTATTCCTAGAGTAGCTTCCCACTCAAAGAATTCCAGCAGCGACATTCCTAATTTAGTAGGAGGTCGGCTGATAGGAGTTATTCCAAGTGTTTCTAGAACATCATTACTCATTTCTTATCCGATTTTTTGTATGACGCATCTACCACGTCTTTAAGTAGACCTTTTTCGTCATATCCAGGGTTAAGTTTTTTAGATTCCATGTGTATTTTAGCAAGTGCAGCGTAGTCAATTTTCTCAGTCACGTTTCTAGTAACCGTTTCTGATTTAGTGCGCTCCACACCGCCATTTGCAGCAAAATAATGCAATTTAGTTAGCTTCTCGACTGCCTCTGTTAAAACTTTCAAAGGAACTGGAGACCCTTGCTCTTCGCCATCAAAAACATAACGTTCAAAATCACTGACTAACTTATAGGTGACTTTTAACAATTTAGAATATGTCTGCTTGGCTATCTCTTCAATTTCGATAGTCTCTAAACTCCGCTTCTCATCAATCTCACGTTGCCGACGTTCATCCCATTTACCGTCTTTTTTATAACGGCCCATACTTTTTTCGGAAACATTCCATTTTTCAGCCAGTTCAACTAAAGTTTTACCTTTACGAAAGTCTTGATACATCTGCTCTTTATCAAAATCACTAGGTTGAAATACTTTGGTAGGTAGATTGTCAACATCAACGACATTAGGCTCAGTTGTTGAGACCGTAAATTCCTGAATACCTTGATCTTTTTTCTTATCTGACATTTTTACTCCGCTTATTGTCTCATTATAGCACAAAAGGGGGTGAAATCAAGGGGTTGCTGCCACTAGACGCACCTCGTCATCTTTTAAATGCTTATTAATTTTTGCAAAAGCCTTGTTAAGATTCTTCATATAAGTAGCTCTATGAATTGGTGAACCGGAATGATACCGAGTAAACCAGTTAAGTTCTTTTTGTGCATAACGCATTTTGTAATAAGTCAAAACTTTCACGCTAGTCTGTACGCTATAGTGTACGTCAGACATCAATTTTTTACGATCAATTGGAAACGCCTTTTCCCATACCTTAGCTCTGACCTGTCCTATTCCATAATCGGCGGTGCAGCGTTTCTTACTTGCAAGGCATCCTTGCGGGTCAATGCTTAAGGACGATTCTTGAAAGAAAATAGCAACTATCAGTCTCCAATCAAGATTGTTTATTTTCGCTTGAGTCTGAATCGCCTGGGCTAACTGTAGACTCTGCATTTTGTTCAGGTTTGGCTGCAATGCTTGTAGAGTTCTTTGAATCTTCAATGTGTGTTTTTCTTGCTCTGAGAGCTTCGGCGATATTGCCTTCACCTTCTGGCAGCTCATTGTCGGTATCATCAGGGCTGCTAACGATAGGATTAATGCTAAATTTCTCACGTTTTGCTCCTTTCCATCTCTTCAACTCAACTGAAATCTCATAAGTAGGGAGATACTCAGCAAGCCAATTAAAAATGGTATCTAAAAGTTCGTCTTTTTGTCGAAAAAGTGTCATTAAAAGAAGAGTCCAAAAACCTAAATATATACGGGCGTATATACGTTGTTTTGGCCGATCTACATCTAACTCCACATTCTCAACCTTCTCAAAGTTCAAATAAACCCAAGCAATGATCGTGTTAATAGAGAAGTCGGTAATGACCCCCTGTTTTCTAAGCCAGTCATCCCCTGCTGACAAAGCTTGATCGAGCATTTTCTTTGATTCATCATCTCTTTCCATAAAGTCAGTATCTCCTAGCCATATAAGATAGTCAATAAAAAAATGCCCCAGTATCAAACTGAGGCATCAGAACATAGTATATAGTTGACTGTGTACTATGTACCCGAACTTCCAAATCCACCAGTGCCTCGTTCTGAGTCACTTAGGCTGTCAACTTCTTCAAATTTAACTTGAGGATACGGCATAATGATAATTTGACCAATTCTGTCGCCCACTTTATAAGAAGAAGCTTGCGTAGGTCGAGACCCACTGTCAATAGCAAACTTAAATTTGACTTCTCCTCTATATCCACTATCAATCACACCGACACAATTAGTCAAAGACAAATCAGTCTTAGCAATAGAAGATCTAGGAAAGATCAATCCTACATAGCCTTCTGGAATTTCAAAAGCCAGACCTGTACCAAATACTTGCATTTTACGGCCAGCGTCATTAGTTTCAAATTCTTTTGAAGTTGCGACTAAATCCATTCCTGCGTCACCATTTTTAGCGTATTTTGGAACTATCGCTTCAGGACTTAGGCGTTTTATCTTCACTGTCATCATTTACAACCTCCACAACTTGTAACCACGGAAACATAAAAGCAGTCATCACTGCAATTAACATGTAAAATACTTGACCTGATTCTGCTTTAGGATCAATGCCTAAGCCTGGACAAATCGCATTTACTAAAGTCAAGAGCAGCAACCCTAAAAAGATATTAGAAATATTTATTCTAAGTGCTCTCTGGCTCGGTTGGTTGTCCATCCTTATCCTCCGATTGTTTTGGTTCTTCTTTTTCTTCACCTTCATAAGTGTAGGCGTAAGTCATTTGGGACATGATGCCAAGAAGTCGTTGTTTAAGAACTTCAAGCATGCCGATATAACCAATAAAATCAAACCCTCTAACACTTCTACCAGCGCCAATCATAGATTCAATTCCACGAGATTCGCTCTTGAAGGTAATTACGAAGTCTTCAATATCACCAGCATCAGCACGCTTAGCTAGAGTTCGAAACATATCTGCAACAATCTTATTGGATTCGCTGCTTTCTTTTTTACGTTCAAACTCGAGAACTCGTAAATTAGTTTTTGGGTCTTTTTCGTCGCTCATTTAACGTCTCCTCGTGTCCGTAAAAGAACACTGGTGTAGTGCCATCTGTGTATTGTTCTTGCGCATCTGGGCAATGGATTTCCAAATACCCTCTTATTATATTCAATATTTCTCCATGTTGCAACTCGTGACTTGATACCATTTCAAGAAGAAGTGGTTCTAACTCTAGAGTTATGTCTCCTAAAGGACGAACTTTCTTCTTTGCCATGCTACCTCCGATTAAAATCTTTAGTCACAAGCATTAAACCCGATGTAACTTCGTCGTGCCTATTGTAAGCATCCCAATACATGCGGCTCCACAATTCAAATTCTCCACTGATCTTTTTGATGGATTCTTGTGGTTCTGGAGTTTCTCGTCGAAGCATGTCGAGTTTTTCTCCTAACTCAGACATCTGAGCTTGACACGAATCCATTAAGTCTTCAAGAGACTTCAAACGATACTCAAAACCTTTAACAATCCTTCGATTCAAAATCCTGCTTAACCAAACCATATTAAGCCTTGTACTTCTCAAACAAACCATAGTCATGAAGTTTGTTATAAAGTGTTTTAACAGTAATTCCTAGAGCATTCGCAGCTTTGGCTTTGTTGTTGCCAAGGATTGCTAGAACTTTCTCGATCTGAGCTTGTTCGACTTGTGCGAGTGTTAGGATTTCTACTTCGTCAACGATGACGTGTGTAGCCGTAAGCCCTCGTAATTTAGGCTTTTCGGCAACTGGTTTAACTGGAGCCACCGCTGGAATTTTGACTGCCCCGATAGGAAGTAGTCCTGTGTTTAGTTGATCGCTCATTTTGTATCCTTTAGTTTCTCTATCCGTTTAATTCCTGATTTTTCATTTCGTTTACAAATTTCAAATTCTTTTAGCGTTGGTTCTGGTTTAAGGTTGACTGTACAATTTACATAGTAATCGTAACAATCAAAGTCCTTATCAGTTCCACCACTACCGCAAATCATTAAGATCGTGGTTGCGATTGCTGCTGTTGACATAACTCTTCCCACCTTTCCTCTTCTGAAATATACGCATCCTCACAATATGGAGGATCTTCTACAAAACTCTGCCCCTCTTCAAACTGTTTCGTTGCAAGATATTCTTGCCTTTGTTGCCAGAGTAGTATCATGTCTCCCTGTGTCATAATGCTCCTTTAAATAACAATAACTGACAAAATTAGTATCCTTTAATAGAATAGAAATGTCAAGTTAAAAATCTTTAGTATGTTGCAAAATACTACAAAAGCAAACCATATCGCCAAAGGCAGATTTGCTAAGTAATAAGAAAAATCGCTTTTAAAGTCCTCTCTAGGACCTACGAATTTCTTATGGAGATAGAATGTTGGTAGGAAAAATATAAGTAGAATGCTGTTTTCAAATAAGCCCAGCATTAGGCACACTGAATTAACACCACACCATAAGCTATGGCGTAATACGCTGAGTAAGAAAGAATAAACCAAAAGGTACAAAGAATACTTTTCTAACCTGTTCATGAAAACAGTCTATAAGGTATGTTTACAAAATGCAAGCATTTTTAAAAAGCACCGAAAAGTGTCGCTTTTTGAGAATGTTATCTTCGACCGATTCTAGGCGGCGTCCAGAATTCTTTGGCTCGATCATCCACAACACCCTTAGTGTTTACCTGTGGACCTTCTTCAGGTGGCTTATTAATTGGAATACCTGTGACTGCTTCACGACGTTGCATCATGCGCTCTGCCACTTCTTCTACTGTCTGTGTATTGTGTACTTTACCTAGATTTTTATAGTCATCAGGATTAAAAGCTGGCGCTTGGGCCATTGCATCTCGCATTTGACCTTCTGGCGATCTAGGAACTTGAAAATTTGTTAATTTTACTTCTTTCGTAGACATGATTGAATATCCCATTTAATTACGGTATAAAGATCAACCCACCATGCCACGACACGCCAGAAAGCTCTGGGCCGTTTGTATTTTAAAAAAGAAGCAGGTCTATGAAAGCCATGTTCGGATTGCCAAAGTCCTATTAAAAGACCTTGAGCACTCTGAGGATCTAATTCGTTTTGTTTATTCTTGACGATCTTAAATAGCTTTTCCCAGCATTCGTCACTTTGAATATACTCATTTTCCTCTTTATCCGCAAAATACCAGCCCGTGTATTTATATACAAGGGCTTTGGTTTTTAAATTCCACATACTCCACCTACGCATTCGGTTTCCTTTTCTTCAAACACTTTTCCTTCAGAAGCCATAGCCTCTTCAAGATCAGCTCGAGTTAAAGGCTGTCCACCACGACACCCATCTGGATATACGGTAAATCCTCGAAGGCGCTTGGCGTACTTTAATAGTACCATAGCATTTTTCTCAAGTGTAGATTCGTTGTTCTCTTCCGAACCCCAAGAAGCCATATTGCAAGTAGATGAAATAGACATATCAACGTATTGCTGAACATCTGCTTGAAACTTAACACGCTCTTTAAAAGAGATGTCATACGAGTCTTGAATATCTTCGAGTTTTACACCCAAAGCTAGTAGACGTTTTACAGCACCATCTACGACATATTGGTGCATCCATTTACCCTCTTTGTAGTATCGACGTTTGTAGCTTTTACAAAATAACGGCTCAATTCCGGTAGTAGTTTCTGCAATAATACCTATCGTCCCAGTTGGAGCAATCGCTCTAACACCTTTAGGCACAGCTACTCCGAGTTGCTTAGCGCCGACAAAGGCGGCTGAGTCAGATTCTCGTTCGTAGGTAGCCAGCCATTTATGAAGCTCTGGAGTACATTCGTACTTTGAGCCACGCAGCATCAGCCATTCGTGCATTCCGCCAAGCCCTAACCCAATGCGGTTATTTTTTAAACCAACTTCTTTAATTTTTTCAGTTGGAACATCAGAATAAATTCCACCGCATAGCAAAAATAAAGTTCCAAATTTGCAAACTTCCGCAAATTCCTCTCTATCTTTACAGCGATTCATCCATACAGTACCTAAATTACATTTATCAGAGTCTTCTTCAGATGTAACTTCTGTACAAGCATTTCTTAATGATTCAGCATCTTTTCTGAAATTAAATGCCATACCAGGCTCAGCCGTTGAGAAAGCTTGACGACAGTTATCTAACCATACAGCTTTGGCTTTAGCATGATCTGGATGACTTTCATCTTCAATTGCGATAAAGAAATTTGTGTCGTATATCACAGAGATATTTGTAAATTCCATAGGCAATCTAAAATTAAAATCTTTTTCTTTCATAGCTTTAAGATCGGCATTATGATCTTTCAGATGAATGAATTCGTTTATGTCTTTATGGTCCCATTGCAGACCTGCCCAAATAGCTGAACGCCTTTGTCCACCTTGCATTACATGACGGCCCGCTTCATTCACCATTTCCATCAAAGAAATAGGACCTGTGCAAAACCCGCCAGTACGCTTAATTGGAGCGCCTTTGTAGCGAATGGCCGTGTAATCCACGCCTATTCCGCCACCAGTTAGTAAAGCAGAACTAGCTTTACCCATCAAGTCAGCCCAACCCTCTCGAGTGTCTTCTGCCCTGAATAAAAAACAATTGTTAACCTGATGAAATGAACGTCCAGCAGAATATAAATATCGTCCGCCTGGAATAAACTTACGTTCTTTCATAAATTTTAAAATTTTAGCTTTGGTCTTAGCGTCCAAAAGCTGACCACACACGGCATTTACAACCCTTTCACAGGTATCAGCCCAGGTCTCTGTTCCATTCATACTGTATTTTTGAAGAAAAATATCTTGTGCGAACTTGTTAGAAAATACGTCAAAGGTGCCTTTTTCTGACACGATTCCTCCTTATGTTGTTACTGTTTGCAAACGTGAATCAAGTAAGAGCTAGTCATTGCGATGGCATCATTGATGTCTTCGTACTCGACTTTCTCGTCAATATCCAAGTTTAAATTATACACTGACTGCACATACCTCATAGCGAGGTGTTTCTTAGTGATCTTCGGTTTCTTTTTTCCGACTTTTCTACTCGACTTAAAGGTTTTAATATGGGCGTTATGGGCTTTGTCTTCTTCTGTAAGAACTAAACCTAAATGTTTTCGCCAACCTACTTTACCGTCCGAATCGTAATAGAATAGTTGATCAATTAAGTTTGGTGAATGCTGATCAATATAGTGCAATACCAAAAAGTGTAGAGCATCAAGACTCTTCTGAGAGATTCTGTTTTTGCCACGATTCACTTCTTCAATAATTAGTTGATCAGGATTGTATTCTTTAACTAGGTCTGAAATTTTTACAGCCAAGTCTAGAATACGAGCTAAAGCAGCTCTTGGGTATTTGAGCTTGGAGATGCCTTTAATTTTTGGAAGAATGAATCCATACTTAATTAGATTCTTCGTGTCCATATCTAATAGCGCAAATCCAGTAGACGTCGTAGACAAGTCTAGCCCCAGAACGGTCTTTATATTTTTTTTATTCTCTTTAGCCATCCGTTCCTCACTGCGTCATCCATACCATGTTTGTCGATCTTCTCGGCTACTTCATTGCGGTCGTGGTGATCATTCATCCTCTTCCGCATTTTCTGTTCTTGGTTCTTGCGCAATTGAGTTCCACGGTGTTTGTCTTTCATTTCATAAACTAAAGTATTTAATTCTTTAGGCAATAAAGCTATAGAAGATAATTTACATTTTGGACAATCATCACTTACGCCTTTAATTATACGAGTCCATTCATGCTTGCACTTATTACAATTAAACTTTCTTATTGGCATTGAACATCTCCGCAAGTTCTTTCATTTTAGCTCGATGTTCAGGCGTATCATGCAAAGCCCTCATCTTTAACTCTCGAGCACTAGGAACATGATCTGGCAAAGGCTTAAAAGGAATTGTCAATCCTATTAAACGTCTAGAAATGTACATTCTAAAATGAATCCCACGCCATCGACCTTTATCGCAAGAATCATAATACGTCAAGGGCCTGGTCTCGGTAAACCATGTTTCAAATGAAAAATGAATCAAAGGCTTGGTGTGATCTTCTTCATCCCAATCCAAGTATTTTGGAGGACCTTCCCAAAAAGAGTAAAAAGAAAATTCCTTGTACCAACTATTCATCAGCATCTTCAGATTCATGCCGAACCCCTTCCACATCTTTAGAGTAACGTTGAAGCTTTGTTTTATGCCCACACTCAGAATTACTGCAAATTCTCCAATAAAAAACACCATCTAGGCGTTTCATTGTGTGAATCTTCATTATTCCTTCGCCGCACTCAAAGCATTTCCACTTATTCTGCGCTATTTTTTCAGCTTGTGCAAGTTCTTCTTCTCGATCTTTTTGTAAAACCAATTCGTGCAAAAGTTCTTGATCGGCTTGCCCTCTTTGAATGAGCTTTCTAAGCTTAGCGTTTTCCTTTTTAAGCTTTTGATTCTCATACTTTAGCCTTTGAAGTTGATCCAACTCTTTGTCGCCGTTTCGTCTTGCCATACGACCACCTCTACTCATTCGATTATTACCCATGAGCAGTTTTAACGCAAGGTCTTTTTATAGTTATCTAATGCCTCTTTAGTCGCTGGGATCATACCGGAAGCGACTGTAAACACGCTGGCAGTAACTTTACGATTTGTAATATGATTCTTCACAGTTTCAATAATGGTTTCAAGTCCGATGTCCACTTCTTTACCATCTTGAGTCATGTCAAGACGTTTTCTACGTCTAGTTCTGAGAACTAAAGCGGAGGAATAAGGAATTGCATCGCCACCAGTAGGAGTTTCAATTTGAATTCCTTGTGGAGTGGTGTTGATATAAGATTGATTAAGAAACAGAATTCCTGTTTTCTCTCTAACCTTGTTCAATAACATACTAACCTTACGAGTAAGAACTCGCAAAGCTTTGGCAGTTTTCATCATACCTTTTTGCCAATCTTCAGTTTCAGCGTCCATTTCAGATTGAGACATAACGTTTCCAATAGAATCCCAAAAGAAATAACATTTATTTTTAGTCATGTCGATTACTTGCTCTTTGCCTTCATCGTCAGTAAATTTTAATTTATTTTGCTGAAGGTCTCTAAGCATCTTGATCAAGACGTCATAACCCTCTTCAATACTACCTACAGGTACAACGATTGGCATAAGATCGACACCCATGTGTTGCAAACGATCATACGCAAATTTATGCTCGGTCAAGATAAGAACTGGAATTACCATGTCCTCAATACAACCTTTAATACCTTCCATCAGCAATGTAGTTTTTCCGGTATCGGGTTTTCCATAGGTACAAGATATTACGCCAAAAGGAAGTCCTTTCAACTCTGTTGCCTCTTCAAACGCCTCTGGCATGGAGACGTAGTCGTTCACGATTATCTTACCTAAATCTTCTAGATCGTGAACTTTTGATTTTTCTGATTTATATTCAGCATTAATATAACCACTGAATTTTCTAATTGCACTAGCAAACTCAGAGCGTTTGGAATCTACAATTTCAGTCGTCTCTTCGGTAGCGGGTGCAATTTCTGTTTTAACTTCGGTTGTTTCTTCTTTTGAACGTTTAAAACGTGACATATTATTCCATTCCTTTACGAGAGTTATATGAAAGTTCTTTAAGAGATTCATGCTTTTGATAAAAAGCACGCACGATGCCATCTAAAGCATCAAATTCATATTCTGCTTCATTGAGTTCGTCATTTAATTTCATCATAGTAGGATCTGTATTTATAGCGGCCTCAATATCACCTACTCGTAGGCCTTTGCGAGCCAGATCTTTGTGCAGAGAGCCTTTAGTAAAGGCCAACTGACCTCTGATAGCTTTAGCTCGTTTACTCGCCATAGCTTTTGCTTTAGTCCATTTACGCATCAACAGAGCTTGATCCATCAATTCACCATTTAGGTTTTTGATGTCGATCATTAGCTCTGTATCAACAGCATCATAAAGACTTACATTAGTATCTTTGCTCATTTAACTTCCTTAAAATTGAAAGCCCACCTGCAAACCGAAAGCACCTTGAGTGTTGACTGTAGCTCCAACAAAAACATCGCCAATAATTCGACGATTGACTTCTAGTTTGTAACTTGGCTCATTCAACTTACTAAGTTGCGCCTCTGCGCCAGCAGCTACATACCAATCATTTTTCTTGGTTACCACCTGCTCTAAAGTTTTTGTAGACGCTTCTTTAGTATGGTCCACAATAACAGTCTCAATTTCTTTAGTACCATCCGGTTTGATGCGCTCTTTAATTACCGTTTGAATATCTTTTTTGATTATTTCCTTTTCTTCTACTTTGACTTGAGTATCAATAGTAGGCCAAAGCCGCTTAGTAGCGGCTACTGACAAAGCAATAATAACCAAGGTATAAATACCTATGATTTTATAGTTCATATTATTTTCCTAGTGGTTGACCAGTTCGGCAATCAACTTGCTTAAGATCTGGACGTTGATTCAAGGCTCTAGCTGATACTTGAAAAGGAACTTGTAGCATCACCAAGACTCGAATACCGCTGTATGTTTTTGCTTCTTTATCAGCATTTAGGATAATGTACGCTTCTCCGCCATCTTCCTGTGCTAGACAAATAGGCTCTTCGCCGTTTGCTCCGCTATAAGCTTCCTGCACTTCGTTCAAAGCCTTATCTGCAAGTTTAGCTTGACCGAGCAAAGCTCCTGACGCCAGCGCAGCACCTACAATAGCTGCTAAAATTAGATTTTTCATTCCTTCTCCTTTTTAGTTGTTGAAGATTCCTCTTCTTTGTTGTTACCTTCTAACTCAATACTTTTATCGTCTAAATCTAGTTTGATCTTGTCTAAGTTTCGCATACGATAAAATACAAAACTCATGGCTAGAAACATCAAAGTAAGTAGACTTGGTTGCAACAATTTCTCTGGCAAAAAGTGAAAAGCTATAAGTGATAATGAAGACAACACCATAGCAATATAAAAAGTCAATAAAGTAATGCTAGGACCTTTTTTTGAAGCATCATAAGCTAAAGGCAAATACATGCCACGTTCTGCGCTGATCTTAAAAAGATCTTTAATTTTTTGAATTATTCCCATTTTCATCCTTTTGTTCTACAAGAACTAAATTAGATTTTTTACGTTTTCTCAAAAGCGCAATTACCCCAATAGCTACTAAGCTAAATGGAAACACGGCGCAAAATATTAAAGCTGTCTCTATTACACTCACACTATCTCCGATACATTTCAAACAAAGATTTTCTCAAACGTTTTTGAGCAGTTACGCCTAACGGTGCTAGTAAACCTTCGTACTTCTTAATAATAGCCCAAGATTCGTCTTCTGTAAAGCCAGCGCCCTCAGTAACTTCAATTTCAATAAAATGCGCAAGCTTATTAGTTTCTAAGTCTCGTACTGAATAAAATACAAGGGTGCATTCTTCACCGTGGTAAATATGACACTGCTTATTGATTCGAAAATTAAATGTAAAACCTAATTGTTTTATAAAATTTTCAACTAAATCAAATGAATTACCATCAACTCTTAAATTAGTCTCTTCTCGGATAATGTTATTTCCGGTGCCTGTTTTACGTTTAATAGTTAATTCTGATCGTTTATCACTTTCAGAAAAACGGTAACGTATGAATTCGTCTGCTGTTTTAACATAATAGATGTCATCTGATTGAATATAAATAAAGTCTTTTCGACCTATTTGTTTTTCAACCAAATGTTTAAAATCCCAGAGAATCTTTGGGTCGTCAACTCTATATTTAGTTTCGAACTCAACAAATACAGGAAGGTCTGGTTTAGAGACCTTTACTTCAATGCTAGGTTCTACTAGATCAGAAGGCTCCTTCATCGCTTTTGCCAGCTTGTGCAAATTTAAACTTACTTGCAGTCTGCTGTCCTTTCTTCTTGGGTTGAGCATCGCCCAACTTAAGGGCGAGTAACTTTTTCTTTAAGTCGTCAACAGTCTTGTCATTCTTTAAAATGTTTTCTGTTGGGATTAATTCTTTGACTTCTAGAACTTTCATCTCAGATGCGTGTGCGCCATTAACTAATTTTTCTTCTGCTTCTGGGCGCTCTACATAGAATCCTTTAAAGTCTTCGCCAAATTTATTGGCTAGGAAGCTATATTCATTAGGAAATCTTGCATCGGTGACACAATACAAGCCATTCTCATCCATTTTAGCTAGGCTGGTCTTTGAAAAGGCCGCCTGAAGGTGCCAGTCTGGGTGAATTCGATTGCGAATGTAATCTGTACCTATTACCTGTAAAAGCTGTCTAGGCGTAGTTATAACCATGCCTTCAAGCCCAGCAATAGAAGCTTTGTAAGGGTTGTAAAAGAACTCGTCCTGATCTAGGAAATCGGTCATTAGCAAGTTGATCTTGCGAAAATGAGCTGATTTAAGAACGATGGGTTCTTCGAGTTCTTTTTCTTTTAAAATTGGATCATTCATGTAATTGTGATGGAGTTTAAACACCTCCATACAAATCTTTTTCAAAGGTCCTGCGAACGATAAACTACCTGACGCAATCTTCTCCTCTTTGAGAATGTCTGCCGATGTATCTTTTCCGCTTCCTTTAGGTCCTGTAAAACTTACAATCTTCATGCTAACTCCTTTGCCGCTTCTTCTAACTCATCTAGACAAACTCCATCTTTAGCGGCGGCTTTTCTTAATGAATTTAATTTTTTTGCATACTGTATAATCGTTTTTAAAGACGTACTCTTACTTGAGCATCTTTCTTTTTTTGGCGTTACATCATCGTCCAACAACTTGCCATCTTTATCGTAAAATTGACCATAATCTGTCATGCTTCCTCCATTGATACTAAGTCACAGTCTTTAACTGGTACTTGATAAAAATACTCACCTTTACTAACAAACTTATTCGGTACTTCTTTTAACTTAGCGTTCTTAAAGCTAAGACTATCGGCTATAAAGGCCTGTGTCAAGTCTTTTGAGAACACCATGTAAATTATTTTGTCGCCATACTCTACAAAATATCTAGCTTTACGCTCTGGAATTTGAAGTGTGTCATATTGAAACGCTTTACTATTCCAGTTGTTTTTGACTTCTACTTCTAGATAGGCCATGATTTCTTCGGTATCTGGATTGCATAAGAATAAGTCAACACCTTTGGTATTAGGATTATCCTTCACAAGATAACCTCGCTTAGTCCAGAAAGCCTTGGCTTGATTACGAGCCTTCTCATCATGACCATCATGTAAGGCTTTGCTGAACTGCTTTCTAACCCCTTTCATTAATAAGGCCTTTTAGGAGTTTCGATGATCTTATCCAATTGAGCATCTTTATCAGCAGACTTCACTTGTATAAATCTGACGTCTCCTACAGCATGCTTTTCCGTAGCTTCGAATAATTGCTGGGTTGGATTAGAGTCAAAAATACCTATAGATAAGGCATAAGGATCAAGGCCGCTCAAACAGCCATTAAGAACTAACATACATCCTGATTCCATAAGCTGAAGTGTAGGAGTATGAATGTGTCCACAGATAACGGCGTCAAATTTAGCATCTCCACCAAGCTCAGAAGCATTTAGCTTGTTGATCTGATTGTTGATTGACTTCATGTTCAAGGCTGCGCCAGGATTTCCTACATTGATGACAGTATCAGAATGCGTAACAAAATAGGTATGCCCTTGCGCTTTAAAGATGGCAAATGGACTATCAGGAACTTCGACTTCAACATTGGCACATTTCGCCTTCATAACCTCACGCACCGCAATAAAAATTTGAGTCTCGTAAGAGTCGTATTTATGTGTCGTGCCACGGTCTGTGCTGGCTTTGTGCATCGAACGACCATGATTACCAGGTGTCATAACTACTCGTACTTTTTTAAAGTTCTGAGCCAAATAAGAAATTCCCTGGCAAAGAATGTTTAGAGTGCCAGCAAATTGCGTAGTTAGCAAATCCACAAACCATTCTTGATTGTGGATAACTCCTGCGATAATATCGCCATTCACTAATAATACAACTTCAGTTTGGTCACGATGTTGAGGCTTGTAATTAACAATTTGTTGAAAAAATAAAGCCGAACGTCTAGCAGCAATCTGCCAATTGTATTCATTCAAGCCACCCATTTCAGATTTATCTATGTTGCATCCGTAGTGCGTATCAGATAAATGCGCAACGATAGTTCGTTCAGCAGGTTTGCCCTTTCCTTTAGCTTTCGCTAATGGTTTATGTACTTTAAAGTCAATAGTTTTAACAATCTCTTGTAGATTGGCAGCCAACTCTTCTGCAATCAGTCTACGAGTGCCTAAGTCATCTTGAACTTTCTTAACTCGTTCTTTAAGAAGGTCACCAGTTTTCTTTACTACAATGCTCTCTTCTTGTTTAGGAAAATACAAATTTTGTAAGTTCTTAAAACCGCCAACTCTCCTGACATCCCATTCTGGAAGTTCTTCCGAAACGTTTGCCCAAAATTGGGTAGCAGTGACCTCTTGTGGAGATTTGTCTAACTCTTTTGCAATCTGTTTCATGTTCTTCAAAAAGAGTTTAATAATCTCTTTAGGTTTTCTGGCAGTTTTAGTTTGTTTTTTCATTACTTCGACTCCTCTGGAAAGTTTTAATTCGCTTTAATCATTTTGAATCTGCCAAATTGTCTGCAATTACAGGCTCAGCTAAAATTGGAATATCAATCGCCGCAGTTACTACATTGTTCTGCATGGAATCCTGTAAAAGTTCCGCAGCAAATTCTGCTTGGTCTTCTCGTACAATACAAGTAATCTCGTCATGCACCTGAAGCGCAAGCCATCCATCAATTTTATGCTTTTTAAATAACTTTGACAACTTGATCATTGCAGCATTACAAACGCTCGCCGCCGTAGATTGAATTGGAAAATTCTTACTATTATTAAGGTAGTTCCTATATTTATAATACAGTTCATTTCCAAGATCATCACCGCATCTGGCTTTCATGGCCCGCTTATCTGTAATGCGAGTACCATATTTTCTATGTAATTCTTTCGCACCTTGAAGATGTCGAATACGTCCAAACTTAGTGCGAACCATTCCAGTTCTTTGGGCAGCACGCTCACAATTAGCCATATACTCTTTGAGCATTGGATAACTGTCTAGATAAGAATCAATAATCTCAGAAGCCTCATCGACTTCCACGCCCATAAGCGCAGCGACTCTCCATGCGTTAGCGCCGTATGGCACCGCAAGGGTAAACACTTTTGTTTTTTGACGATACTCTGGTTGAACCTTCTTTAGGTAATTTGCATCTTTTTCGTTTGCAGATACGCCTTTAAGTCCAAACACGTCAATAGCAATTTGTGAGTAAAGATCTAAGCCTTTGCGCCAAATTTCTTTAAGGCCCTCATCCTCAGACACCCAACTAAAGATTCTAGGCTCTAGGGCGCTAAAGTCGGCATTTACAATCTTATATCCTGGAGGTGCGATGAACCCCTTCTTAATACGCTTATCATCACGAGGAAGTGTTTGTAAATTCAAACCTCCACCGCAAGAGTAACGTCCAGAAGTAGTTCCAAATTGTAACATAGAAGGATAAATCCATCCTTCATCTTGCATTTCTAAAATTGGAGAAATATAAGTTGAAATCATCTTATCGAGCTTCTTCATCTCAAGAAGCTTTTTAATAAACGTCAAATGCTCGTACTTTTCCAAATTATCAGCATCAAGTTTTGGTTTCTTAGTTTTACGAGAAAGCTCAGCGGGTTCACAGCCATACTGATCAAAAATCAACCATGCTAAATGCGCACCAGAAGCTAAGTTAAATATACGAGGGTGCTCTGGATTAGCTTCTATGTAAATTTTCTTTTTGATTTCAAAGACGGCTTCTTCATCGAGTTCAGGTTCGTCTGGATCAATTGAATAGACTCGAACTGCTTTTGTTTTAACGACCGCATTGGTGGCTGGGTCAACTTCATAAGGGCATGCCATAATAGGTTCATACAATAACCATTTCAAAGCCTGATGATTAGGATACTCCAAGCTCAATGCTTGTAAAGAAGATCTAGCCACTGTAACTTTTCCAGTCTTAACATTGATTGGCGGAGTCAATCCGTAATGTGCAAGTAACTCTGCGGCAAAGCGTCCAGTCTTAGTAATATCAATCTCTTTATCTACATGCTTACGGACAAACTCTTGAATATCGTCTTCAATTTCTTCAAAGATAGCTGCCTCAAGTTTTGCGGATTCTTCAAGAATTTCACTTTTTAATTTTTCAAAATAGGCAACATCAACAAAGACACCATTGTATTTCATTTGAGTAGTGGCCTCACGAAATAACGGCATGACTTCCTTATCGTAAAAGAATTCATCTAAGCGTTGTTTGTATAATTGATCTTCAAAAAAGTCAAACATGCGAAGAGTCAAATCAACGTCAGCGCAAGCGTAATAGCCTACTAAATCAACTTGACCTTTCCAAATTTCTTTATCTTTGTCGGTCCATTTACCGCCATTGCGTTTTACTGACTCAGAAAGGTCCAACTGCTCTTGATTAGCCATGTCCTCAGAAGGAATGCCTATCTCTTCTTTGTAAAGAATTGCCAAATCCTTAAGACCGAATGGGCGTTCTTCGTCGATGGTATGTTTTAATAACATCGTATCGCAGTGTACAGATTCAGTTAAATTGATACCGTATTGATGACGAATTGTAGTTACGTCAAACACCGCATTGTGCATTATTAATTTTTTATCTTGGAGTACATCGCAAAGCTTCTTTACAAAAGCTCGTTCTACATCTTCTGGAATTAAACGTATTAAAGACTTAGTTACAGGAGACCAATCATAAAATGCAGCATAATAACCAGTATCGAAATGCCCAGAAATGGCTATTCCAATGGTGGAAATCTTGTGCTCTTCTCGCCCATTGGTCTCGATGTCGAAAGCGACATACTCAAGACCCTGGGCATAATTAAGCATCTGTTCTAAACTGTCGGCGTCTTTCAGAAGCTTGTAAGCCTTTTTGCTTACTTTCTTCGGAGTAGTTTTCGCCTCTTGTTCTTCGTTCATATTGCTCATCACTTTCATCGTCTTGCTCTCTCTTTGGTTTACTTCCGAATGCAGAGTTTGAAGCTTTTATGTCTTCAGAGTCTCTATATTCAAAGCCCTCTCTATGAGGGGCAATTAATTTATGAGTCGTTGGACGATCTGGCGACGCATTGTACTCATCGCACAGACGTCTATAATGTTCAAATTCCTCGTCAGACAACTCCCTAAAAGAACCTTCCTTACCATCCCAAAACATTACATGCTCAGAAGAAACACCAGGGCCTCGGTTTTTTCCAAGGAATAAGTGAATGTACTTATCCACACCTGGATCAAATCCTAACGGTCTCCACACATTCAGCACAACCGTAGCATTCTCTTCCCATGCACCAGAGTCCTTAGAAACCCTTGAAGTTCTCAACGGTTTAATGTGGTCTCCCTGCTCTCGAGAAATCTGAGAGATGTAAACCATGTGTACATCGCAGCGTTTAGCAATCGTATTGGCATCTAAAGCGTTCTGCGTAGCATTCATATAAGCTGACTCATGCTCCGAAGAGATTCGACCGGCATAATCTATGATCGCTAAGTGAAACTTTATCTGCATTGCTGCTTCAGTTTCTCTAATCGTCTTCTCAATTAGATCCGATTTTAATGAAGAAGTAAAGTCAAAAATTGTATAAGGAAGAGCTGACTTCAACTTATTTACGACTTCAGCAAAGATGTCATGGTCTCGTTGAGTTGGGTCTGTATTCTTTACAACATTTTGAAATGCTCGTTCAATTTCAAATTGATCATATTGAGTATACTTAGCCCCTAATTTCTCAAATAGAGACGAATCAGCCATATCTGCTGAAAAGAAGGCATGGTACAACTTTTGCTTATTCAAATTATCAATTAACTGAGTCGCTAAAGAAGTTTTCCCAGAACCATTGGCACCGTTGATGATTGAATAGTTCTTAGGACGTAGCCTGATTAAGTTATCTAACCAACCAATTCCAAACTTAGGATAAACTTCAGGACTCTCTTTTGCGTATTTTTTATATTGCTCAATTAGAGCTTCAATACCCATAGTTACGACTTGGGCTTTCGGTTGCAACATGCAACATCCAGGACCTTTGTCGCAAGCGTCCTGTAAAAACTTATCTTCTTTTTCAGCTCCAGGCGCACACGAAAAATAACCTTTACGCCATTTATCTGAAAAGACCAAATTTAATACTGTAGATTCAATTTCTTTTTCGTCCCACTTATTATCACCTAAACCTAAATTAGCTCTACGCTCTAAGGCCAAGTAGATCAATTGACGAGTTTGATCCTTATCCATGCCCTTTTTGTATTTGGCATAGGATGCAATTCTAATTAAAGCACTGTTGCGTTCACCTTTACCAAAGTGACCCAATTCTAAAAGGTAATTAGATCTGCGCATACCTTCTGGTACTTGAATACTTGAGGTATCCTCAGATGTTCCGCCACCTTCAAATTTAGTAAAAGACGTTACTGTCGTCTTCTCTCGCTCTTTATACTTGTCTTTCAAGAAGTCAGCTTCTACATTTGCGCCTGACTCTTCGACGTCAAATCTAGGCTTAACTGCTAATTTTCTAACAGCATCGCCATTAAAATCTCCATCACCAAGTTCGTCGAGTTTGAGTTGAATTTTATACAAACCTGACTTTTTATGTCGAGTATTAGCTACTCGGAATATTCGGGTAGGATTGTAAACGACGGTATCGAATACAGAATCAGCGCCAGATTCAACGGCTAGGTTATAACAGATGCGAGAAGTCTCGGTAGGAGAGAACTTGTTCTTAGTTCGCAAAAGTATATGAACACCTTTGTTGCCTGAGAAGTAGACTTCAACCCCTTTTATGAGACCGAACTCTTCCAGCTTAGCAACAAGACGTGCTGCGGCACCTAGAACTTTATCTAGATCGTCAGCAGCGTCCAAGTCCCAATACAAAGTATCGGTCCAAGTCTCACCAGTGAACCCAGATATGGTTCCTTTATCTTTAAAATGCTCCAAAGCATCGTCACTGTAATAGAAAGGCGAGTAGTACCAGTCAACCTCTCGGTTGCGGCTAACGATAGCGTCAAGCTCTACTGGTGCTACCAGCCGTCCTTTATCTTGGACGGTCTGGGTAACACGAATGAGCATTGTTTACTCCTCAGAGTTGTCGTTTGCCAAAGAAAGAGTTCCTAGTACGAAATCAAGTTCTTCTGCTTTTTCGCCTGTTTTAAAAGTCAAAAGCATCATCTTACCGTGCTCGAGTGTCACAGTGTCGATACCTTTAGGTAGATAAATTTGAGCAACAAAGTCATACTCAGCTACATCGCCCATACCGCCAAGAAAATCAACCAAATCATCGGCAGTCTTTTTTGTTGGTGTCAATGAGCCTAGTGGAAGTACAGCTTGTCCGATTACATAGCTCTCATCTGACTGACGCTTGCCAAGGTTAATCCCAAGAACAGCATCTTTTGCAAGAACTAGCTTCTCTACATTTGGCATGTAAAGTTTAATTTTTACGGACTCTCCGCATCCTTTAAGTTCGGCAGCGTCTTTGTCAGACAGATTTCTTCCCTGCTTGACAGATCCGATGTTTGTGAATGCGTACTGCTTATCGCCACCGCTAGAGCGAGAGCTACGACGCTCAGTACGATCCGAACGGTCTCTTCGAGATGTTGACGATCTTTCGCTTTTTTCACTTCGTTCTTCCCTTGCTGCGCTATTACGTTTTTCTCTTTTAAATCCCATATCTTCCTCCTATAGAAGTTTTTTACTAAATGTTTCAAAGTTTCCATCTCGAATTATTCTTTCCAAGACGGTCACACTCTCTTGACTATAAAACTGATTTTCACTTTCGTCAAGCAAAGCTTGAGCCAAAATTAAACCAGTAATAACTTTCCCCGATTTACTTTCAACAATCTGAATCTTTTTTCCTGAACGTATCATTTCGAGAATTTTAGAACCTGTAACATATACGCTGTTAGTTCGGTCATAAAGTTTACGATTTGGATATTTCAAGATTACGATGTCTACCATTTTTAACCTCGTTGAAAACGAGAACCTCTGGTAAATTTAGACTTACCTTCTTCTTGAGACTCTTCGTCATCGTCGTTTTCAGAATCTTTCTCGTCGGCTTGGCGTTTCAAACCTTTGTTGCCAAAGCGAGATTTAGGTTTTTTTTCTTCGTCTTCATCCTGCTCGTCGTCAGATTCTTCAACTTTCTTAGCTGGTTCAGAACGTTTGAAAGACTTTTTCTCTTCTTTTGGTTCTTCTTCTTTACGTTTAGAAGATTCTTCTTGATCTTCGTCAACGGCAATGGATTCATATCCAAGAGTTAGTAAAGCTCGTCGAATTGCACCAGACTCAGCTTTCTCAACTGATTTATCTTCTTGCACGTCGGCATCAGCCATACCGCTACCAACTGCACCATCGTCAGTGGTAATTTTTGCAGTAATGATTACATAACCATCACCCATTAAAACCGGAGTTGTCTCCACTTTACCTTTGGGGTTTTTGATTCGAAATTCTTTTATAATTAAATCTACGCCCCTATAACCATCTGGTAATCTTCCCTTAGCCATTAGCGGCCTCCTTTTTTCTTTGGTTCAACTGTTGTTAATTTATCTAAACTTTTACCTTTATGGCAATGATCGTAAAACTCACATCTTCGACCAAACGAAAAACAATTCTCAGGATTTTTATATCTGATTTTGTTTCTCACCGCATCAGCTATTTGAGAATAGTCTTCAAGCTGATCGTCCATTTCTTCATCATCAATTGGTCGGTGCATCATTTGCACTTCTGCTGAATATGACGCCGACTCGTATTTACCTTCGCCACAAGATACACAATTTTTTAATTTCGAATTCTCTCGCAAAGCTCCACAGCTTGTACAAGATTTTTCAGTATTCAATTTCTTTACTAAAACAAGATAACCTATCTCTGGAACTTCGTCAAACTTAGACGACAAAGCCGCAGCATACGTTTTTAATTGTTCCGAAGTTAGTAATTTATGATCGTCATAAGCCGCAGCAGCAGTTTTACAATCTAAGATCACAACTGTGCCGTCATTTAACTCCACAATATAATCGACATAACCTACGATATTGTCTCCATCTTCCGAAGGAATATCAATACGCAATTGTGCTGCTGGTTTACCGTCAAGCTCTACCAAACCTTTAATGTCTTTAAGCTTCGTGTCAAAAAAGGAATTGAGCATGTACTCACCCTTTTTCTTCATGGAAAGCCAGGCAACTCGTTTGTAAAACTTATCTTCGTTCTCGTCAAGTTTCTTCTTTTCTTTGATCTTTGCAAAAATCTCAAAGATCTTAGGCTTCCATGTCTGAGTTACATCGTTAAATAGCTCAGTAACCCATTGATCTAAACGAATGTCTTCGCCTTCAACTAGATCAATATCCACGTCACCTGCTGAATACTCAATAGTCCAATTATCAAATATTGGTTTAGACTTCTCAGGATCATCGGCGTGTTCTGCTTTCCAATTCTTTTCAAAAGCGGCCAACATCTTCTCTCGGTCTCGATCAATCAAAGCAGAAGTAACACCACACTCCACGGCAGAACCAAATACAAAGTAACTAAAGTTACCCTTGGCTTGCCATTCTTTGCTCAAGTAAAACTTCTCAGGACAGGCTTTAAAGGAGCTTGCCCCTGAGTAACTGAGCCATACGGCGTTAGGATTCCACTTTTTCTTTTCTTTAGCCACTTAGCCTCCAAAGAGCGCATGTAAAGGGTTTGGCATTCCGCTAGCGGGAGTGTCATCTACTACAATTGAACCGCCTGTAGTTAACAATAACCCTGCTATGCTAACCGCATTCTCTAATGCCGACTTCGTAACCTTAGCTGGATCAATAATTCCGGCCTTTAGCAAATCAACGTATTCTTTGGTTCTAGCGTTATAACCTTTCTTCTTAGGCATCAAAGCTAGTACAACATTGGCATCTTGGCCTACGTTTGTAATAATCTGTTTAATAGGCGCTTGTAAAGCTTCCTTCATTATCTGTGCGGCAGTTGAATTAGAGGTTAATTCCTGACTAATTTGGTACAGTGTATAACCTCCACCAGCTACGACGCCATCTTGAATGGCTACTCTTGCAGCGCAAAGGGCATCTTCAATACGGTCTTTTTTCTCTAGAATCTCTAGCTCAGAGTTTCCGCCTACACGGATAACAGCAATACCTCCGGTGAGTTTACCGATACGGATACGCAGATTCTCTTGATCGAAGTCGTGAAGTTTACTAGCGAGTAACTTTTTCATGTCAGTTACACGTTGTAAAACATCCTCTTCGTCGCCAGCACCAGAAAAGATAGTCATCTCATTACGAGAAATTTCAACTCGGTCACAAGATCCAAAATGTTCAGAAGTTACGTTCTTAAGTTCTAAGATACCTTTAGCTGCTACTTGGGCACCCACTAGACAAGCTAGATCTTCTAACATCTCAGTACGAGAATTTGGAGAGCCGTCAAATGGAGATTTAATAGCGGCAATTGGATAGCCTCTGTGGGTTCTATTTTCAAGAATGAAATTTTTGACGTCATCTGAAATTTCGTTAGCAATAATTAAAACAGGAACTACGTTGTTAACTTGACCATTCTCAACTTGATACAAGCCTTGAAGAACTTTACCAAGATCGTGAATACTGTCGAGATTTCCAGCATATAAAAGAATCGCTGGATTTGACATGACGCATAAGTCTCGAGATTTATCGGTAACTAAATGAGAACCAGCAGCTCCAAAAGAAGTCCAACCTTGCTTATAGACAGCGCCTTCAATTTGAGTGAGTTCTGTTTCACGAGAAGCTCCTTCTTCAAGGGCAATGTGTCCATCTTCTCCAACAGCTAAGATTGCTTGCTGAACAATACTGGCAATCTCTGCATCACCATTGGCAGAAATTAAAGCCACGTCCATAATTTCTTCTTCGGAAATATCTTTCTTTACTTTATTGATCGAAGCAATAATTTCATTTTTAATGGCGTTCAATTCGTCATAAAGTTGAATTGAATTCTGGCCTTGTTCTATGTGTCGGTAGCCCGCTTTGTAAATTGCCTCTGCAAGCACTACCGCAGTAGTTGTACCGTCACCAGCTTGATTTACTGTATTTTTTGCAACTTGAAGAATGGCTTTTGCGATTGTATCTTTTACATTACTTTTAAAAGCGATGTATTCGGCAACTGTTACGCCGTCTTTAGTTATAAGAGGGCCAATAGGAGTACCGTCTGGATTCTGCCCTTGACGTTGGAGGATGATGGGATTTCCGCCTGGGCCTAGTGTAGCTTTTACAGCAGCAGCCATTTCCGTAATTGTCTCTAAAGCTTTTTGCTTAGTGTCGTGAGAATTAAGAATTATTTTACTCATAGGACTTCCTTATCGAGTTAGTTTTTCTGCTAGCGCCTCTGCCGAAGAATCTTGTCCAGCTTCTTTTGAAATCTGTTCAAATCTTCTAGCCATTTGACGAGCCTGTTCTTCGGCCTTTAGACCTTCTACAAAACCCAACAAATCTTCAAGCATGCCTTTCTTGATTTGCGGAATATTGCCTTTAGAAACCTGGCCGTACAAAAACTCTAACCCCTTAGCTTTGATGTCACTTTCCATTGATTTTCTCCTTCCATAATGAGATACTTACTCATGGTCAAGATTACTTTGAATAATTCCACATGTCAACTATTAGGTTTAAAAGGTGCAGATTATGCTGCTCTTCAAAACCAAATGTCTTATGTTGATCAAGCGGCTGAATACTCATTTCAAAAGATAATCAAACAATTACGCCGTGTCAACACATTATTGCAAAATACTAATTTAGGTTCGGATCAAGTTGCTTTAAAACGGCAGCGGGCATTTCTTTCAAAGGAAGCGGAAAAACTTGACAAAGAAAGAAAAATAACTTTACTTATCGACAATGAATTTCCTTCTGGAATATTGCCTCGAGTTTTAGATTGGTTGAGTGAGCAACAAATCGAATGGGCTGTTGAAGACAAGCGCATTGAGCCTAAACGCAATTCTGCAAAGATAATGAACAAACTTCCATTTCCTGATTTTCGTTATTATCAAAAAGCAGCCGTTAAAAAGCTTTTAACCGATGGACGAGGTATTGTTGTATTGCCTACTGGTACAGGTAAAACTGTGACTGCGGCTAAAATGATATGGGAGCTTGGAGTTAAAACTTTAATTATTACTCCTAACAAAGGTATCACTGACATGATGGAAGAAGTCATGATTAGATATTTCGGCAGCGGTTCTGTAGAAGTATTAAATACTAAAACAGTCAAGCTTAAAAAAGTAATAAGCATCTGCAATATTCAAGCTTTGATAAAAATAGATCCTGAAGTATTTAAAGAAGTGGGAGCTGTTTTTATTGATGAGTTTCACCATTCTGCTGCTACTACTTATCAAGAAGTTAACTTGAAGCATTTAAAACATGTGTATTTTAGAATCGGATTGACTGCTACTAATTTTAGAAATGACGGCGCTGACTTAGCGTTAGAAGGCGTCTTGAGTGAAGTGCTACACGAGTATAGTGTACAACAGGCGATAGCTGATGGGTTTTTGGTTAAACCTACATTTGAAATTATTGACATGCCTATGCAGCTTCAAGAAACAAACTATCAAAAAGTTTATCGTGAAGGAATAGTTGAAAATGAGGAACGTAATTCTGTAATAGCCGATATTGCTAAAAAAGAAAAGAAAAAAAAGATGATTATCCTTGTTCAGTATAAAGAACATGGAGAAGCTTTGAAAACCTTGATTCCTTGGGCCGAGTTTATTCACGGTGAAGAGAAAGATGATGTTCGAGCTAAAATGATGAAGAATTTTAAAGAGGGTTCGTTGGACTGCTTAATAGGAACTAGCGTTATAGGGGAGGGTGTTGACTTGCCTTGTGCTGAAGTTCTAATTATGGCTGGTGGTGGTAAAGCTCGTTCGCAAGTTATTCAAAATATTGGTAGGGTACTTCGCATAGCCCCTAAAAAACAAAAAGCCGTCATCTACGATTTTACTGACCGAGATGGCGGCTATTTAGAAGAGCACTCAGGAGAACGCTCTGAGATTTATAAAGACTACAAATAGAAAGGGCCGTTTTGCGGCCCTCTTACTGTTTCTACACTTGGCAGATCAGTTTAATAATATTCATCAACTATAATAACGCCCGACCCACCTGCTCCACCAGCAAATCCTGATGGACCTGCTGCGCCTGCGGTGCCACCTGTACCTACAGAATAGTTATAAGTGGTTGAAGGAGAGGAAATAATAGCGTCTATATATCCACCTGCACCGCCACCGTCGCCAGAAAATACATTTGCTGAAAATCCAGATGCACCGCCACCGCCGGAGCCAGTGTTGGCTACTGCTGCGGTTGCTGCTCCTGTGTTAGTAGATCCAGATCCACTGCCCGCACCACCAAAAGGACTAGAACCTCCGTGACCTCCACCTGCTGTCGCTTGAACCGAAGAGCAAGAAGTGGCACCATATCCACCTTGTAAAGCCACTCCGATACCTGGAGAATTAATAGTAGCAGTACCACCCGCTCCGCCTGCTGTACTATTAATTCCTCCTGCAACACCGCCATTTGCAGTCAGAAGAGACGTTCCAAAAGTAGAAGTTCCGCCTGAAGTCGCAGACGTACCTGCTGAAGTTCCGCTGCCTGCGCCGCCGCCGCCGCCGCCAACCATTCTTACACGAATGTATTTGCAATAGGCAGGCGTTGTGTAGGTGCCAGAACCAGAAGTAAACTTCTGTTGGGTTGGTAATCTAGGAATTTGTGTTAAAGCCATGATCCCACCTTACAATACTTGTGCGGCAATTAAGTCTGCTTTTGAAACCGCAAGTCCCATTTGAAGTCTTCGTTCTAAGGCGCTCATTTGATTCCAAGTTTTAGCAGGAATACCTTCTTTTAAAGTTTGGATTGCTGCTGTAATTTGGGTTTGAGAGCGATATGAAAGTGCCTCTGGTGAAGAAGCGTCAAGAGCTTCCCAGTAAGCTACGATAGCATCTTGAGCTGCTTGATCTGGCAACTCAGAAAACCAAAGCTCTAAAATACCAGCGGCTTGATTACCTTTGTATGTATCGGGATGATCAGCTCTAAGCTTAGCATCTACCGTTTCTAGATCAATACTGATTTGTTTCCATTGTAATTCTAATTTTTGCATTTTATAGCTCCTTTATTAAAGTTCTTCTACTAAAAGTGTACGATAATCTCTATATCCTGTCAAAATGCCAGAACTAGTATGCCAATATAACTCTACTTTATGTACGCCAGCAGATACAGGTATGGATATTACATCGCTCGTGTCCACGGAAGCTGAAACTCCTGGAGCCAGTGTGTATTTTTCAGTTCCAACCGCCACGCCATCTACATAAATTTGAAATTCCTGAGATGCCCCAGAAACGGAATGCAAAGTGCAAATACTATAAGCTATTCTTAATCTTCCGCCATTAGTCTTTAAAGTAACACTCATATCAGGACATGGGACAAAAGTTGTTGCTGTTGTCGTGACTCCTGGAGAAGGGCTAGGTGTTGTGCCTATTGCCTGTGCCCATGCTTTTTGAACAGGTAGAGCTTCTTTGATTGCTGAAGTTTTTCTGTTATCAGAAATTGCACATGAACCAATTGGCAGAGTATTTTGTAGGTCCGCATAGACATTTGATTTTGCTGAGTGGATTGGAGTGATGATGTCAAAATTCGTAACAGATACAAAAGAACTGGCTGTGTTATTTAATACTCTAATTTTGTACAAAGCCAAAGGAAGTCCTGAAATTCTTAAACCAGAACCGCCTGTATTAGTGCCGTTTTGACTTAATATACCAGTGCTGGATGTAAAAGATCCAATTCCATATTGGGAAAATGTAGCAGTTGCAAAATTTGTTGTTGTAGCTGCTAGCAGTGAGCCATTAGTAGATAGATTTTGTAAAGATATTTGAATGCTGCTCGATCTATTTGTTGCAGCAAAATATCTAAAATCTACACCAGTACCGAAAAATATAAAATCAGCATACGCATTAGTTCGATCAGAAGTCATGGAAAATCCAGAAGCTTCGTTGACAACATCAATGCCAATAGTCCAATCTGAAGTTCCGCCAGTTCCGTTAACATAAGACACTTCTCGTGTATTATTTTTACGCACAACTCCCGTAGAAATATTTGGAACTCCGACTGTACCGACCGCAAAATCAGCCATCACATTATAATCAGCCAACTCAACTGCTCCAGATGGGAGTGTTGGTTTTTTAGGTTGGTAAACGATAAATTGCTTAATTCCGGCGTCGTAAGTTGCGGGCACAGAAGTTCGCATCAATTTTACAGTGTGTGTACCATACGGTAATCCTGATACGATTTTTTGAATTCGTTCCCCAAGCACGCCTGTAGTAGCATAGTTGCCTAAAGAGGTGCCGTCTACTGTAGCAGAAAACGTATCTGCCCCACCTGCTACGGTATCGGAACGTACATAATCTAAACCAGTTCCGACAAATGTAATAGTGGCATAAGCGCCATTACTATTAAATACTAGATTGTTTCCCCCACCAAGAGATGAAGGTGTCATTTGTGACGCCACAAGCGTAGTTGTTCCATCATCTAATGTGAAAGCGTAGTTACCATTTCCTGCAATTAAACTTAGATCATCAGTTCTACCTGCTCCAAATTCACGCCAGTGATAAGTGCGAGCAATTTCTTCATTAGTATGATCAGCACTAGTTAAATTAAGTTGCGAACCAGCAGGCGTAACTGCTTTAGCAATTGTACCATCAGATTTTTGATAAACGAGAACTCTACCACCACGAGTACTTAAAGTTCCAGACTCAAAGGTAGAGTTGTAAGCAAGAGATTGTTGAGCTAGTGTTGTAGCTTTTTTACCAGACATGTAGGTAGCGCCTGGATTAATTACTAAAGTTGAGGATTGGTTAAGGACTTCAAAGCCAGATACGTCTAAATAAACACTATTTATTCTGATTTTAATAGTGTGAATACCCAAAGATAGTCCAGCGACTACTGGTAAAATGCTATTAGTCTGATAATTTCTACCATTTAGAACAGCAGAACCAGTAGAACCTGGGAAAATATTAGAACCTTCAGCACCGCCATCCACTGATACTCTAGAATCTCTGGCGTCATTAGAAATTACGGTTAATAAATTCAGACCAGTTCCGTAGAAAGTAACTTCTACATAATCATTTACGTTAGATGTGGCCGGATGAACTCCATTAGTAGTTGTATTTCCAATAGCCCATTGGCCAACAAATCTAATTTGCCCTCTATCGTCGTTAACAGCAGCAAAAACAGGTTCGCCATTAGGTCCAAATTCATTTTGCAAACGTGCTATAGATTGAACAATAACACGATCAATACCCATTCTAACTTTAAGGTCCTTAGTCAAGTCTGTAATAGAAGCTCTATTTGAGATACTTGAGTAAAACTGTCCAGTACCAGGAGTTCCAGTAGTCGCTGTAATTACATCAGCAGTACGAACAAAACCTTGAAAGGCTTGGTCTTGAGATTCATATAAATTAGTGAAACGAGCATCTTGAGCAAACTCAGTTTCTTTTTTAAGACCAAGTTTAATAGCTTGGATATTAAGAGAAGCTGGAATTGCTTGTGTAAGAGTTACGGTAGAGGAAAAGCCAAAAGAGTCAATTGCGGTAAAAGTAAAGTCGTTAAGAACGCCTGGTGTTAAGACTTTACCGTCAATTGAAAGAAGAAATGAATCGGCAGCGTTTACGGTATCTACTTGAAAAGGTAGAGAAATGACGGTTTGATTTAATGTCGATTCGGCAGCGTAACGTGCTATAGCAGGTTGACGAGGCTGAACAGGCAGGTCAGCATTGCTGTACTGCTTAATATTTGATTTTGAATTTACTGTTTTCGTCAAAGACATTTAGGTCTCCATTTTTCTTTTATTTTACATTAATTATAGCAGATTACAAGCGTGCATCAGCGATCAAAGCTCCGGTACTAGATACGGTCGTCAATTGATATACCATGGTTGTAGTAAGACCTGTAAAACCAGTAATAAGCCAAATACCGCCAGTAGCTTCTGCCGCTGCCGCTGACGGTGTTGTCGAAGAGGAAGCAAAATTTCCATTATTGTTTATACCATACGTTCCAGTTGTTCCGCTCAAAGATGGAACTGCTCGCATTGGAATTGGATACCGCATTGAAATATAACAGCTTGTCGTCGTCGGAGCTGGGCCGCAAGCTCCTACTACAGAAGCGTCAGTCTTAAAATAATATCTTTGACACATGGCAAGTTCTTGCTGAATGCTCTTACCAGCACGTTGAAAGCCCATAGGACCTAAGCCTAAAGAACCTTCTATCATTGAAAGCTGCGCAATTCTTACAGTCGCACCAGAAGTAGCTTGATAGTTTGTTGCTGTAGATGCTGACAAATAAGAACCTGTCTGCCATTGATTTAAAGTTGCAGTTTGCGAATTAGCACCTGAAATAGTACCAATAAAAAGCCCCAAACCTACGGAAGTATCAAACAGCCAAGTTCCTGAAGAATCTAAAGTAACTGTCACAGCTTTAAATTCCCAAGTATTAGGATTTACAACTGTTACAGTGGTCACATAGCTTCGTGTTCCCGCTGAATTCTGCAAAGCCACACTATAAGTTCCAGCAATAGAGGCTTTTAACCAAAAACCAATAGTTACAGTTTTAGAATGCACTTTAGAATAATCAAAACCTTCCATTAAATAAGCGAAAGGTGTGACGTAGTCTGTTGCGGCAGGAGATGTGATTCCAGTCACCATTGTGAACAATGCGCTATAAGTGGATTGAAAACCTGATTGAGCAACGGTCGGAATATCAGTGCTGCGTACTACAGAATAGTTTTTAGTAGTAGACCCAACTGAAATAGACTTTAACATATCCGCAATAAACGGAGATGAGGTTGTTGCTGTATTGATAGTCGTAGTTGTTCCAACCTTCTCTTGCCAAAAATCAAGTGCCCCATTGAGAATGAAGTTCTTGATTTCGGCTGGCTGATGTATTGTATTAATTCTTGGCATATTAAAGTTCCTTAGCTATTAAGATTCGCCCAGTGCCTTGTCCAGTTAGCGTAGCGACTCCAGAAGAGCGCCAGTAAGCTTCAACTTTATGTGTTCCTGCCGAAACTGGAACTAAATAACGCAAATGTACCCAAGGCCTGTCTCCGGCACTCGTTTCCACAGAATCCGCAGTTTCATAAGCAAGTACACCATCTACATAAATTGAGTAAAATCTATCACCTGAATTTGAATTTCCAAAAACGGCCATTTGAAAGGAGATGTCTAAAATCCCACCATTGGTTTTAATAGTAACAGACATATCTGGGATTGGTACTGCTGCTGTAGCCGCCATAGTCGGATTTGCTGAAATACCTACTGCCTGTGCCCATGCTTTTTGAGCAGGCAGAGCTTCTTTGATTGCTGAAGTTTTTCTGTTATCAGAAATACCTTGAGAACCAACTGGCAGAGTATTTTGTAGGTCGGCATAAAGATTTGACTTTGCTGAGTGAATTGGAGTGATGACATCTACAGCACCAATACGCATGGCTGCTCCACCAGAAGAGTAAGCAATTTTTATAGTGTGCAGGCCTAATGGCAAATTAGAAATGCTTAAGCCACCAGCTCCACCACTTATGGCGGACCCTTGATTTAGAATCCCAGTAGATGCTGTAAAAGCCACACCTGTTCCGTACACTGAAGTTGTATAAGCAGAAAAGTTAGTTATTGAACCATCCAGTGTTAATTGAACGGCTGTTGCATTATTAGTAAGTAAATCAAATCTAAACTCAAATCCAGTACCAAAAAAAGTATATTGCGCATAGTCTCCAATTGTTGTAGTTTGCACAAAAAGATAATTCATGTAAGCAGAGGTCGGCGTTCCCAATGCCCAACCTGTACCGCCATAAACAAGTTCTCGTAAAGCGTTTTTACGAAGCAGTCCAGTACCTATTGCTTCGATTAAAAACGAAGTACCTACTGCATAATTAGCCATCACATTATAATCAGCTAGTTCAACTGCTCCAGATGGAAGCGTTGGTTTTTTAGGTTGATAGGCGATGAACTCATTTATTGTTATATTTGTAGCCGTTGCTATTGTTAATTTAACTGTATGTGTACCGTATGGAAGACCTGATACAACTTTATAGGTTCTATATCCAGTAGTTAAAGTAGTTATATTTCCTACAGAAGCTCCATCCACGAGTGTAACAATTGTATTAGCCGATGTTGAATTACAATTAATATCTAAACCAGTACCAACAAAGGTTAAAATGAGAAATCCACTAGTGCTATATCCAACACCAGTTCTGCCTGAAAATAAAGTATTTGGTACTACTGCTGCACCAGACAATGTAGTTGTTCCGTCATCAAGCGTAAAAGTATAGCTTCCTGCCGCAGTTGCTATACTAAAATCATCACTTCTTCCTGCTCCAAATTCTTTTACTGAATATACTCTTGCGATTTCCTCATTAGTATGATCAGCACTAGTTAAATTAAGTTGCGAACCAGCAGGCGTAACTGCTTTAGCAATTGTACCATCAGATTTTTGATAAACGAGAACTCTACCACCTCTTGTTCCAAGAGTACCGCTTTCAAAAGTGGAATTGTAAACTACGGTTTGTTGTGCATTCGTAGTTATCTTTTTGCTATTTATATAAGAAGAACCAGGATTGACTTTTAAAGTTGAAGCTTCATTTAAAACTTCAAAACCATAATAGCCTACACCAGAAGAAGAAGCAGCTCTAATTTTTACAGTGTGTACTCCTAGTGTCAATCCAGAAACTATTGGAATAATGGAGTTAGTAGAATAATTTCTTCCGGTGATTACTCCAGAATACGATGTGGTGGCAGTTGTAGATTCGGCTCCGCCATCAACAGAATAAGCTACAGAAACGTTGGCAGCGACGCCAATATTCTGCAATAAATTAATACCAGTTCCATAAAATGTCACTTCGGCGTAATCTGTAGAAGTAGTACCAGTTCCTATTCTTTGACCACTAGCGTCATTTATCGTGAATATTCCACTGCCTACAAATCTTATCTGCCCTCTGTCATCATTAACAACAGAAAAAACAGGTTCGCCATTAGGTCCGAACTCGTTTTGAAGTTGATAGATTTGCTGAGTCATGATTCGCTCAATACCCATTCTTACTTTAAGGTCTTGAGATAAGTCAGAAATTGCGGCTCTATTTGCAATAGTAGAGTAGAACTGTCCAGTACCAGGAGTTCCGGTTGTTGCGTTAATTACCTGACTAGACTTAACAAAGGCTTGAAAACCTTCGCCAATAGCTTCTTGAATTTGCGCTACAGCGGTAGTATTAGTATCAGAAGCATCGACAACAGCGACGTCCTGAACGATTTCAAATTCAATTGGAGATAAGGAATAATCGGCATCAAGTTCGATTGTATTCTGATCAATCTCTTTATAGTAACCAGAAATGGATACAGTGCTATCCACAAAACGTGGAAGTTTTAAACCGTCAACAAGAACTTTTAAAGAACCATTTGCGGTTCCAGAATTGACGCCTACAGGGTAAGACCATGAAAGTTGAATTCTAGTTTTCCCTGCTACGTTTGCAATTGCTGCAACGTTAATCTTAGTTCCAGTATTGTCTAAACGGCCATAAGCCTGATTTAATACTGAGCCATCTGAGAATGACGCATCTCTATGAAAAAATGTTTTATAGCCAAGAATGTTTACAGATCCAGAGCCAGAAGATTTATTGGCAAAGAAACGAACGTATAAGTTTGTTCCTGACGTGGGTAAATTTAACATTGACTGCATATCGCTAAGATTTGTAGGTCTCAAAGATAGAGCAGAAAAATTCGTACCATCAGAAGAAGCGGAATAAGCGATTACAGGAGAGGTGTTGGCATCAAAGATAGTGTCGCTAAGAGTTGAAGTATCTTCATACGTCATTAAAATCTGACTAATGCTTGTGCTAAATGCTGTGGAAACAGCTAATCCATCACCTGCAAAGTTATTTAGATCTTTAGTATGTACTGCTTGTGATACGCAGCAAGCTGATGAAGATGGCGTAGTTGTAAAAGCAGATTCAACCGCAAAAACAGTTTGAGAAGTTATAGAAGCGATTTTCTTAACCTCAGTTCCAACTACCAGAACATCACCCGCTTTAATTGTAAAAGCAGGAGCAGAACTAAGAGTCATATTTACGCCAGAACCAGTTACGGTCTTAGAGGCGTCATAAGCTAAACGATGATAAGAACTTACAATATCGTAAGTTGTAGAATCAGTTTTACCAGTCGTATAATCAACAGCGGAAACTGAGTCAGTAGGAAGATCTGCGAAAAGATCAGTGAAGCTTGCTTTAAAAGTTAAAGCATTGATGTCATCTCCAGTTCCACTTCCAGAACCCGAACTAGCTCCACCGCCACCTACGATACGGTGTACACGATTAGAGCTACCTACTTTATTTTCAATAATATTAGTGGCCGAACCTGCGGTCTTAAAACGACCTGGAGAAGCGGCTGTGGCTTCAAGATCAATCCAACCAATTGGTAAAGCGCCTTTAACAAAAACGGTTCCGGCATTTGCCAAAGAACCTAGAGAGGCTACTTCGGCAGAAAATAAACACTGTATAGTACCAGAAGCATCTAAGCTAAATCCGATTCTTCGGAAATAACCTACAGTCGAGTTAGGAAAAGAAATATTGAATGTTCCACCAGTCGTAGCTCCACTTTGGAAGTCGATGGTAGATGCGGGAAAAGTTGGAATCTGAGAAGAAACCGGAGAAGCGTTTTTAGCAGCTAGATCAGCAGCTTCTACTTCAGAAGCCTGGAAATTGATTTTAGAATCAGCGGTAGGTGAAGTAGCAGATATACGATAAGGAGCATTAATCTCTTTATTCAAATTTTGCAGTAAAGTCTTTAATTGTGACCCATCTACGCCAAGAACATTCGCTAGAACATCGTGGGAGATTATCTGTCTTGAATCAAATTTTTGTGCCATTAGTGCCTCTTATTTTTATTTATCTTAATTCCAATTCGTAATTAAGCACCACGAATCTTCCTAAATCTTATTCTATCACCAACTTCGAGTTGAAACGTAAATGCCACTTGAGTTCTTGGCACCGTTCCTACAAAGTTGTAATCGGTCACATCGTCTAATACTTGACCGTTTAAGTATACTTCTAACTCTTGCGAATCGTAAGTACCACTTGCAGGTAAGGTAACAGCCGTGCCTGTGGTAATTATTGATCCTACGTCTATGGCTTGGTCATAGATAGTCACTGACGAAGATTCATCAAATGATCTAGGAACTCCATTGCTTAGACGTAAAAACTTACCCATTCACTTAATTTACCTTACATTTCAAAAAGCATCAAGTGTTAGTTGACGCCCATTATTTGAATTTGAATATCAAGGGTATTTGCATCTTTTACCATACCAAGCTTGATAACAGCTTCATTGATTGCAGAAGGTGCAGTGCTTGTTACTGCGCCAGAAGCAGCCAAGAAGAAAGGTTTACCTACAGTAAGTCCATGTGAAGGGGCTGACATCAAACCAGCTTTAGTAATGGCTGGCATAGGATCAGCCGCAGCCAAAGCACCAACCGACTTAAACAAACCAATTGCGTAAAAGTTATCGGTAGTGGAAGCGTCTTTATCAGCTTTGTAAATACTACCTGCTGTTTCAGCATTTTGTCCATAACGAACAGCAAACAAAGTAGTAGCGGCAAAAGCTTCACCAGCCACTTCACTATCGGCTTTAATAGCCGGAGCATAAGCAACTGAAAGAGCTGAACCATTTCCACCAGCTAAACCAGCACCCGCAACATCACTGCCAAGTTTAGCAGCAGTTACAGAAGTCGCAGCAAGTTTTGCAGTTGAAACTCCAAGGTCTTTAATGCGGGCGGCATTAGCATTGATTTCGAGAGTTGTTCCATCAGGATTCCATGCAAGCTTAGATCCAGAGCCACCAGTTAAAGCGCCACTAGAAGATAGAGCCGTTGATACGATCTTATTCTCATCAACAGAGTTTGAAGCTAATTTTGCAAGAGTAACTGCGCTATTAGAAATAGTAGAGACTAAAGACTGTGAACCAGAAGCCGCACTAGTAGTAACATCGCCAGTCAACTGATTGATAGCATTAATAGTTACAACGCCAGTTTGACCATTTACAGAAACTACAGCATTTGAATTAACTGATTTTTGCCATACGTTACTAGAGTTAGCAACGACCCAGTCGCCAGCAGCAAACGTTTGAGAACCAGAACCTAAATTCTGAGTACCAGCAACGCTTACCAAATACACCATACCTGCATTTGCGCCGTTAGCGTTATCTGCAAGAGTCGGAGTATTTGTCGAAGCATCCCACACACCTTCGAAAGTCATTACTGAATTTGGAAGATAAGCTACTGGGATTTTTCCACCAGCATCAAGAGGAGCAACTCCGTTATTGGCACCGATAAGAGTGCTAGAGATTTTTCCACTGATCGCAGTGTTTAAAGAAGAAGTAGAATAATCTAGAGCTAATTTAGATTCAGCAATAGCTGCTGAAGCTGAAATATTGCTATTAGTTAAATTGCCAAGATCAACATTTGCATCTGGCATTGTGATTGTGCGAGTTGTAGCCGTGGCAATACCAGCAGCTTCAAAAGCAATCTTTTTAGTTGCGTCGCCGTTATCTACGATACGGAAAACGCTATCGGATTTCTCATTTCCAGCAGAAGATAGGGCAGAGTCAATACTATTTAAGTACGCCTGAACATCAGCACTTGCAGGTGAATGATTGACTGGAGTTCCGCTGACGCCGATTTGTTTAGCTCCAGAAGAGCCACTAGTAGTCGAGTTTAACGCCGTCTTTCTGTAATATAGAGAATCATGGTGATGGAGCGAAGCCGCTACGTCACTACCATTTTGCAACGATACCAAGTTATCTAGGATTGTTTTTGTAAGCTCGGTAGGAGTTGATGTTCCTACTTTTAGACTGCCTACGACTAATGAATTTTGCGAAATGTCTACATTGCGCTGTACGCCATCGACCAGTCTGCTTAAAATTGAAACGTCAACCATTGTTATTTCTCCTCAAGTTTGGAAATCGTTACGGCAAGTTCTGCCTTCATTCCATAAATACTTAAAATCTTATTAATTTTCTCAATTGCTTCGGTCTGTATCTTCACTACTTTTTCACCAATTTGTTGGGAAAGTTCTTCAGCTCGTTCTACTGATAAAGCTTCGACATTAACCTTGCGTACTCGTTCTTCCATAGTATAACTCCTCTCGTCCTAAAATTTCGCTACAACTGACCGACTAATCTAATGTTTACTAGAAGATCAGAAAGTAATGGATTATCTTGATTTTTAACTACAATACCAATACTTAAAACAAAGTCTCCGGTCACAAAGCCGCCTACTCCAATAGCAGGTTTAACGTTAGTTAGAGTTCCTGTTTTGGAAAGAAATAAAGAGTCTCCGAAACTGCCTGGCACTGTAACATTTTCAAGCCTTCCACCAGTAACAATACCGACTGAGGCTCCATTAGAAATCGAATCTTTTGCTACACCGATACACGATAATACCTGAGACTCGACTGAAGGATCTACCTTTTGCACAGTGCCAGATGAATCCAGTCTAATAGGATCTGTGCGGTTCAAAGACCCACCACTAGAATTTGTTCTAGCTGGTAGCTCTGAGCTGACCGCACCTACTGTCAAAACTGTTCCTGAAAGCCTAGGATCGTAAGTCATTATTGAATATCCCAACCAGAACCGTTAGAAATGATTGATATTGTTTGGTATTGTGCGCTTAAAGCTCGAGTAGTTAAACCGTCGATTTGCTGACTTAATACCGTATTAATATTTACAGCATTGCCCGAACTGTCCACTTTCTTAATTACATACTTTTTACCAAGCACGGCAGAAGCGTCAGGTAACGTAATAGCTATAGCTCCAGAGCCAGCATCTACCCTAACGTGAGCATCAGTGCCAAGCACTGTATAAGCCGAAGAGACTTGAGTAACTTGATCAGTTCCTCCACCGCCTCCGCCACCTGTAGAAGAAATGACCAATGTATTGGCATTCTGCGTAAGGCTGATATTTGCTCCAGCTACGATAGTTCTAAACTCTAGATCAATACCGGATTTAATTTTAAATACTTCAGCACCGCCACCTACGTTAGAAGCTGTATTAGCTTCTCCAGAAGAGGCTCCGACATTGAAACCACCCAACGATCCTATACGGAAAATCAGACGGTCGTCTACTACTAGATCTTGTAAAATTTGTATAGTAGAACTTAAACTTCCTGTGGTTCCTACTTCATTCCAGTCCAGTCCAAGTTCTAATAGTTGACCATTTAAGTATACTGTTAATAGACCTGCGCCGACAATATACTGTTTTTGAATGTTAGTGTCTCGAGAATCAAGAGGAATTGTGATTACAGTGCTTGCGGAAACTGGGCCGTGAATTTCGTTGTCATCGGCAGGAGAGCCGGATACAACTACCATCTTTTCGTCATAAACAGGAGTATCTAGTGCAAGACCTATAGCATTTAAGTTAGCGGTATTGACAGAGATAGCAGTTACTAAACTCGAAGAAGTATTGAAAACGTTTCCAAAAATTGCAGAATTTGGAGTAGCTGTGTATGGTACTGACGTTGCTGTTTCAGGGTTGAAACCTAAAAATGTCATCAAAGCTTCTGGAACTTGATCGCTAATTTCCATAGACTCGCCTGGATTTAACTCTCCAAGACCTCGAACATAAAGTCGATTGCCTTCTCTATAAGCGAGCCAGAAAGATTTTTCACTCAATGGCACAGAACCTAGAGCAGAGACATGATAGTTAAAGGAAGTCAATCCTACACCATCGTAATTGGTTGTGGCGTATGGAGATGGAATTTCGACCCATAAAACTTCTTTATTCGCAATTGAGATTGCTTGCGCACCTGATTGACGAGTTAAAGAAAGATTTATTGCTGAAGAAAAAATACGGATATAAGCGATTGCATCAGACTGAAGTGGAGAAAGCGAATCATCTGTAATGGTAAGGGCCGAGCCATCCCATGCAAATTTTGCAGAGTCGGAACTACCTGATATTACTGATAAAGACGGATTTGCAAAAGCACCTGGAAAAGAAACCGAAGGCTCTTCGTACCAATAGGTCGTACCTTTTATTTCTCTAAGTCCATCCATCAAAGCATCAAGAATCTGTTTTAAATTAACAATATCCTTGTCGCCGCCAGAAAATGAAGTAGTCAAAGGCTCTGAACGAGAACTCCAAGGAAAAGTGTACCCAGGATTTCCATCTCTACCTAAACGGTAAAAGAGATTACGATCATCAGAAATGCTTGTAATGATTCCTGAATTATTTACAGTAACTTTGCATATTCGAATTTTATTTGCATCGCCAGTAAAGTTTGAAGTGTTAATTGCAAACTTAGCTTTTAAAAATACATAAGTGTCTACGATCTGACTGAACTCTCCACCAGCTCCGCCATTTGCGGTAGAGTCCCAAAACGCTCTAGAATCAGCACCACCAGTGTCTTTATCAATAATAAGTTCCACATAGTTGACGGCATTTGGTGTTAGAGCGGTAGTAGAAAGGTCAGCAATACTAGGGGCGCCGATGAACATAGTTCCATCGTTTTGTCCCATGATACAAGTTGAACCTGCGATAGTTAAAGCAAGTGCATTAGATCCGATAGAACCTGCGGTAGGTTTAAAACCAGAGACAACAAAGTTGCCATTTGCCCAAACATTTTTATTTATAGCTTTGAAATCTGCGCAAACAAAGTCTTCAATATTCCTGTAATCAGGAAGATCGAGACGTTGATTTGGCAATATTCGAGTCTGTTGAAGTAAGGCCATTCTAATTCCTTGTGTTGTCTTTTATTATATATGACAATTCTATCACGCCCAAGTGTCAGTTTACCCTAAAACGTCAATGGCGGCAACCCGCTACGAGAACCCACTTGGTCAGGGCTATCGCTGGTTCCGCAAGTTTGGCACGAACATTCAAAAAGAACTTCAGGAAACTCGATTACAAAGCGAACGACAACTCCGGCTGCCAGAAGCTTCTTTATTAAATCTTGAGCGGCTGTCCTAGCCTCCTGAGTTCCAGTAACATACACAGCATAATCTTCCCCTGTAATTCGAGGTATAGTCGGCGTGTTTGCTACATAATTTACCTTAGTTCCTACTAGGTGCTGTTTTTGAAATATATAGCTGGCATCTAATAATAAGGTTGAGTTATTTGGTCGGCTATTATAGCTTATCGGACCTTCTTGATCATTGCGTCCAAAATTCAATAATAACAATCCAGGTTGATTTGCAAATGCCGAAGCATTGTCAACAGAAAGAGTAGGGCTTATAACCCCTTGTGCGATTTGCGCCGTTGTGTTGGCAACTTTGCCAGTTACAGTAAAGAGTTGACCTGTAGGGTCGAACATGTACGCTGAAGGATAATTGGCCACAATCAAATCTGGATCTTGTTGTAACGTGGTTGGAAATTGAAGTATCGTGTTGGCTGTGCCGCCAGTTATTTGATACTCCATTGAACCATCGGTTGTACGAAGTCCTACAATATTTCTGCCAGTTATACCATCGTCGAATGCTTCTAAAAAAGCTAGCTGCTTATTGATTACAGAAACTACTTCCGCCGCAGTAGCAGCCGCAGCGTTTACAAAATTAGCAGAATGATTAAAATTTACAACATGACTTACAGAATCCACTGTCAAAGTCAAGGTGGATGAAGATCCCAAAGAAGCGAAATTAAAACTATCTTTAGTAGAAAACAATTCAGTTTTAGTTTGCTTAGGATGTGCTGAGCCTGCAAGCTTTCTTCGTAAAACAGGGACAGATGACGGTATTCGGATGACAACCTCATTTGGATTGACTTCATATACGGCACACTTAGTTTCTGTTTGTTTTGTCAATGCAAAATTTAACTTAGTGGGAACGTTTGCAGAACCACCCATAATCTCAATCGAACCTTGAAGTCCAGGGGTATTAGTTCTCAAGTTCAGTTTATTTCCTGCAAGAGGGTCAATAAATACTGAAGCAGTTAAATTTTTATTGTGTTCTGGATCTGCGTTGATTGCAGCCACTATTTCGCTGGCTGTGACTAAATGCAAATTAGCAAATGCATTAGGTTTAAAACGTATCTTACGTTGATCACTTCCATTATCAATGGAATATTCTAATTCTAGAACTGGAGCTTTGACAGCCGTAATGTTTACTTGCGTGGTCAGTGCTGAAGGTACTGCTGATAAAAGTAGCTGTGTATTACTTACAACTGCGGATACTTTTGCATATAGTTTTCCAGAGGCAGAAGCCGCTTTAATGTATTCACCAGGATGAACTTCGGTTAAGAATTGAGTTCCTACGCCTCGTACAATAACATTGCCTTTTTCAAAAGTCACTTGGCCAGTGAGTGCACTTTCAGGAGAGAAATCGTAAGGCTCTATGTTTCCACTGTTAATATTTGCACGAGTGAAACCAGCTCCCCAAAATACGTCGAGAAGCGCAATTACAGTTTGACGCACTTGTTTAGGATAGTAAGATAGGACTGGGATCAAATTTCTAAAATCATTGTCCTCAATTCCTAATTGAGCAGATCGAGATACGCCAACATTGTTAGCCAGATAATCTAAATACCTATCAGAAGCGTCTGTTTCAAACAGTTGCTTCTTAGTTTCTTTAAGTTGTACTACGATGTCGTCATCAGATAAACCCCATGCTTTCAAAAGTCCACCAATCATGGTATTGACTTCTGGACGATATAGTCCAGGCATAGATCTAACTAAACGTTTAAATTTATCATTCGCCATTAGCCGATCACCAAATCTGCATCTGCCAAACGAGCAAGCTCGCCATCAGCTACGATAATGTTAGAAGTTTGATTGCTGATAGTGACATCAAAAACTCCCGCTACAGATTGCGCTGCTGCGATTACTTCTGAAAGCACTACTTCTTGTCCGACTTTACGAGAGTTTACATATCCAAGTACAGCACTTTGAACATCATTCAGTATAGAGGCTAAACTAACACCCGAATCGGTAGTCACATTTAAAGTCAAACTAACATTTATAAGCACTGGAGGAATAACTTCAAATTGAGTTCCAGCGGCTCCGATACCTGGGTAGTTAGAAGGGTCTCTATCTAAACCATCAATAGTCCACTGAGCAAGTTGAATGAGTCCTGTATAGTTTTTATAACCATCAGTTCCTTCTACCTGAAGACTTGCAAAATTAAGACCATTGTAATCTTTAATTGTTCCTAATCTTTCAGATGTATAACCAGACACGTCTATAACAGAATTTGTCGAATCATTCAAACTTACAGTGTAAGGTGCTGAAGAGCCAGAAATGCCAACTACAAAAGCTAAACGATTAATGACAAAAGAATCAGTGGCAGCAATAGGGTTTGCTGCGGCAGTTGTTAGTACAAAACCGCCAGTAGTATTATTGTAAGATGCAATTACAGACTTGTGTCCGACATTCAAACCAGAAGTAAATTCTAGTTCTAAACCATTAAAATAAGATGGTAAAGATGTAATGAAGGCCGCAGAAGTGAAAGTATCGTAAGCTGCGGAATTATCTCCAACCGTTACCGTTCCACCCGCTCTCAGATTTACTGGAAGTCCTTTTGCTAATCCTGCAATTGAATTAGTCGTCACGTCATTTACTGGTGACCCAGCAACGATACTTTGAATTGCAATCTCTAATCCATTAGCCGTTCCGCCAGACACAAAAACTTTACCAGATGAACCTGGAGTTGTAGTAACCAACTGAACATAGTCTCCAGAAATGCCAGTAACTTCGGCTTTAATAGCTGTAGAGATAGTCGAAATATTTAGATCTGCTAGATGTTTTGCTACATTCTCTGCGGTTCTTGGAACTAATACAAATGTATCTCCAGTGGAAGAAGCTCCTACAATTGAAGGAAATACTGAAGAAACTGAGAAGTGTCCTGTTACAGCATTGTACGCAGTTACTTCTTGTATCATTCCTTCGAGCAAACCGGAAGTCCAAAATAACAAAAACTCATTAAAGTAATTACTAGTAGGATACTTAGTTATAAAATCGCTAGTTAAGAATGAACCAGAGCCGCCTGTGCCAACAGTTCCGGATATTGACATTGGAACAACGAAAGTCTTATTTACTACGTCGCCATCAATAATCACTACCAGTGATTGATTTGGTCCTAAAGTAAATCCTAAAGCATTTAACAAACCAGATCTATCAGAATTTTTTGATAATGAATACGCTAAGTTGGTTTCTTGATTTGTTTGTAATACTTTACTAAAGTTTAATACGCCATTTGCGCTGCCACCAATTACTTTAATAGAGCCATCGGTATTAAAATTTGTCGTTTGCATTCTTATAGAATTGTTGACAGATTTAATACTAGAAGTACCACCTAAAATTTGTGAATTGATTGCGGCAACAACTTCAGAAGCAAATACATTAGTAGGATCAGCAAAATTCAAGGCGTGATTAAAGTTGATAACTTGTGAAAGTACAAACTTATCACTTACAAGGATTGGATTGGATAGACCATTCACTAACGTGACTTGTCCAGTGACAGGGCTATAAGAGCTGATTAGATCAGTCTGTCCTATGTTATTTCCGCTAGTAAATTCAATATGAAATCCAACAAAAAAGTTTGCAGGGTAGTTTTTTAAATTTTCAGACAGCATCAAATTGTAAGGAGCAATTGAATCTCCAGTAGATACTGAACCTACAAATCCACCATCAATTCTTACAATCAATGTAGACGAAGAGCCGAGGGTATTGAAGTTGAAAGTCTCTGGCAAGGAATCAACAAAAGCTCTAGTATTAACTGAACCTATAGTCAATGAATCTCCGGCCACCAAAGGCGACAATAATTCAATTTGACCATTGGAACGATTTAAAACGTAATCTTGATTTGAGCCTTGAACAAAACTTCCTAAATTTATCTTGCTCGCAGCAACTCCAGTTGCATTAGGACCACGATAACCTTGTTTTAAATATAAAACGGTGTTGCTTTCTATGGTCTCTACTTGAGTCCAAGAACCTTTACCGTGCGCAGATACTTTGATCCACTGTCCTTCGACAAGATCATTTGTAAATTGAGTTCCAGAACCAGTGACAATAGCAGAACCACCATTAACAGTTATAGTTCCTGTGATCGGCGCTGACGTATTAAAACCTAAATCTATAGCTGCGCCTCCGCCAATAATGCGCATACTAGAACCAGAACTATTTTCAATTTGAGAAATAAGTTTAACTCGAGTTGAATTAACGGCCAATTCTGATTTTGATTGATGAACTTCTGATTTCAAACGAGCTAAAATCTCAGAAGCTAAAGCTTGTGCTGGATTAGAAAAATCATTAGGGCCAAAGCTAACAAGTTCAGTATCTTTATCTTCTCCATTAGAAGCAATTTCTAATTGTGGAGAATTCCAAATAACTATATTTCCTGAGCCTGAGCCGCCAATTGGGTACGCTGTATGTAACAGCAATTTTTGAGCACTAACGATTGTTTGAACTTTGGTATAAAAAGTATCAGGATCGTTTGCTAATTTAATATAATCGCCTGGCTGTACCTGTTCAATCACAGAATTTACGCCAGTGCCTACAGCACTCTTAGTTAAAATACGAGAACCAGAAGCTAATGTAAAATCGCCATCTGTAGTCGTTACACTTTGAGTGGATAAATCAAAAGGTTGGGCATCACTTAAAACTGAAGCGGTTGTGCCATCTTTACTCAGCAAAACGTCGTTCTTGTAAAGTTTGGAAGTGAAGACCTTTTTAGTATTAAAGTTAAAAGCCGCTTGAGAAGTCGAAGCAGAAGATACTGCTAGTTCTTCATTAGTTCTTGCAATTGGCGTTATGAATAGTTTACGAGAACCAGTTGAAGAGTCTGTGATCGTTCGAGCTTCTATTAAATTTGCACGCTTATTGATTGCTTGGGAAACTTCTACCGCAGTAGCTTTTCCTAAAGCTTTGAAATCAGAAGCAGCAAAAGTAAAAGTTTCTTCATTATCACCAACAGTGACAATAAGAGTTTCGCCACCAACTAAGTTAAATGGCTGTGAAAATTGAGAAATAAGATTGGCTTTAACAACTGGAAAGTTTTGTAATTGAAAAAAGCTCTCACCACCATTTGCTTTCGCAATAAGTGTTTCCAAGCCTGTAGTCGCTAATTCAGGTTCTAGACCTCGACCATTATCTATATAGACTTTAGTAGGACCATCCGCTAATATAACTGGCGGAATAATGTTTGCAGATACGATACGACTATTTGAATTTGGATCAACTAAACCAGTGATGCGTGTTCGAACGGAGTCTTTAGTACCTCTGGACAGAGATTGAATGGTGTCTCTAATTCTGTCTCTAAGATCTTGATCATTCTCTATGTCTCGACCATTTACAAATGGAAGCGGATTGGTTACAACCGCACTATCAAATGGAGCATTTACGAATTCAATAATAGAATCAGAAGGAACTGCAAAACCGCCAGCATTCAAAGCCGTTACAAGAACGTTGTCAATTCTATTTTCGCCATCGAGTAGAGTGACTGCTTGATTTAATTCAAACAGTACAGCCGCAGAAAAATCATTAGGCGGAATTCTAACTTCTGTTCCGGCTGTTACGGACCTGTCTCCATATTGAGCAAGAATGATGGTCTCGTCCGTTCCGTGATCTTTTGTCAAATTTGTGTCTAATGTAATAGTCCAATATGAACCGTTGTTCACAGGAGCAGCAGAATAAGCTATGACGCTTTCGGCATTTTGTGTACTTCTACCAACATAGATAGAACCAGTGGCAGGAAATAAAGAAGCATCATCCACATGAATTACATTTGAATTGGCTGTAGGACCTGCTAGTCCTGCGTAAAGTTTAGTAACAATTTTATTAAAACGAGTATCAATTACAGATATATATCCGCTGTGAGGTTGAGCATCTAAACGAGTCAGTCCAAATTCTTTGGCTCTTTTATCAAGATCTGTGCCGGAAGTGGTGTCGAGATTGTATGCTAGGATAATTTCTAACATGGCAACGAACTGCTGAAAATCTTCTTGCGCTGCCGCTTCAATCAAAGTCAGTATGACTGACCCTGGATTAAAGTCGTTTATGGGAGTTTCTGCCGCTATTTTTGCGGCCATATTCGCTACAATTTCATTGAAACTTTTTGGTGAAAACGCCATATTACTCCACTAATGCCAATTGCAATGGTACTTCTTGATCAGTATTCTTTAAAGTGACAAAAATGTCAAGTAAATAAAAACTTCCATTGACTGTCACGTTGACTCGTGCATTGACAAATCTAGGGTCTTGTAGAATCGAATTCAATATCGAAAGTTTAAGTGCAAAAGCGTTTTTAGTCTTCTCGCCAATTTGAAGATCTGTACCTATGCCTGGATGATAAGGGAGACTGCCTTTTTCTACTTCCAATTTTAATCTTAAAGCCTGGGCCGCATTATTTACACCAGCAACTAATTTAAAGTCTTTAAGATTGCTCATTTTTATATCACCATCAGCATTCAATTCTAAATCAACACCCATATCTTTCTCTGTTTGAGATAGACCTTTAGTTATATTGTATTGTTTATTCTTAATAACTGACATTTTTAATTACCTATTAAAAGTTTTTCGCCGTACACTTTTACACCAGAAATTCTAGGATCAGAAGGGTTATCTGCGATATAAGGATATTTTAGATTATTTAAAACTGCCAAATCTACCCAGCGGGCTACATTTCCGTACTCTCGTAAAGCAATACGTTCCAGTGTATCATTCTGACCTATTACTATTTCTCTAACTGTTGTAGGCGCTTGTAATGTTGCTATATTTTGCAATAAACTTTGATCATTATCAAAAGTCGCTTGAACGTTAATTAAAAATAAATTATTTGTTGCTAATACTTGATTCAAAACCGCAACTACTTTTAAAGTCTGTCCTAGCAATAAAAACTCATTTGAGGTGGCAGAGCGCAAAGGATTAGGTATGAATGATGGAGACCTATTCTGTATTGTATTAAAATCAGCATTACCTAGATTAACTGTGTCTGCTATATCATTGGCCAACGCTTGCGCTTTATCTCTTAAATCCTGAACAAAGCTTTTGGACAATGGGTTAACTGACGATTGTTCTAATGTTTGCACAGCCGAGTTTACAAAGTTCTCTGCTTGACTTTTATCTAAAAGTTTCTTTGAAGTGTAGGCGTCAGTAGAACCTCTTTCTGAAATTTTCCCAGATTTAACGTCTGCGGGAGTTTGTGGCCGAGAGGGGTTTTGTGTGTTTATTTTAATCTCCCTACTCATTTCCGATCTACTTTTTTCAAATCTTGATTCTTGTATTGTTAAAAGTGCCTCGTTCAAATTTCTCTGTAATGCTGTTGGTACGGCTAATATATTTGATCTAGCATCTGCTACGTCATTCAGAGCGGTGCCTAAAAGACGAAGGGGTTGTATAAATGTCTTGTCTATTTCTTGAGATATAGATTGAACCAGACGGTTGGTAGCACCTACAGCCGCTCGAAACTGCTGAATAGCTGCTACAGCATTTCGTGAAATATTTACAATATCATTTAAAATAATTCCAGGGTCTCGATTTGCTTCTTGATCTGCCGCAAATAAAGCATCAATTGTAGTTATACATTTCAAAACAATTCTATATTGATATTGCATTGGATTTTTAGAATTACGTTCCATTGTAAACTCTAAAGGCTCTACGACCAAAGCTTGTTGATCTTTTTCGTTAATAAAAACTAAAAAATGATTTCCTCGTTTTTTTACTTTATCGTTGGCATATTTTAAAAAATAAGCTCTTAATCCTAGAAATTCTGCATATCCAGAAACCACAGTGGAAGCTTTTGACGTGCCATTTGCTTGGACACCTCCAGCTTTTGTTGGGGCGCTTAAAGGATTTGAAAAATTTGCTTGATTTCCTCCAAAACCTTCACGAGGTCCTGGATACACGCCTGTTGTGCCTGCAATCACTAGATCCTTGAATATAACACCTTCGGACTCAACTACTACACCTCTACGAGAGGCCGTAATATTAGTTGCAAATAACTCTTTCTGAGATATGGCTTGTGGAGGAATGTCTAAATAATAAGTGTCTGGTTGCCCCTTATTATCACTACTAAAATTTAAACCTTTTGAAATATTACTGACATTAACAGTGGTGAATCCATAACGCAATTTATTGCTTTTTCGATCTGTATTACCAGTCCAATTCTCTGATACAAAGTGTTGATGCCCAACACCATCTGACTTCATAAGATCTGAAATAGTTTGCAGTTTTCCAGCAGACTTTTTGTCACCAGTCAGCCCAAATATAGCATTTAGAGACTTATTAAAAGTCTCTACTATTTGATTAAATGGACCTGCGCCCGAAACGGACGTTGGGAATTCAAACGCCATACATTATCCTTATTTATTTTATTCTCGTTTCATTATAGCAGACAATTACGGAATTATGCCACTCAACGCAGTATTGGCAGAGGCTAATCCGGTCGCCATATTTTGTAGTGTGGTTTTAACCTGCTTGGCATTCTCTACGGCTCTCAAAGTTCCTCGTTGAGTGTTTCCTCGATTGTTTGCCGTCTGATACCGTTGCTCATAATAGTTCTCTGTCTGTCCTGTATAAGCTGCAATAATCTGAGCTAGTCTCGCTGTCAACTGTCCTGAACGAGTCGCTCTTTCAGTTGATAATGAAGCCAAACCAGTATCAGATATATCCGTACCTATTAAATAATTTGTCAAAAACGTTTTACTTGTATTTGCATTATTCTTGGCTGCGTTTATATTTACAGCCCCATCCGTATCTTGATTTGCCGTAAGAGCGGTAATCTGTTCTAATAGTCTACTAATTCTGTCATTTATTCTAGCTTGTAATTGAGCTACCAAATAATTCATTAAAGGCTGTAAAGAGGGCTTCACAATTGCAGTTTTAGAAGTTCGCTCAGTATTAGTAAAACCAGTAAAAGACTCTAAGGTTTGACCTGAAGAAATAGTACCAATTGGAGGCACGATCAATTCAATAACCAAATCTGATTGATACGGTGGAGGGGTTGGAGGATTGTTAGCTGTGATAGTTGTAATTTTTACAACTGCTAAATCTCCGCCGCTGGCTACTATAAAAACGGTTCCAGCAGTTAAAGCAATTGTTACGGCGGTATCTTTAAGTTTTAAAGTCGTACTCGTAGGAGTGATGGAACTGTCTGTCAAAAGAGTTGCAGGATAAGTTCCTGCTCCGTAGCCAGTCACAAGTGTGCTTTCTACGCTGGCTTGGTCAGTAATATGTTTTTGCTCGTAATTGCTGACCGTGGCCGTATAAGCTGTCCCATCAAATTCCGCAACTCTAATAATATCCGTGGCAGGAGGTGTTGGCACTAATCTGCCCGAAGCTGGATTGCCTCCTACTGCTAGAATGTCAGATTCGGTAACTGGATTAGAAACGTAAACTCCCGCAATTGATTTGCGCTCAGCGTCGTATTTTCCAATTATGTCTGTGTTGTAGTAACTAAACAATGATTTAAAGGCATCATCAACTTTTTGTTTTTGTGCAATTATCGGATCTTGCAAAGGAATAGAAGAAGTTAACGCATTACTTTGCGCCGTATTTCCTGCTATCTCCGCCTGTATAGCGGCTGTCTGATCTAAAGTAGGAATTGGTTTTGCCATCTTAGTCCTTAATCTTAACAGTTTTGCTTAGTAAAGTCGAGGGTGGTGGTACTGCTGGAGGTTGAGTCATACTCGGCACAGGTATGGGAGTTGAGTCTATAAAAGGATGTGTGTGTGTTGACAGCCATGCAAGCATTTGCGGACCTAGCACAGCTAAAGCCGACGCAGCTTCTCCAACATCCACAAGAGAGCCAGTTAAACTAATTTTTCCAGAACTGCCGTCAATTATGATTTTAGTGGAATTTGCGGACAGTGTAATAGTGCCAGAACCATCAACCGTTACAATCGGTCCACCTTTTGTAGTGTAGGTTACTTTATCACCTTTACCATCAAACTCGATTTTCAAACCGGACTTATATTCAAAAATAGTTTTTTCTGAATCAACATCGTGGGTTTGTTTGATAGTGCCTTTTTTTAAAGAAATCTCCATTCCTCCAGTTTTATTTAACTTTATAAAACTGGGACCAGTAGCTTCTGCTTTTAGTTTTCCATCAGGACCATAAGGTGATTGATAAGTGATAGACCATTCACCGTCCTTGTTTATTTCAGTTTTTAAACCTCGAAATATTTTTACATAGCGAATACCCTCTTTTTTGGTAGCACCTTGTATTTTAGGATGCGCTAATGTTCCAATTATCACAGGGTCATTCACATTACTATTTAAAAAACCAACTAATACTAGTGCGCCATTTCTATTTCCAAAAGAATTTCCAATATCATTAGTTCCAGAATAAGAATACTCAGACGGTTCCAAAATTTCTTCTGAATAATCGTTTGCGCCAAAAAGATCAGACACTTTTCTAGCTAATATTGTACTAGAACTACCATCGCCGTTTTCTAAAACTACTTCGTATTGCACAAATTTTTTTGAGGTATTTGATGGATCATCTGAAAAAATTATTTTTGAAACTTGTCCACGAACAAGTTTGCTACCTAATATAAAACTTGCTCCGCCTTTTGAAGCACTTTTAATGTTTATCATTAGCCACCAGACCCTCTAGCAGATTTTGTATTTTCCAACATCGTCACTGCCATAGTAGTTCCAGACCCTTCATTTAGATCTGCAAAGTCTAAGAAATTCCCATCAGCATGTATCCCATGACTTACATCTACAAAAGCATAATATTGATTAGTACCATTAGCATTTTGTCTAAACTCATAGGTAACACCTTCAATATGAAAAAGAGAAGCTTGATCATCAATAAGTAGATTATTGCCTATAGTAAAATAATCATCAGGTCCTATAATTTTTAATCTTCCTTTAAATAAACCATGAGCTTTAAAAAACCAATCTGTAAGTAGGTATAAAGCTGATTTTATAGAATTTTTGTCTAACGCATAAGTATTCACAAATTGCACACTTTTTAATCCATATTTTTTTATTGAATTGACGTTAAGCATTGACATGTATAAAGCTCCAACGTCTGTTCCAACAACTTCTGGCACTACTGAAATATGATTTATTCTATCTTTATTAGTTTTTCGAATATTTTTTTCTAATAAGTCTGCGCTATTTATTTTATGTTTTGGTAAAGACGTAAATTGAGTCTTCATTGAATCTGTATTAATGTCTTTAGCTTTACCATTAAAAGGTGACATATTAGACTGTTTACTAACAGAAAAAGGATATTGACGACAAACAACAGAGGCAACAAGTTCATTTCCTTGTTTTACTAAGTCCACATACAATTCATTCATACTTGGATTTTGAACAAAACGCAAAAGTTCCCATATAGTACCTTGAGCAGGAATAGTGGGGAAAACTGTTTTTCCTAATAAAGGCTGAGTCGTAAATGAAGTTCCGGCGTACTGATGAAGTCCGATTCTAGTATTTATATCTAAAATATTTACTACGGCTGGTTGTACTTTTTGTTCCATTAAAGTTACATTTTTTAGAGTTGTAAGTAATGTCTTTGGAATGAACCACGTTTGATTTGCAGACGATAATTTAGTTAAACTACTTCCTAATGCAAAACTTAAAATCTTTTTTACAGCTTCATCTGGACTCATTAATTGCGATTTATCTTTACTTAATTTTTTTGAATCTGCCATTAAATTTGCACCTAAAAGGCTAGCAAACGTGTCATTTGTTAAAACAGGACTAAAAAATAAGTCAGTTAAAAAAACTTTTCCAATATCACTTCCAGATACAACATATTCTAAACTAGGAATTCCGTTTACAGCATCTCTTTCTATAATAGAAACATCTTCGATAAAACCTATTAATTTTAGACCAGAATTTGCTGAAGAGTCTTTGGAAAAATCTTTAGGTAGGCCGCTTTTAATCCAGATGGTGACCCAAGCTCCAGGTTGTAGAATTTTAGCATAATTTATCTGATTGGTATTTGGTAAAGTTTGACCCTTTTCGTACTTACCTTGCTTCAACGTAAAGGAAAAAGAACCTGACGGATTAGATTTGTGTTTAGTGATTGTACAGGCAATCACGTCATTATCTATGGTAAAAGTTTTATCTGTTTCAAAAGTTGCAGAGGTGCTTAACTCCTCTCCAAGAATTCCGCCTTCGGTACTAGAAGAAAGAAATAATAAATCAGTTAAATTTGCAGATTTGTAAGGATGAATGCGTATAATACAAGAGTTTTGACGAGACATTCCTCGTAATGGAATTTTTGCAGCTTCTTGTCCTTTTCTTATAAATTTATTTTGCATATTATTTACTCAAATTACCATTGTTAAGCAAAAATTCGTGCATCAATCTAAAAGATTGTTGCAAATTTTCATTAAAAGTTTGCAGACTTGTATTTACTAATTTAGTTGACACTTCAATGTTATCCAGTCCTGCTTGAAAATTTTTAAAATCTACTTGAGCATTTTTTTGTATTAAGGTGCCTTCTGCTCCGCCTTGTGCTGTGCCACGACCTTGTAATGAAATTGCTTCGGCGTCGGCAGTACCGCCCATTCTTGACTTATCAATATCTAATGTTTTTTCAGTCGTAGTGCCGTAAAGTTGATTTTTTAAAAATTGATCTACGTCTTTACTTCCAGTTCCAAGATTAAAATTATCTTTATTTGATATTGTTTTATCTACGACACTTTTTGCCTGATCTTCAGACATTCCTTGATTAACTAATAATTCTTTTAAGGCAGCTCCCCCTTTATTGGAAGTTTGGGCTGCTAACATCATCTGCGCCGGAGATAGCTCTACTCCAGTCTCTTCTACTGCTTGTTTTATTCCTAAGAAGTTATTAGCTCCCGCAAGACCAGTAGTCTGTGATGATTTTTGACGTAATAGATCTTGAATGCCGACAGCTTGGCTCAATGTACTCTCTGTTATATCTCCTTCACCTGCCAAACCTCGAGCACGAGATGCAACTTCATTTGCTATTGCCGTAGCATCCTGTTGTCCACCCATTTCGGCATTTCGTTGAACTGCGTCCGCTGTTATACGAGCATATTGATCTAATTTGCCATCTTTAATACCAAAAGCCATTCCTTTGCGAATGATACCTTCCAGTTTGGCATTACCTGCTTCAAATGTACCACGCTCTCCAGTAGTTACAGCTTCAGACAGTTTCCCTTGACTTTCTAAACCAACTCCAGTTTGATTGTATAATTGCTGGCCTTTATAAAGCACATTGGATGCCGCATTGGTTCCTATGTACTGGCGCAAACCTCCAAGTTGTGATAATGTTTCTTCTTGAGAAAAACCATTCATAGTTCCTAAATGCTGTAGACTAGTCATCCTATCCAATGGATTTGCTCCGCCCATTGTTCTACCAGTCTGTCTTAATAGATCAAATCTAATATTAGAAACTTGTCTTTGTCGTTCTTGAGCTTGTCTAGCTGGTTCAGTTTCTAACATTAAACGGTCTCGTTCTTCTTGCTGCCCCGTTAAATAAGATCTACCCGCTCTAAGGGCACCAACTCCTAAGCCAGCGAGAGCACCAGGGATGGCCCCTACTCCGCCTACTGCAAAACCAGCTCCAGCTCCTATTGCAGTCGAAGTCGCTATATCAGAAAACATCCTTCCTAACCCATGTTTAGTAGATCTAAAACCTTGAATTTGACCACCCACATAGTCACCGCTTTTAATAGCTGAATTTTGTGCGGAAGCCATTTGAGCATTTTGCGTTCTTCTAAATTGAGAAAAATCATAAACTTCGGCACCAACTTTTAAAAGGGAGCCTAATCCTAAAGCTAAGCCTGAACTCATTCCTCCACGGCCTGTACGACCAGGAGTTCCGTGAACAGTTTCCGCCAAGTCTCTGGCCTTTTCGTCAGAAACTCCAAAAGCTCTAGCTAATTTTGCCGTAGCAGATCTATCTAACTGAGATTTACGAATGCTATTTTCTAAGTCTTTCTTTTTAAGAAAATCAAAACGTTCTTGGATTGTTCGCTTTTCTGCGTTTAAATCTTTCTGCCTTTGAGTCTCGGCACGTTTAGATTCTTTTTGTTCAGCTTTAATTTTTGCTGCTTGTTCTTTTTCTATTGCAGCTTCATTTTGCTTAACTTCTTTCTCAGTAGCTTTTTCAATACGTTGCGCTTCTTTACGAGCAGCATTTTCTTTTTTAGTAGCAAGCTTTGTCATTTCTCGAGTAGCTTTTTCTTGCTCTCGAGTTATTTCTTTTTGACGTTGAGAATAAGCTTTTTCAAGTTGGTCTTGCTCTTTTTGGCGTTGTTTATACGCCATATTGATTTGTTTAGCTTTTTCTAAATCAGCAGATACTCCACTCTTCTTGGACGCAGGAGTTCCTGCTTGACCGCCCATGCCACGGCCAACGCTCTCAAGATCTTTCTTAAGACCTGCAATTTCCGATTTAAGTTTTTGAGTACCGAGGCTTACCTCTAGTATCAACTGTTTTTTTATATCTGACATTATTCATCATCCTGCGAGTCGAAAGTAGGAAATACCGTAGTAACTTTGTCTGGCATTTCTTTTAACTTATTTCGAAACTCGTCGTCACGGGCTTTGCGTTTATCCTTTTGATTCTCTTCATATTGTAGCATTCCTTGAACCATCTCTTCATCCGTAACGTACTCTTCTTCCATTTCAGCTTTAAGCCACTTTTCGTATTCGTCTTCACCATCCTGAATAAGTCTAGAAATAGTTTCTGGATCGTCTTTAATTCGGTGCATGTAATAGAAAGTAACTAACTCTTCTAGAGTCATTCCTTGCAATCTATCATCATTAGGGGTTGTCTCAAACTTAAGGCAGAACCAAGAAATTAAAAACTTCTCAAGACCTTCCATTGAATCGGTCTTGGCGTTTACCATTTCATGAGCAGCTCTTACAAAGCTGAGAACGCCGAATTTCGACATTCTAACCTCTCTGACTACTTGGCTTTAGCTTTGACAGCTTCTTTAAGCTCTTCTTTGGCTTTCTCTTGATTTCCCCAGACTTTCTCAGTCCAAGCATTTTCAAAATCAATACAAGCCTTGTAAATATCGAATATTACATTCGTATCATAAAGCTCTAGGCCAAAGTCAGACTTTTGCCACCAATCAGGAGTTTGAATTAAAGAGAATCGGAGATTTGCTAAAACGTCATGAATGAATTTAGTATCTTCATCAAGATTGCGAAGATCTTCATTTAACCGTGCAGCCAGTTTTGCAGCATTAGATTTTAGACGCAAATTTGGACGTTTGTAGGTAAAAGTACCTTGAAATTGTTGTCCAGTGTCAGAACCCTTTACGTCAATTGAAAATGAAAATTCCATGCTTGGTAACGTATTGATCATATAGCCTTCCTTATTTTATAATGTTTATACTTTATTTCTTTTTTATCTTTTAGACCTTTGCAAATTGTTGCTGGGTCTATATTTAACATCATAGCACAAGAATAGACACTTGGGAAATGCTGTTGTTCTCCTGTATTTGTATTTACGGTACATACTGCTATTCTTGGTCTTTGTCTAATATCTGCTACATTTTTAGGTTGTTGACCTTCTCTCCAGAAGGCCCTATCTCCCGCTGCATAACGCTTGCCATTAATACATTCGTAAATATGCGCAATATTTATCTTTAACGACAAGGCAGCATGTCTTCCAGATTCGAACTCAAGGATGGTTCCTTGTAAATCTATTGTATAAACTTTTCCATAAGTTTTAGATTTTCTAATCTTATTTCGAGTGGTTTCAGTCATTCTCGCAGAACTAAATGGTAATTGCAAATTTAGACCATTTGGATGCAATGTATTAAAATATCCTATATAAAAACATTCCCAAGCATCTAATTCGCTTATAGGCACTTCTTTTATAATCTCAAATTTTAAATCATAGCCCTTATTAATCTTTCTTCCGACTAAAGAGTCAGATTTTTTGTGTTGCGCTATGCGAGCAGTTAATTCCTGCAAAGTTTGGCCAACATATATAACTCGGTCGTCTAATGTAATTTTATATAATTTTCCAAGCATGAAATATACTCCATATAAGGAGTATAACATAATGCTACAAAAAGTAAAGGGCTAGACCTAAGTCTAACCCTTGTAAATGCTGGTTCTGTCTATTCAGCCCTTCCGGTCAGACTATCAGCAAGTGGTTTACGTTTTACCCCATTCCTGGGCGCTAGAGGTACTATTTTCGTGCGCCGTCAGGTTAGAACCTATAAGCCTATCGTTTCAGCTTATAAAGAGCCTTCGTCATCTTGTTTAATTCCAACAAAAGACAAAGTAGTTTGGCCTAAAGACCTAGCATCAACGTTAAAATCCTCTTGAGTACATTTTACTCGTTGGATTAACATTAAAGTGGCTCCAGTGATACGGTCAACTAATTCCGCAGTCAACTCTGGCTGCGTAAGGATGTCTTGCAAACGAGGTCGCAAGCCTAGAGCCATAGCAGATTGATTTGACACTCGAAATTGAGTTGCACTAAAATTTACAGTATAACCAGTCTCAGCATATTCTGCTGGTTCCAATTGATCAAGAACATCGACAGGTTGATGGGCGTGCGCTACAGTATAATTCAAAGAATTGGCAAAAGCTACCTTTTGACCATTAACTCTAAATACAATCCTTGCGCCAGTTGAAGTTTGACTCATTTTATTTCTCCTTTACAACCCTAATAAGTAAAACAGGCTAGGGGTTTACGTTCTATTTGCCTATTATTTTTCAATTTCAGCTTTCAGAGCACTGCCGCCATCTTTCGATGCCATTGCAATGTCTAAAACTTTTTTAGTTCTTTCGGAAATTTGATCTTTAGCTTGAACTGCTTGTGCAGAAGCTAAGATTGCTTGTTTAGCAGCAAGATCTGCTTGAGCAGCAGCTAATGCGGCTACTAACACAGGATTACCTGGATCAGCATCCAAAGCAGCTTGAGCTGAAACGACAGCAGCTTGCGCACTATCTACATCTGCTTGAGCAGCAGCTATTGCAGCGACATCCGCAGACGCCTGAGCAGGAATATCCTCGGATACTTCTTTTGCTGCTTTTTTATCTGCCAAAGCAATCTCAAGTTGTTTAAATTCTTTATCATTAAGAGCAGCATTAGCGTCCAATTTTGCAACTAAAGCATCGGCAGCTTTTTTGCTGCCCATCGCAATGTCTAATTCTGCTTTTTGTTTATCAGTAAGAGCCATTATCTACCTCGATTACGCTGATTGTCGAATGTTATCTAGAGTTATACGATTCAGGATGAAATCGACACCTTGAACTGGAGTGATAGTAACATCAACATAAGCGGTATTTCCGTTTAGGACAACGTTAAGATCTTTAAAGCCAAGATTTTTATTTGTGTCATCTCCTACTATGATATTCGCTCGTAAGAAAGAATCCATGATAGAGATAATCGTATTTTTAATTGATTGCGCAGTTCCGGTAGCAGCTTTGTTACCAATAAAAATCGCTTCTAATTGTTGTCTCAAATTGTAAGCAACATAGTCAGCAGCCTCAACAACAGAAACTCTATTCCAAACAAAATTTGCATCAATTCCATAAGTAGTGTTATGAACAACAACTCGAAATCCACCACTGTCTGCTTCTTCTAAAGGTAGAAGTCCAGCATCAATTGCCAAATCAACTTGAGTTTTAGAATTGTAGTCTTGATGCTTAATAGCATTGGCATTAACAAACTTAAAAGTAGCAGGAGTTCCTACTTCAGTTCCAGCTTGAATTCCAGCTACCATACAAGCAGCAGCCCAAGGATCAACAAGTTTTAAATTGCCATCTGCACCAAGAACTTGAACGTCTTGGAAAAGCATCGAAGCTCGTTCGTGATTTAAAGCTTGAGCAGCAGCTTGTGCAGCAGCAAAAGAAGCTTTCTTAGAAACATAACAGTTTCTCTCAGAACGATTCTTAGTATTTGAAGCAGTGATGCAATGTGTAAGAGCTTGCAGATTTACAGCATCAATTGTAAACGAAGATGCAGGATCAGTATCTCCACTAGAAATTAAGGCAGAAGCATCTTGCGATACCAATGGAACAACTTCGTTACATCTAACGGCTAAAAGAGCATCAAAACCAGCTTGGAAATTTGAATTAGCAGAAGCTCCTCTGACAGCACCAGCCAAAAACACAGGTCCTACGTTAGCAGGAAGTCCTTCGGCATTTGCGGATTGAGACATTGAAATCAATTGAGATTGACTTGCTACGATGTCCAACAATTCTTGTTGCGCTCTTCGTAAAGTTTTAGCAGAAGCTTTAATATCCAAAGCTGTGCTAATAAAATCTAAAGAAGCAGCAGATACCGATTTTGCATTTCTAAAAGAAGTCGAAGCTGCATAAGAAGCATTTGAATCAACAATGTCTACTAAATCTTGAACAGATTTACCAGCCAGCGGAATACTAAGATTATCAGCAGGTGTCGAGCTTGTGGAAGCAACTAAAGTTTTAACTCCAGCAACATTTTGAATCGTCAAAGAGCAAGAAGCATCTGCACCAGAATATTGAAGTTGCAGTACAGCATCGTAAGCATTTTCACTTAAAGTTTCAGTAACACCATTCTTCTTAATAGTCAAAACTTTATTATTAGCAGAAGAACCGTTAGAAACTGTAATATTGATTAAATTTTCATCTTCACCATAATTCAAAGAAGATACTGTAAACAGACTAGCCGCAGCAGCATTATTTAGAATTTTAGAAGCTTTTGTTGATGCGTTAGTTTTCCAAACTCGAATCATAGAAGCTCCATTTGGAACTCTATTATCACGAGCAGGAGCTACTAGTAATCTTGCAGCATCTACAATTGGTCCTGATTTATATTTGGCGATCAAGCTAGCAATATCTTCGCTAGTAAACGTTTGCACGCCATCGCTAGATCCAGGGGCACCACCAAGAGCTTCGCCAACAATGGCAATAACGCCAGTTGCAGCAAGCGGAAATCCACCAGACAAATTGACTGTGGTCTTGGAATATGATCCAGGTTTAGCTAGACTCGCTCCGTTGAAAGGTACTCTAATTGACATTTTCTACTCCCTCTTTTCAGTAAGACTTGAAGAGTTCATTAAACTCTGTTCGGGTTGCACTCGACATTTCGTTCGCTTCTGCATGTTGACGCATTGGCGGTTTATGATGAGCTAGAACCTTTCGCTCTTTTAGAAGAATCTGGAAATACACGTCAAACGTAATACATTCCTCTTCTTGAACTTCTTCCATTAGATTATCAGTTTCTAGTTCGACTTTTTTGAGTTTCTTGTCCTTCATTGGTTTCCCTGTATTTTACCACATTCCCATAACCGTTTTAGTTACGAATCCTTGGGTTTTACCACTGTCGTGGAGTTCTGTGTGATGCCGTCTGGGGCACGCATTGTAAGGTCAAAATTGTCTATCAGACTGACCTGTTCTTGGTTCCAGTCAAATTCAGTTATGCAATTAACTTCCATAAAACGGCTAAATACGTTCTCGCCTTGATATTCATCCGCTCGATCAAATACGCCGCCAACTCCAAAATCTAGATTAATACCTCTCTGTATTAAAGAGTCCATTCTAGACTTTAAAATATAGGTGAGTAAATAGTACAAGTATTTAGCAATATGAACGTCATTTCGGGCATGGACGCCTAAAGAAATGGTCTCTTCAAGACGCACCATTCTACGCTCAACCCTTTGAATTTTTATACTACTTACAATTTTTCCAGGAGCCGTTAAATTAGGAACGTTGCCGTCACGAGGCAGCGATATGTATTTATTACCCGCTAAGTTACTGTTTCCACTCTGTATTGTAAATTCTACATTCTGAGAATCAACAAAGATCATTCCTGGAAAAACTGGCCCAAGATTCACACTTGGATCAATTTGTAACTTTCCTGTAACCACGTCAAACGATAACGGTATTACATTATTGATTCTAACAACTGGCGCTACTGGAGTATCCACGTCTTCGTATTCATTACTGAACTGTTGAAGCTTAGGCGTTTCTGAACTTTTTAAGATTTGTATTGAAATGCAAGGTGTATTAGTAGGTACTTGAGCAAAAGAGTGGACTATTTTTACTTGATTCTGTTGGACAAAAGTTTTAAGCTTTTCTATATGATTTACACCGTATTGGGTATTAAACCAAGTGGCCGTGAACTTACTGAAGATGTCATCAAGAACGGCAGGGTTGGCTCGGATAAAACCGAGGCCATCTCGTATGACCGTTTCTATTACAAACTCAGTTAATGGTGCGCTCATCTACTATCTCCCAAAGAAGCTATCTATCATAGTAGCAAAGATTTTCTCAACTTCCAAGTCCAACCTGTCAAGGACCTTTCCGCCCGCATAAGGGCTAGACGGCCATACTGAGTCTTTACTTACACGGCGTATAGTCATATAGGCAGTAGACCCATTCTTGGGATTTTGAGACTTTATAAGCCCCTCAACCTTTTTAGCACGAGCGACTATCCTTGACTCCTCTTCTACCTCTTTTCCTCGTGAAAATTTTACTTGTTTATTTTCAGGTTTGGAAAATTGTTTCATTAAATCGTCAGCGTTTTTAAAGCCTTGTACTTGAAATTTTTGACCTTGAATTGAAATGTTACCTGCCGAATCTGCATCTTTATGAATTGGCACATCAACGTAATCTTTACCTTCGGCTTTATTATGTTGCGCTCTATTTCCACCCATAATCAGTTTGGAAATTTCTCCGGTCTCTATGCCATCTTCCATCATAGTTGCTAATTTACCTTCGACTGAGATGATGTATAGCCCATCTTCAACTTTGGCAAATTTGTAGCCGTTAGACCAATTCTTAAAGCCACTAGCTCCAAAAGCTTGTTTTGCGTACTCTAAACCACGCATGTATAATTGATTCGCAGTCGCAGCGCCAGCAGCCTTAAGCTTTGGCTCAACTTCGGACACAATGTCATCAGCTTTTAAGTCGAGCTTTACTTTAGTGCGCATTGTTTACCCGTTAGGATCGTAATTTTGATTAGGTTGTAATTTAGTTGGTTGAGCCTGAGTCTTATCAGAACGATCCAGCAGATAATCTCTGCGTAAAACCCATTCTTCTGGTAACTTTACAAAAGTTTTACCATTGATTGTTTTAATTGCTGACTCTGGAATCGTAGACGTTTTCAAGTCTCTTAAATCGTTATACTGTGAGAAGCGGTCTCTATGTACGGCTTTAGTAACTCGGTACACTGGATGATATTTATAATAAATTGTGTAGATTTCACGATCATTTGGTTTATGCGAACCTGTCCAAACAATTGAGCCATTAAGATCTAAGTCAAAATCAGCACCTTGATAAAATCTAATTTTTTGATTATTGCGAATGGCAAAAACGGCTGTAACTTCACACGCAGGATATTTTAACTTATCAATATTGGTTACAAGGTTATCTTGCTTTTGTATAAGCTCATAAAACTCTTCTTTAAAATCTAAGATTTCTACTTTTGCAAAAGTTTGTAAACTGATTCCAGCTTTGAAAGTTACCAAAACTTCGTCAATGCTAAAAGTACCGTGAACTTTAAATTGCTCATTTAGATCTTGCTGTTGAAACATGGCGATAGTCTCGTAGCAGTCAAAATCAATCATATTGTTGTTGCAAACTGGACAATTAGGATCATGGTCAAATGATTCTAAAGAAGTCATATTAGGACATGTAGAAGATTTCCACACCCTAACTCTAACTCCTAAATCTTCGACTATTTGGTCGAGATTTACGACATTTATTCCACGAGTAATTTGTTTAGCCATTTTTCAACATCTTATGCAAAATTGCAAATTCTTTAGGCGTCACTTTAGATTTCTTAACTCTATTGTATCTGCCTTCTTTGGTTAATCGTCCAGACCGTTGCATCTGAAGCGCAATAGCTTCAGCTTGCTTCTGAGGTTTGCCCTCATTGACAAGCTTAGCAATCTTCTTTCCAACAGCCGAGGACGCCATGTTTACTTCTTAGGAGTCAACTCTGCTTTGAGTTGATCTGCTGTGTAAGCTTGATTTTTAGATTTATTGCCGTTTGCAACGTAATCTTGCGGATTCTTTCTAGCATTTTCTAATACAGAACCATTTGCGCTATTTTTAATAACTGATCCTACACGGTAGTCGTTAAACAAATTGCCAGCAAATTTTACTTCTTTTACGGCAGTTGGGTCTGTTATAACTTGTGTGCCAGCAGCAGCGGCTACTTGTTCGGCTGGTGTAGCTACTTCGCTCTTTTCTAATTGAGAAGCTTTAAGCATTACGTCAATAGAAATTAACTCAATCTCTTCAGCAGTCAATTCTTTATCACTAAAACTTTTAGCCAAACGATCAGCCACAAGAGCTTTTAATTCTTGTGCCTTTTGCATAGGCATATCTTTCATAATCATAGCCAAACTTTTCTTTCGTTTAGTAGCCTCTTCCATGCAAAGTTTCATGTGCTCTTTATCTTGTTTTGCATGAGCAGCACGCATCATAGCGTGTAATGAGCCGTCTACGTCGTATTGAGATAGTTTATTTTCCATTTTTGTTACTCCTAAAGTTTGTTACAAACTGTTTAATTTTATCTTCAGATTCAATAAAAGCTTCTAATGATTTTTTAGTTTTCTCTGTGTACTTTTTCTTACCACTGCTAGTGATAATAAATTGTCCACCTTTTTTTCCAACCATTACCTGTTTATTAGGCCCTTTTGGTTTTGAAGCCGTTTCATGTTTAGCGGGTTTAGTTTCTTTGACTTTACCTTTAGCTCGTTTATGAGGGTGCGTTACGCCAGGTATAGAAACTTGACCCAGTAACTTTTTTTTCTTTCTTTTTAGCTTTCGGATAATACTCTTCATCTTATCCTTTTTAGCAGAAGCTTCGGCAGCAGGGTCCATTGCTTTATTTAACTTTTTCTTATTGTGAGCGCAAATTTTTCCAGCTAATCCATCACCACAAGGCATGCTAGCTCCAGGATCTTTGGCTTTCTCAACTTCTTTAAGCTTAGTGTAATAATCAGGATCTTCTACTAAATGGTCCATAGCTATTTCTTGTGCAATCTCTTTATCTTTGGTATGTTCCATTTCATGTTTTGTTCCATGTTCAAGGGCTTTCTTATCAAAGTCTTTTGGCGACTTTTTATCAGCCTCTCCGCCAGGCAATTTGTCTTTATGTTTCATTTTTCTTAGACTCCTTGCTCATCTTGGCAACTGAGGATTTTATATCAGTTTTAAATTGTTCGAATGCCTTTTTGTACTCATCTTGCATTGCGAATACTTTTTTGCGAGTCATTTGCGCTTCTGGTAATTTTTGACGATCATCTTGATGCGCAGTAGCTAGCATATTCATTAAACGCTGTTTCATACCAACCAAATCTTTCATTTGGCGTTGTAACTTAAGTTTATCACCAGGCCATAGATTTGTCTTTATCGTATCAAAAAACTCTTTAGATTGCTTCTCGGCTTCTGGACTAGGTTGTTGTGGTTCGTGAGAATCATGTTCTGAATGGGCTTCGCCATTTGTAATATTTACCCACATAGTTTCGCCAGTCTTTTTGCTGACGACTTTCTTTCTACCGTTACGAATAGTTCCTACAGGATCAACTGGTTTTACTTGCGCAGCATTAGCTCCAGCAGGCGCTCCTGGAGTTTTAGTAGAACTTGATGGCTTGGCGTTTTGTCCAATGTGTCCAACTAAAGATGTTGGTTTAGCTCCATAATGGTCTGCCTTTTGAACAGTATCTCCTACTGATTCACTCAACATTTTAGTTATAGCATCACGAGGATAAGCAATCTTATTGGATTTGTTATCTTCTAAAATCGCTATCTTAGAATCTGGTTTTGTAAGAACTTTATAACTATTGTTGAAAAGCGTAACATAAGTGCCTTGCTCAGGCATCTTACCTTCTTGCACCGATTTCTTAAATGCGGCAGCTTTTCTTTGTAGAATGAAGTCTTTGTATTTCGACATTACTTCCTCGACATCTGGCGTATAGCAAATAAGGTTTGACTAAAACTTTCACCATTGGCTTCCCAATTTGAAATGATAGCTTGAGCAGCTTCTCTATCAGATTCATAACGATTAAATGTTTGTGAGCGTCTCCAAGACTTTAGAGCCTTTTTCATAAGCTCATCTTCGACATTCTTTTGTTTAAAATCGTCAATGAATTGACGAACTGACTTTCTTAATTGAATCTCAACATCACCAAATTTAATAGTTACTTGAGGTTGTCCAGCACTTGTAGGCGCAACTGGCGCTATTGGAGCTTCTGGTTCGTAATCTTCAGCCTCGCCATACAAATCGTAATCTGTGGCTCGACCTTTAACAATTAAAGTTTTAGCTATCATTGCTAAAGTGTGTGCTTCAAACTTTTCAACTATTTGACCTTCGCCATCTGTAAAAAAACCGCTATAAAGGGCTGAATCTTTATTCGCTAAAGTGAGTATTCCTTTTTGCATTTGAATTTTATGAATGGTATCACCCTTACGCATCTGAGAAGTTATCTTCTCTAAAAAAGCCGTAGGAGTGCCTTCTTCAGCAGCTTGCTGGTCTTTAGCGTCAATGATGACTAAGCTGTCAGGATAATCATAAGATTTCTTAAAATTTTTAGCAAACGACTTTGGATCTTTACTCATGGCTATCCTTATGGCACTGCGAAAGCAAAACCGTTATAGTATTTGTGCGCAACTTTTAATAGCTCATCCAGCTTCTTCTGATATGACTCTATACGAGCGCCGTATGGTCCTGTAGGACCTAATTGTCTTCCGGCAGCAGCTCCATCAATACTGGTATTCTCTCCGGCGATAGGTCCAAAAATAGTATCTCTTAATATCATAAACATTGAAATGGCAGCTTGCAACCCGATCATTTCATTAATAATAACTGGCAATTGATCATCACAGAATCCAGCCACATAAGTGACTTCAAACATGTGAGGCCATGAATCTTTTGTTCCATAAAGTAGAGGTACATAAGAACCTCCACTAGTAATAATCAATCCGTTGAAGGTTCCTTCTACAGGGGCCAATTGAAGTTGACCACCTTCTTTCTCAAGAACAAACCACTCTTTAGGAAATTCGATTAAAGTTCTATTATTGGGAAACATCGCCCTCATCTTTTTTACTTCACTAACTGGGCGTTTTTTGAGAGATAAGAAATTAAACTCTTGATAGTCTACGGTTCTCATATCATGATTATCTACGATTGTGGTAGGAGCTATAATGATGTCTAATTTATGTTCGATGTAAGATACGGCTGCATTAATTTGATGTTGTAATACTTCAGGAGGAACTGGTTTTCCAGATTTGTCAGTAAGATCTACACCCCAAAAATAACGATTTTTTAATTCGTCAGGCGTGACTATAGATTCACTTCTAGTGAAGCCTGCTGCACTAACAGAATTTGGAGGGAATTGAAAACTCATTTAAACCTCAAACGTGAAAAAATGGATCTTGTTCTGTATTGCAGTAAATCATCTTATGAGGATTTTCTGCTGCAATTTTTTCGATCATATAAGTTGGATTATGTTCCAACATTCGATCATACAAAGCCGATTTCAAAATTGTTTGAACTGGACTTGTTGCATTTTTGTAGCGTTCTACCATTTTATCAAAAAACGCTTCATCATGCGGGTTGTTTCTTGCGTACTCTAAATCATCTTCCAACTGTTGCAAACTTTCATACGCATTCATAATTACTTCTTGGTTCTAAAATCCCAGCGAGCTTTAGCACCTTTTTGTTGCAAAGTTCTACTGTCAACGTGCGTAAAAGTATCATAGCGTCCTAAACCATTGAAAATAGGTTCAGAAACATCCGCCACTTCATCAGGTGTCATACCTGCTATTTTTATATCGGAAGCGTATCCTTGCGGATGCTGAGAATTTGACACTCCTCCGACTTCGGCATTGTGCTCTGGGCATCTGTATGCACAATCTTGTGTGATAGGTTTGCCAACTTTATCTCGCAGAGTTTGCATATTGGCCACATGGTCCATATCTATCAAAGTTTGCTTACAAGTTGCTCTATTACATTTACAATCAAATTCATCTGAGTTAAAGTTCTTACTCAGTTGAACATTAGAACCTTTGGCAAAAATCTTAACATTACCCATTAACAACTCCCATCCGTGATGATTCTAGTCAAACCATACTGAAGAAGCGCAATTTTAGTAAGAGAGCCTTCAACAATAGATACGACTAAATTCTGACTTATAACACTTGCCGCTTCTACGGCAGTCATCTCGAATTCAATTATCGACCTATCATCAGCAAAAGTAAAGGAACAATTTTTAGAAAGTGTTGTGCCGTCTGATTTCTTTAGAGAAATAGACATTGTGGCAGAGGAACTAGGAATATAACGTATTCCCAAATCTGACTGAAATAAACGCATCGTCACTTTGACATCTTCGCCAGCAGCAAATGCAAAATTCTTACTTAAAGTAAAAGAATTCAATTGTGGGTTTTTTGAGACGATGTCTAATGTCAACATATTATTTCCCTGAAAGCATGCGTATAAGTTCTACAATTGCGGCTACTGAGCCTGCAACAGCAGCTAGCCATGCTATTCCTTTTTTAGTAGTTAAAACCCATTTCCACGGAGTTTCTAATACTGTGACTCGTTTATCCAAGTCTTTTGCCGTTTTTTCAAGTTCTAATTTAAGAGCGGCCTCTCTTAATTTATTATCTGCTTCTAAACGATCACTTCGTTTGGCATGCTCATCTAGCAGATCGTTTTGACGTGCATCTAAAGCTCGTAAAGCTTCAAACTCTTGTTCGGTACGTTGTACATGCAAATCCACTTTTTTATCAAGCAGTGTAACTACTTCATGGGTTTTGTCGAGTTTATCAAGCATTCTAGCTAATAGTTGTTCGTCAATTCTACTCACGAGCCATCTCCGGTATTTGATATTTTTTTAATAGCTCAAAAATCTCTTTAGGAGTAATCAGGTCCATGTCGTAATCGACCTCTAAACCTACGATTTCCTTTAAGATTTCTCCCACTAACTCTGAACAGACAAAATTACTATCGCCATTTGCGAAAGGATTCTTTGCCCGAATACTTGCTAATGCTAGAGCCTTTACATAGAGTATACCAAAAATCTGAGCAATTCCATAGGGAACTCCTGCATTATCAATGGCAAATTGCATTGTCTTCACATACGTCGCTTCTGAAACCGTTAATTCAAATTCTGCGACTACTGCATGATCCTTCAACATGCGAGACTCTTCCATAAAATTCACAGCAAAACCAGAAGCTTGGTATATTAATACCCTATTGAATTTGTCAGATTTAAACTTAACGTACACATGCGAAAAATCTGTACCTAGTACGGCTCTAATACCATTTCCAAAAATTGCAGTCTTAGACTTGGGTTTAGAAAACCCTATGATTATTTTATAGTCCATGCTCCGCCTCAAACGCATTTATATCGGATATGCCGTCATCAAATATGTCTGCATGGTTTGGATAGGCGGCTTTAAATTGAATTAAATAGCCTCTAGCTGTGCCCAAGGCACCAGTTTCTAGTAAAGCTCTAACAGGCATCAAAGCCGACAGCATGGCTGTAACTTGTTGACCTGAAAGATTTAAGATCTTGTTTCTGGCTCCTAATAGTTCGATACACTCGTTGGAAATGTAAAGACCATATTCTCGTTTACGTTTAGCTAAAATTCGTTCGGTACGTTCTTGTTCAGAGATTATATTGTAAGGTTGATTTAAAGTCAAAACATAGGAATTTGCAGAAGTTTGATCTACAAATTCTATTTCGGAATTATCTGTTAACACTATATATTTCATTACCGTACCGTATTAAAATTTTGAGTCATATAAACATAATCAATATCAGCACTCTTTGCTGCCGCATTTGTAGCATTGGTAGTGATGTGACTTAAAAGTCCAATTGCAGCAGCAGGAATGTTTGTTGCTATCGAGTTTATATAAGTTCCGTTTATGTAAAATCCTACTGACGTACCAGCGGCATTTAGTACCCACGCTAACTTATAATATGTAGTAGCGGCTACGGCCACAGAGGTAGCCGTGGTAGTTCGTGTATTAGCTGATGCAGTTTTTAAAGACCAATTTACTGTTCCTGCAACGATACCAGCATACTCAAAATAAATACCATTTGCTTGGTCTGCATTTCCCGTAGTATCTCCCAAACCAAATCTGGCAGTATATCCAGCAGCAGTCGCCCCTCCTAATGTGGGAAACTGAACCCTAGTCTCAAATACAATCGCTCCACCAGTTGTGAGAAAGTTATTTAAACCTAAATGCAAAGCTCCTGTACCGTTATTGGCTATCGAACTACTAAGACGAACAACACCTCTGCTAGACCCTGTAGACGCTTGCATTGCAGTTGTTCCTGTAACTACTGTCCAACCTAATTGTCCAATTGCTCCAGATGTAGTACCACTATTTATGAAATCATCATTTATAGCTATTTGAGATAGCGGATTTGGTGTGGCAGTCTCTATTATCCATTTTCCAGCAGCAGTAGATGTGTCTAATACAAGCGCCTCTATATATTGATCTGGATAAAGAAAGCAAGCTAAAGCTCCACCATTATAAAAAACTGGAATTATAGTGTCTGATTTATTTGCTAAAAAGAAATCAGCGCCAGCGGTTAAGGTTGTGGCATCAGGTAGAACTACAGATTGTCCATGTACAGTACCAACAAATAATTGATATTTACTACTAGAAACGGACAAATTTAAAACTGAAGCTGCTGTAGTTATTGTAGTTACGCCAGAACCGCCTACTGTTTGCGGTTCCCATTTATTAGTACTCGAATTCCAAGATAATGATTGCCCATTTGCGGGAGCAGTTGTTGCAACATCTCTATTTTGTATTTTTGTTACAGTTGAAGCTCCAAGAGTTCCTGTTACATCTCCGGCAATACTTTTTGCCGTGTCTGCGGTATTATCAACATTTGAAAGACCAACCGCTGTTTTGTCAAGTGTCTGAAAAGTTTTATCTCCTCTCCAGTATTGAGAAGTAGTTCCTGCTGTGATGCTGTTTTCTTTAGCATTCAGAGCAGTTTGAGTAGCAGTGCTGATTGGTTTATTAGCATCAGAAGTATTATCAACATTTGAAAGACCAACCGCTGTTTTGTCAAGTGTCTGAAAAGTTTTATCTCCTCTCCAGTA